>Ga0325402_1002033_pt1 | contig 17417 bp, 9 predicted proteins | sample PopdelMetagenome_22_FD_207212 | JGI IMG/M metagenome (GOLD analysis project Ga0325402, IMG submission 207212) | Populus deltoides microbial communities from Bellville, Georgia, United States - Xylem-PdKOR-R3 | ecosystem: Host-associated > Plants > Phyllosphere > Stem > Wood/Secondary xylem... | reverse complement strand
TCTGCAAATTTGTTTTGTGTTTTGGAGTAATCGTATAATTTTGAGAAGATATTTGTTTAGTTTCTGCAATCTCTGTTCAGTTTCTGCAATTTGGTATTTTGTTTTCCGCTGCTTTTGCATTCTGGTTTTTTGTGATTGTTGATTATGGCTACTGAAAGATATGATTCGCTTCAGTTTGTGAGTGTAAGGTTGGATGGGAAGAACTATTCGTATTGGAGTTATGTAATGAGAAATTTCCTTAAGGGTAAGAAGATGTGGGGGTATGTTAGTGGAACTTATATGATACCTAAGAATATTGAGGAGGGGGATGTTGTTTTGATAGATACATAGGAAGCAAATAATGCAAAGATCATTACTTGGATCAACAATTTTGTTGAACATTCGATAGGTACGCAGTTAGCGAAGTATGAGACAGCAAAAGAGGTTTGGGATCATCTACAAAGGTTATTCACACAATCAAATTTTGCAAAACAGTATCAATTAGAGAATGACATACGAGCTCTTCATCAGAAGAATATGAGTATTCAAGAGTTTTATTCTGCTATGATAGATATTTGGGATCAATTGGCTCTTACAGAATCAGTAGAATTAAAGGCATGTGGTGTCTATATTGAGCGTAGAGAGCAGCAGCGATTGATACAGTTTTTAACAACACTTCGCAATGATTTCGAAGGACTTAGAGGTTCAATTCTACATCGTTCTCCACTCCCTTCTGTTAACTCTGTTTTCAGTGAGTTATTGGCTGAAGAAATACGTCTTCACTGTTATTCTGAAAAGAGAATCCTTTCTGCTTCAAATCCTTCGATACTAGCAGTACCTTCTAAATCATTCTCTAATCATCAGAACAAGTCCTACACAAGGGTTGACTTCGATGAGTGCAGTTTCTATAAGCAGAAAGGTCATTAGAAGGTTTAGTGTCCTAAGTTGAGACATCAAAATCAAGCTTGGAAGTCTAGCAGCCAGTCACAATCTAATGCTCATAGACCACCTCAGGGTTATAAACCACCACACCACAATGCTGCAGCAGTAGCTTCTCCATGCTCTATTACCGATCCTAATACTTTAGCTGAGCAATTTCAGAAGTTTCTCTCCTTGCAGCCACAAGCAATGTTTGTTTCTTCTTCCATAGGTCAGTTGTCTCATAGTTCCTTAGGTATGTCACACTCTGAATGGGTCTTGGATTCTAGTGTTTCCCATCATATGTCTCCAGATTCTTCATCTTTTACCTTTGTGTCCCCTTTGTCCTCCATTCCTGTTATGACTGCTGATGGCCTATGCCCTTAGCAGGTGTTGGTTTTGTTGTCACACCTCACATATCTCTCCCTAATGTTTATCTTATTTCAAAACTCAAATTGAATCTTGCGTCTGTTGGTCAAATATGTGATTCTGGTGATTATTTAGTTATGTTTTCTGGTTCTTTTTGTTGTGTACAGGATCTGCAGTCTCAGAAGCTGATTGGGACAGGCCATAGGGAGAATGGACTATAGATTTTGGATGAGTTAAAAGTGCTAGTTGTTGCTGCTGCCGCTGCTACTACTGTCACGACCTGAATCCCGGATCCATGACCGGCACATAGGTTCCCTCCCATGGTTCTATACCTATGCAAACTCAAACTTACACACAAACTTATCCTAACTCAATCAGAGTTCATCGCAGCATTAATAACAAAATCAACTTCATAATATAATTGAATTGTCTTAATACAAGAGTTTATATAAGTTCAGAGTTTTGGAGCACTAACTAGACATAAAGGAAAGGTACAAAGTACAACCAAAGAGCAGGTTCTGAAGGTCCAATAAAATGACCTGCTATCAAGCTATAAGCCTGAAAAGGATAAATAATGAGAGGGTGAGTTCAACAACTCAGTGAGTATATAATGTTCAATATACACACACGAGGTAATAAAACAATGAGAAATATATATACAAGTATGGCTCTAGGTTCTTATAGGAAGGTTTCTCAAATAGGTCATAACAAGAATATCAGAAGGTAAAGCTCGTCAGAAAATCAAAATGCAATGGGCATGAAGCTCCGTACTATGGGATGATCAATCCACATAGGTTGGTGACTCCCCCGATCAACTAGGGTTCAGATACGATGTGCACAAAGACTAACACTACCCTGTTAGCATGGGTATTCTGAGTGGCATACCATAGGTTCATAATCATAATCAAACAGACATATTCATATCTCAAGGCTCAACTCATGACATCAATTAAATGAGGAGCTATCAATTCAGAATTCAATTCAAAATATATACTGGTTCATATCAAGAATTTAGATTCAACAATTGATCATGCTTTATCAAAATAAGGATAATAATCAACATATATATTATCAAGAAGCATAATCCAATTCATATTAACAAATCAAATATTTATAATATTTCTCATGCATATGGAAAATTATCCACTCACTTGACTCGAAAGCAAACAGAAATCAAAAGCAGATACCGAAGGAAATCCTAATGGCGTCCCGCCGGTAGAATATCAGGATTATCTGAATACAAAGGAGACATATTCAAAAATGAATCAAAAGAACATATAACCTATTTAATACACTTATCTAAGGGTATATTCCATAACCCTATATGTTTTTGAACTAAATTAGTTATCTTCCCAAAAACTCAAAAATAACGATTTTTTCGAAATCTAATCCATAATAAAACAAATAATAAAATTGGTAATAATTCACTAAATAACCCTAATTTATTCATCAAATCAATCTGAAAAAGCTAATATTACAGCTAGGGACTAATCTGTAATTTATCATATTTTTAAGGGTCAAATTGTAACTTTTGTCAAATTGAAGGACCAAACTAAAATTATCATAAATCCATTACTATACTGAAATTCTGATCATAATTAATCCTCAATTATGTCCAGAATATCTCATTATGCTCCAGGGACCATTCTGGAATTTTCCCAAAATTTTAGGGTCAAATTGTAATTTTTGTCAAATTGAAGGATCAAATTGAAAGTGTTAAAATTTCATAACTATACAGGAATTCTGCCATTAATTCATATTTTATTCTGTTCAGAATCTTGGAATATGCTCTAGGGACCAATCTGTAATTTTCCAAACTTTGGGGGACTAAACTGTAATTTCCATAAATTGAGGGACCAAACCGAAATTTTGTCATCTTCAACCTCCAACCCAGAATTTCAACAGAAAACCTACTGTTCTTTCCATATTTCTAACACAAATTCACCATTCAAACAAAATCATAACTCAAAATCATCATCTTTCCCTACAATCTTCCATAATCAAATAAATAATCAATCACCCACAACAATCAACCCTATAACATTCAATTTAATTCATCAATTAAACCCAAAACACAATCTTCAAAACCCTAACATTCATCAAAACCAAAATAAAAAGCTCAATAACACATATTTATACATTTAACAACCTAAATCTTATCTTTAAACTTAGTCCCTTCAACTCCTTTCTATTTCCCTTCTAATTTCCCTCTTTTCTCTTCTTCTTCTTCTTTCTCCCTTCTCTCTCATGGTTTGCTCTCTCAAAATATTTAGATCTTTTTTTCTTCTTTCTATTTATATTTATCATCTCTTTATTCAATTACTACTATAACCCTCATTCATTTATTCCTACATCTAAGCCTTCAAGGGCTCTATAGCCTTTTCCTATGTCTTTATATTCAAAACGTTACAACTACTACTGTTGATTTGTCTTCCTTTCGTTTGAGTCTATCATCTTCTAGTTTTTATTTATGGCATTCCTGTCTAAGTCATGTTTCGTCTTTTCGTTTGAGATTTTTGGTATCCACAAGAGCTTTAGGAAATTTGAAAACTTGTGACATTTCTGATTGTAGTGTATGTAAACTGGCAAAATTTTCTGCTTTACCTTTTAATCGAAGTATTTCTGTTTCTTCTTCACCGTTTGATTTGATTCATTCTGATGTATAAGGACCTTCTCCTGTTGCCACAAAAGGAGGGTCTCGATATTATATCTCTTTTATTGATGATCATACTCGTTATTGTTGGGTTTATTAATGAAACATCGTTCTGAATTCTTTGAGATATATGCAGCTTTTTGAGCTCTTATCAAAACTCAACATTCTGCTGTGATCAGATGCTTTAGGTGTGATTTGGGTGGGGAATACACCTCTAATAAATTTTGCCAATTGCTTGCCTTAGATGGAACCATGCACCAAACTTCATGTACAGATACTCCTGAGCAAAATGGTGTTGCTGAAAGAAAACATGGGCATATTATTGAAACTGCTCGTTCTCTCTTGTTGTCTGTTTTTGTTCCTAGTGAGTTTTGGGGAGAATCTGTTCTTACTGCTGTAAGTTTGATTAATACGATTCCATCTTCTCATAGTTCGGGTCTATCTCCTTTTGAAAAGTTATATGGGTATGTCCCTGATTATTCATCATTTAGAGTCTTTGGTTGTACTTGTTTCATTCTTCATCCTTATGTAAAACGTAGTAAGCTACCCTCTCGATCTGCTATATGTGTCTTTCTGGGTTATGGTGAAGGTAAAAAGGGGTTCGTTGTTTTGATCCAATAACTCAAAAACTTTATGTGTCTCGTCATGTTGTCTTCCTTGAGCATATACCTTTCTTTTCTATTTTATCCACTACTCATAGCCTGACTAAAACTGATCTTATTCATATAGATCCCTTTTCTAAGGATTCTGGTAATGATACCTCTCCCCATGTTCAATCAATTTGTACTCATAACTCTGCAGGTACTGGTACTTTACTCTCTGGCACACCTGAAACTCCATTCTCATCTACAGCCCCTCAAGCTTCATTTAAGATTGTGGATCCACCTCCACGTCAGTCCATTCACATTCGTAAGTCCACAAAACTACCAGATTTTGCTTATTCTTGTTATTCTTCATCAAGTACTTCCTTTTTAGCTTCTATTCATTGTCTCTTTGAGCCCTCTTCCTATAAAGAGGCAATTCTTGATCCGTTTTAGCAACAAGCTATGGATGAGGAACTTTATGCTTTGCATAAGACAAATACTTGGGATCTGGTTCATCTACCTCCTGGTAAGAGTGTTGTTGGTTGTCGTTGGGTGTATAAGATCAAGACTAATTCTGATGGGTCTATTGAGCGATACAAAGCTAGGCTGGTTATAAAAGGATACTCTCAACAGTATGGTATGGACTATAAGGAGACATTTGCCCTAGTTGCAAAAATGACTACTATTCGTACTCTTATTATCGTAGCTTCGATTCGTCAGTGGCATATTTCTTAGCTTGATGTTAAAAATGCCTTCTTGAATGGAGATCTTCAAGAAGAAGTTTATATGGCACTCCCTCCTGGTATTTCATATGACTCTGGATATGTTTGTAAGCTTAAGAAAGCATTATATGGTCTCAAACAAACACCCCGTGCTTGGTTTGAGAAATTCTCTATTGTGATCTCGTCTCTTGGCTTTGTTTCTAGCAGTTATGATTCTGCTCTTTTTATTAAGTGCACTGATGTAGGTCGTATCATTCTGTCTTTATATGTTGATGACATGATTATTACTGGTGATGACATTTATGGTATTTCAATCTTGAAGACAGAGTTGGCTAGACGATTTGAAATGAAGGATTTGGGTTATCTCCGATATTTCCTGAGTATTGAGGAAGCATACTCACCTAGAGGTTACCTTCTTTCTCAGTCGAAATATGTTGCAGATATTCTTAAGCGGGCTAGACTTACTGATAACAAGACTGTAGATACTCCTATTCAGGTCAACACGAGGTACTCTTCTTCTGATAGTTTACCTTTGATAGATCTTACTTTATACCACACTATTGTTGGGTGTTTGGTATATCTCACCATTACTTGTCCAGATATTGCATATGTTGTTCATGTTGTTAGTCAGTTTGTTGCTTCTCCTACTACTGTTCACTGGGCAGCTGTTCTTCGTATTTTGCGATATTTTCAAATAAAACAAAGGGTAAATAACTTTATTTATCCTCATGAACGAGCTTGGACTTAAAAGTAAAGCTTATATCTTAGATAATGAGTTAATTTCTTGATTCTGATGATCTGAATCGTTCTCTCTAGTCAAGATGATTGATGAATAATACTTGATATCTGTAAAAGGTCATATCTTATGAATTTATGGACTCTCCGATACTTAAATAAATATCGTTTTAGAGAAAATACAATCATTTTTTAGATAAGAGTTCTAAGAATAGATATGCAACAAGGAATGGAGAAAAAAGAGAACTTGCCTTTGAGATATATCATGATCTCTTTTATAGCACACGAGACTTATCTCTTTCCGAAAAGAATGGGTTAAAGTGTTAGCAAAATATCTCTGACTTATCATGATAAAAAAAATCTCTGACTCGTCATGGGGTAAAATATTTCTAACTCATGGTCTAATCATGGATCCAAAAACATTTCAGAGTTAAAAAGAGCAAGGGCCTGGAAATGATGAGTCTGACAGCTTGCTAGATCAATATATGTCTAAGCTCAATGCTCAAAGATACTGGGTCGGGCAACTCGTCAGACCCATATATATCTGAACTTAACGTTTGGCTGAACCTAATGATGTTAGATTATTATTTTATCTTTAGTTACTCTTTTAGAAAAGAAGATGCATGTAAAAACAAAAAATGTTAATCCATCCATAATATAATTTTATATAATTAAACAAATCTTAAATATATTTCTATTTTTAGTTGTGTTTATTACCATATCTGATTTTTCAATGTGTCCTTATATAACAGGTTCCATAAAATAATTTGTGATATTATTTAATAGGTGTTTGAGAATGTGATAACAGTTGCTTTTTAAAATATTTTTTTCCTCGTAAATATATTAAAAAATAACCCATTGTCTAACTTGTTTATATTTATTTTTAATTTTTTTTAATTTCTTTTCTTTTCTTTTTCGTAATGGATCGCCTCCATCATCAAATCTTTTTAGATGCATTTTTTCACAGGTCCATTTCACGAGTACTCTTTTTTTTTTCTCGAACTTTTTTTTAGCTACACGCCCGTTCTTCATATCTTACGAGCAATAATGAAGTTCTAAAGTTTCCATTCAGTATATATATATATTATCAAGATATCTTTTCCACCTTTCAAGACAACAATGCCTTCCTTGACATTCAATTAATTTTGAATTAAAATCTTTTTAAAATTCTTATAATATTAAGGGTATGTTTATTTTGCATTAAATATTTTATCAAAAAATATTTTTTATATTTTTTTATGTTTGTTTTTTATAAAATAGTTTATAAAAAATATAAAATTAGATCAATATAAAATTTTTTATAATTAATCTTCAAATTTAGTTTATTTATTAAAAAATATTTTCAATCTTCAAACAAAAATATTAACACGGGTTTAAGAATCAAAGGAAGATTAAAGCACAACTGTTTTTTTTTTTTTTTTTGTTCGTTAACATATATTTTACTTTGAAAGAAAATCATGTGTCCTTTGAAAATATTACTCTAATCTTTGTGAGAAAGAGAAGCATCTCTACTTTTAACTAAAAACACAACTTATTATTTTTTTTTGTTTAATTTTTTTAATTAACAGCATAAATTTAACCTTTGATATATATTTTCCTTTATTTATTGTTTTATATTTTAAAATCACAAAACTTTAGTCTAACAACTTGTCCAAAATTCGAGTGACAAATTGAACAGGTTAACCCAAATCAATCTAAAACAATGTCATTTTAAGGTTATTTTTTTTAAGATAAAATGATGATTTTTAAAAAAAAAAGATCTCAAATTAGGTTTTGATCTGGTTGAATGAATCATACCAAGTTAATCCTCATCCAATTTAATTTAAAACCAAACATGTATCAAAGAGTCACCAAGTTAACCTGCCAAAAGAGACCTAGTTTAATAACATTACTACCATCTCAAAATCATCATCACGACCATCTTACTATTACCACCATCTCCTCCACCACCATTTCTCAAAATCATTATCACGATCATCTCCCTATTACCATTATCTCCTCCACCATCATTATCTTGATACTGTCACTACCATTATTAAAAAATATTTTGCATGTAAAATATTTTTTATCTTTAAAATATTTTATGCAAAACAAATTAACCCTAAAAAATAGAGACAAAGATATCAACAAGGGTTTAAGAATCCAAGGAAGATTAAAGCACAGCTCCTTTTTTTTCCGTTGACATATATTTTACTTTGAAAGAAAATCACGCATACTTTGAAAATATTACTCTAATCTTAGTGTAAAAGAGAAGCATCTCTACTTTTAACTAAAAACACAACCTTTTTTTTTAATTAAAATCATAAATTTAACATTTGATATATATATATATATATATATATATATATATATTACATTCCTTAATTATTGTTTTATATTTTAAAATCACAAAAATTTAGTCAAACAACTTGTCCAAGATTTCGATGACAAAGTAAACAGGTTAACCCAAGTTAATCTAAAACAATATCATTTCAAGATTTGTTTTCAAAGTTAAAATAATGATTTTTGATTAAAAAAAAAGAGATCTCAAATCAAGTTTTAATATGGTCAAATGGATCATATCAAATCAACTCTTATTCAATTTAATTTAAAACTCAACTTGAGCTAGTAACCATGTTAAAGAGTCACCAAGTTAATCTGGTAAGAGAGGTCTAGTTTAATAATATTGATTTAAGTATTTATAAGCATGCACAACCATTAATTTTATCCAACACTATTTTTTAATAAAATTACAATGCTTGAGCTATAATTAGTGTCATCTTATAAGTTATGGCTTCATCCATCAATTAATAAGCAATGACATCAAATTACTCATGTCAATGATTCCTAAAAATCTTTTTTTTTTTTATTCTTTGCAACTCTCACAAGTTGTTTGAACCAAAAATTAAATTCAATTTTAAGGGTTAAATTAATTTTTATATTTGGGATGTTTTTGATGGTATTGATTTGAATTTCAAGTGGAATTCAAATCATAAAAAATAGGCAAAAACAAATTAGAAAGGAGATCCTTTGATTTACTGCAACAATTCCAAATTGAATTGAATTTAAACTGCAACAATATTATTTTTTGAATGATGTTATTTTTATATTTTTATAAAATAAAAAGAATTGGGTTGACTCAACCTAACATATTCAGGACTTGTCCCAACCAAATTGAATTGAATTTAAAACTACAACAATATTATTTTTTAAATGATGTTATTTTTATATTTTTATAAATAAAAAGAATTGGGTTGACTCCACCTAACCTATTCAGGACTTGTCCCGGGTCAGCCTTGGGTCAGATTTAAAAACTATGCAATAGATAATTTTTAAAACCCATGACACAAATTATTAGACCGAAAGCAATATGCTTGGAGAAAACAAAAGGTCCAATCATTAACAAATCAAATGTCAAATGATGAAATAGAGAAAAAATCAATTACACGAAAGGATTTCAAATAAGAAAATAGCAATTAAAAGAATAAGAGTGAAAATTAAAATTAAAAATAAAAATAAATTAAAGGTCAAGAACAATTTTTTTAATTGAAAGGTTAAATTAAAAACAAAAAAAATGAGAATCATATTAGAAAAAACAAGACACAACAAACATGGATCGAGGGATAAAATTAAAAACCATAAAAACCTTGACAAAAAGGCCAAAAAAATAGAAATTAAAAGAAGAAGGATCAAATTGAAAAAAATTATATATGACAAATTAGAATTGAGGATTTAATTGAAAATAAATAAAATTTAACAAAAGTGCCAATGACAAAAACTAAAAATCAAAAGAAAAAGGATTGACGTTAAAATATCAAGAACAAAAAGGATTAGCCTGTACTTTTCAGGTAGGAGAGAGAAAGAAAAAAAGGTTAACCGGCGTGAAATCATCCAACAATCATTGACACATGTTGCATTAGAAGGAAGAAAACATAGCAACGCATCGAGAAACACAATAAAATGGCATTTTTTTGCCACATGAAAGCAATGTACGTGCTACTCAAAATACCTGGATGCCTCCAACATGCCAATAACTTTTTAAAATCAAATAATATTTAATTGATAAAAAAGACATAAATACCTTGATTACCCTAATAGATAAAAAAAGAAAAAAAAACAATGGAAAAGGACCTAAAGGCACATAGCCCTATGGTTTAAATTTTTTGAACAGAAAGGTATATATATTTGTTAATTTATTGTACATCAACAAATGAAAAGGCTTATATGCAACTCTCTTCCAGGTTTATAAGTTTTTTATTTTAATGGTAATTATATTATTTTACCGTGAAAAAAATATAGAAAAGACAATTTTATATCTGAACAAGTTTTTAATAACTAATGCACTATATAAAACTAATGTAATACCTAAATTTTATTGTAGTGAACAGAAAAATATATCTATAAATACAGTGATTGACTTCCTCTTTAGCTTCTTTTTACTAGAAACGCGGCTCGCGCTACGCTGCGGGTCAATTTTTTTACGTAAAAAATATAAAAAAAAGTTAGGATCTAAAAGTGTTAGGTCTTTCTGCAAAGCTATACCTAAGAGCATTGAGTTTGTCTGCTACGCCTAACCTAGAAGTTATATTTATAATATTAATAATAATATTAAACTTGCATGACCCAAGTTTAAGTGAATTTAATTGGTTGCAACATCAAACCCGGAGCCTTGGATATGGGTCTAGCTGCAAGGTTGTGTTATAAAAGTGTGATAATTAAAAAGAAAAAACTTTAATATTACAGAATGAAATTAAAAAAAAGATTAATTGAAAAGAAAAAAACAATAAAGCAAAGCATTATTCCGATAAATAGAGCTTTGCAAGGAGGGGTACAGTAAAATCCTCTCATGAAATCACAATAATCTAATGAACAATAAACAAAAAAAATCATAAAGTTTAATTCTTAATCAACTCGATATTAAAAGATGAAATTCAAAGAAAAAAACTACTTGAGAAAAAGAAAAAAAATTGAATCAATTGGTTTAACCCATCAAACCTGGGATTCGTGTCATGAAATTGGAAGAAAAAGGGTTGATGCATTTTAGTTATAGTTAATTACATTATTTAAAGATGAAATTGGAAGAAAAAAACCAATGAAGAAAAAGAAAAAAAAAATTGAATCAACTGGGTTGACCCACCAAATCAGGTTATAAAGAAAAAAAAGCCTACATGAATATATAAAAAAAAACTAATGAAGAAATAGAAACAAAATCTGAATTAACGGGGTTAACCCTTCAAATCAGGTTAACCAGTCAAACTTGAGATTTGCGTCATGAAAGTTTGATAACTGAATACGAAAAAAAATTGACGAGTTAACCCAGAATTAATTGGGTTAACCCGTGAAACCGGGTTAATCCATTAAACCTGAAATCTGTTTCATGAAAGTCTGATAATTAAATAGAAAGAAATTTAAAATTAATAAACTAAACTAAACAAAAAAATTAATTAAAAAGAAAAAAAAAAGCAAAAAACAAATGTTGGGTTAACTCGTCAAACCAGGTTAACCCTTTAAACCCAAGATCCGTATCATGAAAGTCTGATAACTAAATAAAAAAAATTTAACATTAACAAACTAAATTAAATAAAAAAAATTATTAAAAAAAATTGACGAGTTAACCCGTGAAACCTTGGATATGTGTCATGAAAGTCTAAAAACAAATTGCCCAACCTTTTCACCATGGGTTAATTATAATATTAAAAGAAAAAATTAGAAGAAAAAAACTAATGAAGAAAAAATTTTTTGAATCAACTGGGTTAACCCACCAAATCAGGTTAACCCGTAAAACCTGAGATTCATGTCATGAGAGTGTGATAACTAAATAAAAAAATCAATATTAATGAACTAAATTAAACAAAAAAATATTAATTAAAAAGAAAACAAATACTTACAGGAAGAAAAAAACTAATGAAGAAAAAGAAAAAAAATCTGAATTAACTGGGATAACCCGTCAAACCTGAGATTCGTGTTATAAAAGTTTGATAACTAAATAGAAAAAAATTTAATATTAACAAACTAAATTTAAAAAAAATAATTAAAAAGAAAAAGAAAAGAAAAAAGCAAAAAAAAAATACTAAAAAAAGATTATTTTAAAAGAAAAGAACAAAGAAACAAAAGCCTACATGAAGAAAAAAACTAATTAAGAAAAAAAATCCGAATTAACTTGGTTAACCCTTCAAACCAGGTTAACCCATCAAACTTGGGATTCGTGTCATGAAAGTTTGATAACTGAATACGAAAAAAAATTACGGGTTAACCCAGAATTAGCTGGGTTAACCCGTCAAACCCGGAATCTATGTCATAAAAGTTCGATAACTAAATAGAAAAAAATTTTACATTAACAAACTAAATTAAACAAAAAAATAATTAAAAAGAAAAACTAGAAAAAAAAAAATTCAAGTTAACTCGTCAAACCCGGAGTCCATGCCATGAAAGTTTAATAATTAAATAGAAAAAAATTAAACAAAAAAAATATTCATTAAAAAAACAAAAAAAAAAAACAGCTTTAAAAAAAAAACTAAGCAAAAAGTTTAAAAAAAAAACACTCAATTTTTTTTTATTATAGACTACACTATACAATCTAGAATAAAATACCGATACTAAAAGTTTTAGTATATGTTACAACAATTATTCGATTTGTATATTTTGTTATCACTTGTACAGGCCTTGGATGCGCTAAGCCATTTTCAATTAATTATATCTTTTAATTTTTTTTATTTTAATATTTGTACCCATAAAAATTGTTCAGTCAAATATTTTTATTAAAATATTGACGTGATAGTTAACTCTTCATTAAGTGTGTCTAGGTTGATATTATTTTATTTTTCATTTTTAAATATAATGTTATATGGAGTACTTATACATTATATTTTTTTATTTGTTTTTTTATTTAATACTTATATTGATAAATTTTATTCAATTAAATATTTTTATAAGCTTCAGTTACAAATCAATTTATATATCAGTTATCTTTAATACAATACATGGACTCATATGGTCAAAATAATCATCATATATTTTGCTATTTAGAATGTTTTTTATTTCCTGTCAAGAAACAAAAATAACAGAAAATTTAAAAAATAATAATAAAAGTAATTAAGTAGATGAATTTATATTTTTCCTACACATTAGTTAGGATTTGATTTTAGATAAAATAGAAACTTAAGAACTCTAACTAATGAGGAACATAAAATTAATAAGTTAATTCTATTAGTTTATATATATATATATATATATATATATATATATATATATATAAATGATAAGTAGATGCACACAAATAAAACAAAGGGTAAATAATTTTATCTATATTATCGAGGTTCATATGAATCTAATGGACTTGAGGAGCTAGCTGATATCTTGAATAATGAGATAATCACCTGATTCTATTAATTTGAACTGTTTTTCTTAGTCAAGGTGGCTGGTGAGTAATACCTGATATCTACCAAAGATATCATCTTGTGAATTTAGGAACTCTTAAATGAATATCATTTTAGAAAAAATGCAATCATCTTTTAGAAAAGAGTTCTAAGAATAGATATACAACAAGGAGTGGAGAAAAAAGAGAACTTGCCTTTGAGAGATATCCTGGTCTCTTTTATAGCCCATGAGACTTCTCTCTTCTTAAAAGAACGAGTTAAAGTATTAATATCTCTAACTTATCAGGGAGTAAAATATCTCTAATTTCTAGTCTAATCATGGAGCCTAAGAATCTTCTAAGTTAAAAAGAGCATGGGCTCAAAATTATAGATCTAGTAGTTCATTAAACCAACATATGTTTGGGCTAGGGGCTCGGCTAAACTTGAAGATGATGTGTCGGGCAGCTCGTTGGACCCATATATGTCCAAGGTTTGAACCTGATGGTGTTAGGTTATTACTATATCTCTGATTACTCTTTTAGAAAAGATGATACATGTAAAAACAAAAAAAAAATATTGATTCATCAATTATATAATTGAAAAAATCTTAAATATATCTTTATTTTTAGTTGTGTTTATTACACCATCTGATTTTTCAATGTGTCCTTGTATAGATATAACAGGTTCATAAAACGATTGATGCCACCACTTAGAAGATGTTTGAAAGCGTGATAGCAGTTACTTTTTAAAGTACTTTTGACTTAGAAATATATCAAAATATTATTTTTTTTATTTTTTAAAATTTATTTTTTACATCAATATATTAAATAGACCCAAAAATACTAAAAAAAATAAATTTAAAGAAAAAAATAAAATTTCTATAAAAAATAGATTAAACCATAACCCCAAACAGTCACTTAATTCAGCAACGTGTCCATATGTCCACGCCCATTGTCTAACTTGTTTATATTTACTTTTTAATTTTTTTTTGGTAATGAATCGCCTAAAATCACCAAATCATTCTAGATGCAAGGGATTTTTTCATAGGTCCATTTCACGAGTACTCTTTTCTTTTTCTAACTTTTTCTTAGCTACACACCCCTTCTTCGGGCCTATTTGAGATTATAGTAGCGATTGTAATTTAAAGTGTTTTTTGCTTAGAAATATATCAAGATAATATTTTTTTTATTTTTTTTAAAATTATTTTTTAAATCAGCACATCAAAAAAATTTGAAAATATAAAAAAAATTTAGTAAAAAACAAAATTAAAATTTGAGGAAACATTGTTTCAACCGTGTTCGCAAATGGTCTCTTCATATCTTACGAGCAATAATGAAGTATTGAAGTTTCCATTTAGTGAAAAAAATAACTATTAGTTATCAAGATATTTTTTTTCCATCTTTCAAGACAACAATGCCTATTTAATTAATTTTGAATTAAAATCTTTTCAAAATTCTTATAATGTCAAGGGTATGTTTATTTTATATAAAATATTTTACAAAAATATTTTTTAGATTTTTTATGTTTTTTTCCTGCAAAATAGTTTATAGGAAAATACAAAAATTAGTCAATATAGAATATTTTAAAGACAACTTTCTAACTTAATTCATGAAAAATATTTTCAGCTCATGAATTTTCATAATATATTTTATGAAAAATAATCAACTTATAATATCATCCAACTATATATACCACCACCTTCATCTTACCACCACTACCATCCTCTCATACACAATCACCTCTCTTCTCACCACCACCATGTCTTTTACCACCACCACCATGTCTTTTACCATGACAATCATCACCTCACCATCACCATCACGATCATCTCATCACCTCCTATTTTATCATCATCATGACCACCTCACCACAACCACCATCTAACAATCATCGTCATGACCATCTCACCATTATCACCACCTCCTCCACCACCACCATCACCACCACCTCTTTGCCGCCGCCACCATCATTAAAAAATATTTTGCATGTAAAATATTTTATAGAAAAATATTTTTAAGATAAGTATTAAAAAAATATTTTACAAGAAAATATTTTACATGTAAAATATTTTTTATTTCAAAAATAGTTTATGCAAAACAAATTAACCCTAAAAAATAGAGAAAGATATTAACAAGGGTTCAAGAATCAAAGGAAGATTAAAGCACAACTGTATTTTAAGTTCGTTAACTTATATTTTACTTTGAAAGAAAATCAAGTGTCCTTTGAAAATATTACTCTAATATGTGAGAAAGGAAGCATCTCTACTTTTAACTAAAAACACAGCTTTTTTTAGTTTAATTTTTTTTAATTAAAAGCATAAATTTAACCTTTGATTTTAAAACAATAAATATATATCGCATTCCTTATTTATTGTTTTATATTTTAAAATCACAAAAATTTAGTCAAACAACTTATCCAAGATTTGAGTGACAAATTGAACAGGTTAACTCAAATCAATCTCAACAATATCATTTCAAGACTTTTTTTTAAGTTAGAATGATGATTTTTTTAAAAAAAAGATCTCAAATTAGGTTTTGATCTAGTCGAATGAATTATACCAAATCAACTCTTATCCAATTTAATTTAAAACACAACCTGTATCAGAGAGCCACCAAGTTAACCTGCCATGAGAGGCCTAGTTTAATAGCATTAATTTAAGTATATATAAGCATACACAACCAATAATTTTATCCAACACTGGTTTTTTTTTTTAAATACGATGCCGAAGCTATAATAAGTATCATTTTATAAGTTACAGTTTGATCCATCAATTAATAAGCCACGCTATCAAATTGGTTAATTTTTTTTCTTTTATTCTTTGCAACTCTCACAAGTTGTTTGAATCTAAAATCAATTTTTATGTTAAGAATCTTTTTGAAGGTATGGATTTGAATTCCAAATGAAATTCTAATTATAAAAAATAGTCAAAAACAAATTAGAGAGGAGACCCTTTGATTTCCTACAACAATTCCAAATTGAATTTAAATTACATAAAAAATTGAATTTAGTTCTATGTTTAATTTGGTTCCAATTAATAAACTGTAGATTTCTCTCTGTATCTGGATCTTTTTTCTTTATCTTTATCTTTCTCTTCCTTGCATTACCAATCATGAAAGAAAAAAGCACCCGCTTCCAGCAATTTGATGAGCTCTACTAGGGTAGGTGGTTTGATTATCTACTCTTGCCATTCTCTACATGTTATGTTAAGATTATCAAACAAGTCTTAGGGAAAAAAAAAAAGCAGCATCATTTTTGTGTCTGCACATTAAGAAATACTGTGTTCCAAAATATCTGCTTAGAAAGAGCAATATAGAGGATGAAACACGATGAGAATTGCAACATGGTTGTGCTAGTGATTTGTCTCATCTTCTCTCTCGTGATAGGAGCATCAAAATTTGTTTGCAATTTTACTAATTACAATTTGTAGATGGGTTCAATATGATTACTAAGAGTGTTTAAAAAAACCGATTAACTGAGAAAACAAAAAAAATCAAAGAAAAATTAATAGAAAAAATCAAACCGAGATAAAAAACTGATTAAATTGATTTTTAAAATCATAAATTCTAACAGGTTTAATCCGGTTGTAGTTTTAAAACTAAAACTGACAAACCAAACCAGACAAACCAAATAATCCTAAAAGCTTTAAAAATCAAGAGGGTATAAATAGTTAAGTACTGAAGTTAACCTAACCCTAACACAACCCCCCCTCCCCTACCCTCACAAAAAGCCGACACCCAAAGAAGAGAATATTCATCTCATTCTTCCTTTTCCTTTCAAGTTTTCAACTGCTCTGCGTTCTGCAGCCACCTCTTTATCTCAAAACTCAAAAGCTAAGCCACCCACAAGTCTCACATCATCCCTAACTTCTCTTTTCTCTTTACTTCTGGCCGTACATAAACTCACATCTTCATCTCCCTGATTACCACAAGGAAGCTTGCTTGAAATGAAGTGTATTTATACCTTGACCGAACATCTATACAAATAAAATCAGAAAATAAGCAAATTCTACATGTGTGCTTTTAAGAAAAATAGACAGGTCACTATCCCCCTCACTAGCATATATTCCAGAATCATCTTCCAAGGAACATAGTGCATCACCACCAACAAGATGGAGTATGCCACC
>Ga0325402_1002032_pt1 | contig 17417 bp, 10 predicted proteins | sample PopdelMetagenome_22_FD_207212 | JGI IMG/M metagenome (GOLD analysis project Ga0325402, IMG submission 207212) | Populus deltoides microbial communities from Bellville, Georgia, United States - Xylem-PdKOR-R3 | ecosystem: Host-associated > Plants > Phyllosphere > Stem > Wood/Secondary xylem... | reverse complement strand
CTTTGTGCACATCGTATCTGAACCCTAGTTGGTCGGGGGAGTCACCAACCTGTGTGGACTGATCATCCCACAGTACGGAGCCTCATGCTCATTGCATTTTGATTTTCTGACGAGCTTTACCATATGATATTCTTGTTATGGCCTATTTGAGAAACCTTTCTATAAGAACTTAGAGCCATACTTGTATATATATTTCTCATTGCTGTATTATCTCGTGTGTGTATATTGAACGTTATCTACTCACTGAGTTGTTGAACTCACCATCTCATTATTTATCTTTTCAGGCTTATAGCTTGATAGCAGGTTACTTTTGTTGAACCTTCTGAACCTGCTTTTTGGTTGTAATTTGTACCTTCCTTTTATGTCAAGTTAGTGCTCCAAAACTATGAATTATATTAACTCTTGTATTAAGACAATTCAATTATATTATGAAGTTAATTTTGTTATTAATGCTGCGTTGAACTCTGATTGAGTTAGGATAAGTTTGTGTGTAAGTTTGGGTTCGCATAGATATGGAACATTGGAGGGGAACCTTACCTATGTGCCGGTCATGGATCCGGGATTCGGGTCGTGACAAAGATACGAAAATGAAAACAGACAATCCTGCTTCGTTGAGCCTCAGAATTAGGATTCTCAGTTTTAGTGCCATAAGGAGAATGTTCTGGATTGTGAACTTGTTGAATCCGAGAAAGTAATACTGTTTAGCCGCCAAAATAATTGGCAATATTGTACTTTTTGAAGTTTGCCTTGCAATGAAAGTGAACATCTTAGGCCGAGGATTGGTGCGGCTGAATACGAATTGGAAGACCATGGGATGGTGCAGGCATGGGATTATATGGAACTTTCTCACCGGGAATCAGTAAATCCCATTTGAATCTCTTCACGATGTTATGCAGGAACACAAGTATGTTTGGTCTTACATATTCATACCCTAAGCACATCCTTGGTCCCCCTCCAAATGGAACATGAGTATATGGGGCAGGTCCTGCTCCTTCATACCTGGAAGGATCGAAGTCTTCTGCATTTGGGAAGTGAGCTGGGTCTTTAGTTGTTGTGTTAGGACTCCAGTATAGCTAGTGCACGCAGATCAAAATATCAGTTTTATGATCTAAATAATCTGAGCCAAACTTGGACAATTTGTTCAATTGCTGCATAAAACTAGTGATGGTGCCTACCTTCCATCCTTTTGGGATTGTATAACCCGCATAGGTGAAATCAACTATTGCCTGTCTGAAACTACCACTGATAGGCGGTATCATCCTCAGAACTACAGAGACCACTCTCCATGAGTATTTCATTTTCTGAATGTCCTCCCATTTCAACAACTCTCCTGCTTCTTTAGACTTGGCAATATCAAGCTGCTCTGTTAACCACAGTCAATTAAAAAAACCCGAGTCAAGAATAGGGGAGGGCGCCAGGCTCTATCATGTGGAAACAAGAGAAATATTCTGTTGTTTGTAAGTTGTCGCAACCATATTGTACAATTTGCTGCAAAAAGACCATATGCTACAAGACAGACTAACTAACCTCTCAAAACCATTTCGTACACTTCTGGCATTTCTGCAAGATACTTTATTACACATGTCATGGCTAATGTGGTACTCTCATGACTAACAGTGAGCAACATCAGCATGTTGTCAACAATCTCGGACTCGGATAGTAACTTTCCGCTTTCATCTACAGTCACAAGCAAATGTGACAGAAGATCTTTTCTGTGGGACTCCATTTTCTTGTCCAGAGCTGCTCTTCTTTGTCTAGCAACCAACCGAATCTCTTCCTTGAGTGCATCACCAGATTTGGAAGCACGGTAAAATGTTGTGCCAGGTATATAGATAGGAAAATGAATCACTCCTTTGCGAAAGACGTCAAAATGGTGTGCAAGCTTGGAAATGTGTATAGGATCATCGATGCTTGCAAATAGGCGACAAGACAGCTCAAATGTGTATAACATGGCAGTTGGATGGACTTTCACCTGCTCTTTGCCTTCATGGTCATAAGAATTAGTGTCATACAGAATTAGTGTTATATATATATATATTTATATATATCATGGCCAGCATTATAATTTGGTTAAGGAATTAAAGGAATTCATTCATTCATACAGGGTCATAACTAACAGAGAATTAGTGGATTATATATAGAGGGTAGGAGATTTCCACTCACACACACTTTATGTCATCATCGTATCTTTCCCCTGCATATTATCAGCAAGCAATTAATTTCTGCAATTAAATTGAACAGTAATAATTTATTGGGAAAACAGAGTTTATTTACCAAGATTAGAAAAACAAGCAGACGTTATACCTTCCCAGTGTGTCCTGATATGGTTTTGTGCGACCAAATCCATCCTGTCTATGTAGCTCTTGAGTGCATCTCGATCAACGGAGGTCATGAATATCTTCCTCAGCCTCTGAGCCTCATCACCAACTACATTAGCCAAACTTAACTTCATCAGCTTCTTCACTGAAGTTGGCCACCAAACATTGACCAGCTTGTTCTCATTGCTGAACAAGAACTTGTTCCCAGCTGGTCCACAAAACACAGCCACTGTTTCTCCAAACAGTGAAGTCTTGAAAACCTGAGGATTGTATTTCTTCATTCTATCGCTTACAAATCTCTCAGGACTTGGTGAGCGACGTGTTGGCAAGAACTGTAAAGTCTCACCAAGGAGAGGCCATCCTAGACTTCCTGGTGGAAGTTGAGGGTCTGGAAACAATCTCTCTTTGAGTGTTTTGATTACAAAATATAGTAAAAGAAGACAAGGGGTTGCAACCAGAATCATAATACTATCATGATCAAGACTTGAAAACATTGCATTAATTCTACTAGCAAGTGTAGTAATTATTATTAGCATGTGAGCTCGCTTCTACGATGATCCTTAATCCTTAACTGGAACTTGTGTTTATAATGGATAATTCAGTGATCGCAAGAGCTTGATTTAATTAATTAATGAATGATGGCGTCCCAATCCCATTTCTTTAACTCAGGGACTGGTATATATATCGACATTCCAAAAAGGTCACTGCTTCAGCCTGTAATGATGCATGTGCATACGTGTAAACAAACTAATTAATGCTAGCCGTCATGAAAATTGTATATAAAAAAAAAAAAAAAACACAAGTGAAGACATCGAAAGTGACACCATTTTCCATCCTGTATGTGGTTCAAGATACCATTGTGCTTTCCTCGAATTTTGGGCGCATCCTTTTTTGTCGTACTCATCCCATATTGCCAAGGGTAAATTATGCCCGCTTTTCTTTTTGTTCATACTAGTCTTTCTGTCCATTGTTGTGCCTCTGGTAGGCTGCTAAAAAAATCCATACAATAGAGCTAGGAGGTTGCGGAAGAAGCAAGGAAAAAGCAGCAAACTCACGGCAGAAAATTCCTGCAGCGAGGTCGGTGGAAGAAGACCCTACATCAACTTTCCTTTTTTTTTTTTTTCCACAGCTTCAGGGCTTACATCAACTTGCATTGAAGAATTGAAGACGGTTTCTTAACTGACTCTTCTTTGGGTACGGTCTCTGATATGTAGTTTTGTTGACAAGAAAATTAAAGAGGATAAACAAGAAATTAAAGCAAGCATGTACGTAGCTGAGTGAATTTACTGCAAACCCGCTGAAGTTGTGGGCAAGTAAACTGTTATACATAACATACCATAAAAGGTTCTCGATTTATCAAATAGCAATTGATTAGTGTCTCGGGAAGCAGTTGATACAGAAAAACATGTTCTGAAAGTGTTGAAATCATGTCTCAGAAGGTGTTGATGAAGAAGCTGCTGATGAAGAAGCTGCTGATGAAGAAACAGCTGATGTGGAATCTGCTGATGTGGAAGCTGTTATGAGTTTAAGCTTTAATAAAACACTAGTTATTTGAATTTGTCAATTTCTGTTAGGATTGATATAATCCTTTTGTTTAGTCATTATCTTTTGAATTTTGTTACGTAACAGCAGGAGATAATGTTGCTGTTACTTGCCTTTAAAGCTTTACTTTTCATTGTTTTCAAATAGTCTGCATAATCAATAAAACAGAGAGCAAGAAGTCGATATTCGTTCTCTTTTGCATTTTCATTTGTTAAAATCCAACAGAAAGGAAAAAAATTAACTTTGAAAACCGATTTATTTTTATGTTATTATCTCTATTAATTCCTCCAACTAAACATAAAGATATTTATGTTCTTTTAGTATTTGTTTTTTCTATATGAAACACACACTGACCAAATATAACTTCAGTGAAAACATAGACAATCCAGCTTAATTCCTTGAACCTCAGGATTATATAGGATCTTCTCAGTTTTAGTGGTAAAAGGAAAATGTTCTAGATGTTAAGAAAGATTGCGGATAGGAGAAAGGAAAAGGAAAGCATGGTAGAAACACATTTTATTCTCATATTATAACACTCTCATAATTAAGAGAGGAAATCCCATTGATTAGTACATCACTTCGGTTACAGCTCTTTCAATACATGTCTATAGAAGGATGATTCTACACCCTGAATAGAAGAACCACATCATTAATACTTGCATATGCACATACAAGAACTAAAAGTAACCAACACGGGATTGTGGACGCCTGAGAAACTAGTACTGTTTAACAGCCAAAATCCTTGGCAATATCGAAATTTGTCTCAAGATGAAAGGGAACAATATCTTAGGCTGTGGATTGGTGCGGCTGAATACGAATCGGAAGACCATGTGATGGTGCAGGCATGGGATCATATGTAACTTTCTCATCAGGAATCAGTAAATCCCATTTGAATCTCTTCACGATGTTATGCATGAACACGAGTATTTGCGGTCTAGAGTATTCATTCCCTATGCAAACCCTCCCACCCCCTCCGAATGGAACAAAGGTATACGGGGCAGGCCCTGCTCCTTCATACCTGGAAGGATCAAACTCTTCTGGATTTGGGAAGTAAGCTGGGTCTTTAGTTGTCGAGTCAGGACTCCAGTATAGCTAGGACACGCAGATCAAAACATCATTTTTCTCATCTAAACAATCTGAGCCAAACTTAGACTAGACAACTTGTTCAATTGCTGCATAAAATTCGTTTAAGAGTACAAGAGAGTGATGGTACCTACCTTCCATCCTTTTGGGATTTTATAACCTGCATAGGTGAAGTCAACCGATGCCTTTCTGAAAGTACCACGTATAGGCGGTATCATCCTCAGAACTTCGGAGACCACATTGCATGAGTATCTCATTCTCTGAATATCCTCCCATTTCAACAACTCTCCTGCTTCTTTAGACTTAGCAATATCAAGCTGCTCTGTTAACCAAAGGCAATTAAAGATTATTTATTGCAAGAAATACTGTAAACCCGAGTCAAGAATGGGGGAGGGCTGTAGGGTATATCAAGTGGAAACAAAATAAATCTTCTGTTGTTTCTAAGTTGTCGTAATCATGTTATACAATTTGCTGCAAAACAATCATATGCTATACGATAGGTTAACAACTAACCTCTCAAAACCATTTCGTACACTTCAGGCAATTCTGCAAGATACTTCATTACACATGTCATGGCTGATGTAGTAGTGTCATGACTAGCAAAGAGCAACATCAGCATGTTGTCAACAATCTCGGACTCGGATAGTAACTTTCCGCTTGCGTCTGTAGTCACAAGCAAATGTGACAGAAGATCTTTTCTGTGCGATTCCATTTTCTTGTCCAGAGCTTCTCTTCTTTGTCTAGCAATCAACCGAAGCTCTTCCTTGATTGCATCAGCAGCTTTGGAAGCACGGTAAAATGGCGTGCCAGGTACATAGATAGGAAAGTGAATGACTCCTTTAAGAAAGATGTCAGAATGGTGTGCAAGCTTGGAAATGTGTGTAGGGTCATCAATGCTTGCAAAAAGGCGACAAGACAGCTCAAATGTGTATAAATTGATAGTTGGATGCAGTTTCAGCTCCTCTTTTCCTTCATGCCATAAGAATTAGTGTCAATTAATATCACACAATCCAGAATTCGTAACTTGGTTAAAAGATTGAAGAAATTCATTCATTCATACATGGTTGAAACTTTATGAAAACCTGACACAAGAGGTCCTGATAAGTCAGTTGCATGCGGATATGCCATAATTGGAATATGTGGATGGTCTTGCAGGGATTAAGCAATCAATGAAGATGGGGTTAAGCCTAAAAAGAGGCTTAACCCCGTCAGAATTATCAATTCTTGTGTTTGTTGTTTTTCTAGTGTTGTTTCCAATTGTTTCAAGACTGCACAAGGTAACTTCTAACACATGATTATAGCATTATAAATATATTTAGAACGTAGCAAATTAATATACTATGTTAATTATCAGACATCATCATCTCTATTATTTGGATTGCATCTCAAAGAAAACATGTGCAGCAGCAAGTCATTTCTCCCATTAAATTGAACAGTAGTAACTTATTGGAAAAACAGGATTTCTTTACCAAGACAAGAAAAAGAAGAGACTTCATATATACCTTCCCAGTGTGTCCTAATATGGTTTTGTGCGACCAAATCCATCCTGTCTATGTACCTCTTGAGCGCATCTCGATCAAGGGAAGTTAAGAGCATCTTCCTCATCCTCTTAGCGTCGTCACCCACTACATTAGACAAACTTGATTTCATCAGCTTCTTCACTGAAGTTGGCCACCAGAGATTGACCAGCTTGTTCTCATTGCTGAACAAGAACTTGTTCCCAGCTGGTCCACAAAACACAGCCACTGTTTCTCCAAACAGTGAAGTCTTGAAAACCTGAGGATTGTATTTCTTCATTCTATCGCTTACAAATCTCTCAGGTTTTGGTGTGCGACGTGTTGGCAAGAACTGTAAAGTCTCACCAAGGAGAGGCCATCCTAGACTTCCTGGTGGAAGTTGAGGGTCTGGAAACAATCTCTCTCTGAGTGTTTTGATTACAAAATACAGTAGAAGAAGACAAGGGGTTGCAACAAGAATCATAATATTATCATGATCCGGACTTGAAAACATTGCATCAATTAATCTACTAGCAAGTGTAGTAATTATTATTAGTACGAATGTGAGCTAGCTTGCTAGTTTCTGCGATGATCCTTAATCCTTTACTGAAACTTGTGTTCATATAATGTATAATTCAGTCATTGCAAGTGGGAGCTTAATTAATCAGCTCAAACATTAATTAACTTGTGCCGGCGACACAAGCCAACTAATCAGCTCAAACATTAAAAAAAACTGGTTGTAATGAGTTTACTAACTTTTTTTTTTTTATTAACAAAAACAAAAACAACATCGTGTGTTCGTCTGTTTTTGTAAAATATATATATTTGTTTTCATATGATCCTTACATTTAATTTAATTTAAAAGCTAAAAAACAAAGAAATTTGTTAAAAGTCACATCAGAAGCATTTTCAAACACATGCGTCGTCGTTTAGTAAAAGATGCCCCATTGTGATTGATTCCCTCAAATTTTGGACCCATGGTTTTTTTTTGTCTATATATATGTATATGAAGGGTAAAGTAATAATTCCCGACCTTCAAAACTATTAAAGTAGAAATTAGTAGTTATATATGCACTGTAATTAATATCCTTGATCAAAATTTGGGATTCGAATTAGATCAAAATTTAGTTAAAGTGAAACTGCATGTGTGAAACTATCAATTATTATGTTAAGTCAAGCATCCCTCTTATGTATTTATTTCACTTAGTTATATGAAAACTTGATTTTAGTCAACAACAAATCTAATTAAATCTTCAATCTTGTTCAATAATTATTTGCACTCAACAATTTATTTAGAAACTATTTCTATTTTGATCAATACTTCTTTATTTTTTTTTAATAAAAAAATGAACATGTTTGGCCCTATTGTTAATTTAGATTTAGATTTTAATGTATTTTAATTCAAAAAAAAGAGAGAGAAGAAGTAACTTATTTAATCTCTTACATAAAAAAAAAAAACAAAACCCCGGTTATCTTCTTGGCTTGTGGCAGGGCTGGTTTGAACCAAAATTACAAGAAATGAACACAAGTAATTGTAGCCGAACCAAATAATTTCTTGAAGATAAGATGTTAACTTTAATTGTCACGAACCGATTTTTGGATCCATGACTAGCACATAGACAAGGTTCCCCCCACCCAGGATCTCATACCTATACGAGCTCAAACTTACATAAGAACTTATTCTTTAAATAACTCAATTAGAGTTCAACGCAACACTAATAACAAAATTAACTTTATAATATAACTTGATTGTCTTGATAAAAGAGTTAATATAAACTTCTGTAATTGTGAAGCACTAAATATACATAACCAAATAATGTTAATTACAGCAAAAGAGCAGGCTTTGAAGATCCAACAAAAGCGACATGCTAACAAGCTATAATCATGGAAAAAAATAACAACGAGAGGATGAGATCAACAACTCAATGAGTAGATAACATTCAATATACATGCACGAGCTAATGCAAAAATATGAAATACATATACAAATATGACTTTAGGTTCTTATAGTAAAGGTTCTCAAATAAGCTATAACAAGAATATCATAGGGTAAAGCTTGTTAGAAAATCAAAATATAATGAGCACAAGTCTCTGTACTGTGGGATGATTAAAACATGGGTTTATGACTCCCTCAACCAACTAGAGTTTCAGATACGATGTGTACAAAGACTAACACTATCCTATTAGCATGAGTATTCTGACTAGCATACTATATGTTTATATCATAATCAAACAAACAGACTCATATCTCAAGGCTCAACTCATAACATCAGTCAAATGAGGAGCTAGCAATTCATAAGTATTCAATAAGTGATCATGTTTAATCATAAACAATGAATAAATAACAATATAAGAATTACCGAGAAGCAAGATCAATTCCATATTAACAATTCAAGTATTTATACTAATCTTCTAGCATATGAAAAGTTATGCACTCATCTAACTTAAAAGTGAAAGATTTCAAAAGCAGATGTTCAAGGGAATCCTACTAGTATCCCCTAGGTAGAATATCAAGATTATCTAAATATAAAAGAAGACATACTAAAAAATGACTCAAAATGAATGTACAATCTGTTTGATACACTTAATTTAGGGTCTAACTCATAACCCTATACGTGTGATGTTTTGAAATAAATATGTAGGAAAATACAATAGAGCCCTTGGAGGCTTAAAAAGTTGGAATAAATGAATAAGGAGTATAGTGGTAATTCAACAAAACTTGATAAATATAAATAGAGAGAGAGAGAGAGAGAGAGAGAGAGAGATCTGAAATTAAGATAGCAAACCGGCAAGAGAGAAAGGGAGGAAGAAGAAGAAAAGGAGAAAAGAGGGAAATTAGAAGGGAAATAGAAAGGAGTTGAAGGAAATAAGTAAAAAGGGTCAGATTATGCTTAAATGTATATAATATGTTTTCTTTAGCTTTAATTTCAGTTTTGATGAATGTTAGGGTTTTGAAAATTTGTGTTTTGGATTTAATTGATGAATTAAATTAAATGTTATAAGATTGATTGTTGTGGGTAATGGATTGTTAAGTTGAATTTGAGAGATTGTAGATAAAAATGATGATTTTGAGTTATGGTTTTGTTTGAATGGTGAATTTGTGTTAGAAATCAGGGGATAATAGTAGGTAATCTGTGAAAATTCTGCGTTTGAGGTTGAAGATGATGAAAATTCAATTTGGTCCCTCAATTTTAGAAAATTATAGTTTAGTCCCCAAACTTTGGAAAATTTACAGATTGGTCCTTGGAGCCTATTCCGAGATTCTGAACAGAATAAAATATGAATTATAGGCAGAATTCCTGTATAGTTATGAAATTTTAACACTTTCAATTTAATCCTTCAATTTGACAAAAGTTACAATTTGACCCTTAAAAATATGATAAAATTCAGATTGGTCCCTAGCTATAATATTAGCTTTTTCAGATTGGTTTGATGAATAATTGAGGGTTATTTAGTGAATTATTACCAATTTTATTATTTGTTTTATTATGGATTAGAATTTGGGAAAACCGTTTAATTTTGGATTTTGAGAAAATTGACTAGTTAGTTCAAAAACATATAGGGTTACGGAATACACCATTAGTTAAGTGTATTAAATAGGTTATATGTTCTTTTGAGTCATTCTTGAATATGTCTTCTTTATATTCAGATAATCCTGATATTTTATCGACGGGACGTCAGTAGGATTTTCTTCGGTGTCTGCTTTTGACTTCTGTTTGCTTTCGAGTCAGGTGAGTGGATAATTTTCCATATGCATGATAAATATTATAAATATTTGATTTATTAATATGAATTGGATCATGCTTCTTGATAATATATATGTTGATTATTATCTTTGTTATGATAAGCATGATCAATTGTTGAATCCGAATTATTGATATGAACCAGTATATATATTCTGAATCGATAGCTCCTCATTTGATTGATGTCATGAGTTGAGCCTTGAGATATGAATATGTCTGTTTGATTATGATTATGAACCTATGGTATGTCAGTCAAAATACTCATGCTAACAGGGTAGTGTTAGTCTTTGTGCACATTGTATCTAAACCCTAGTTGGTCGGGGGAGTCACCAACCTGTGTGGACTGATCATCCCACAGTATGGAGCCTCATGCTCATTACATTTTGATTTTTTGATGAGTTTTACCATATGATCTTCTTGTTATGGCCAATTTGAGAAACATTTCTAATAGAACCTAGAACCATACTTGTATATATATTTCTCATTACTGTATTACCTCGTATGTGTATATTGAACGTTGTCTATTCACTGAGTTGTTGAACTCACCATCTCATTATTTATCCTTTTTAGGCTTATAGCTTGATAGCAGGTCATTTTGTTGGACCTTCAGAACCTGCTCTTTAGTTGTACTTTGTACCTTTCCTTTATGTTTAGTTAGTGCTCCAAAACTCTGAACTTATATAAACTCTTGTATTAAGACAATTTAATTATATTATGAAGTTGATTTTGTTATTAATGTTGCGTTGAACTCTGATTGAGTTAGGATAAGTTTGTGTGTAAGTTTGGGTTCGCATAGGTATGGAACCTTGGAGGGGAACCTTGCCTATGTGCCGGTCATGGATCCGGGATTCGGGTCGTGACAATACGTTTAGGAATAAAATGTAATTACAAGCTAGAATCGGTCCACCCGATCGATCCCAAACATAAACTAAATTTACTAAGCCTAAAAGAATTATCTAATCTCATTGTCAGGTCAACCGGTTTACTGGTGCAATCCAATTGATCAATCGAAACTATCCAATATAAACTAATCGACCGAAATATACCAACCGGTCTACCGAAATACAACACACCAACCGGTGGACCGAAATCTAGCAGGCTAACCGGTTCAGAAAAACTGGCTGATTGAGACTCCAGATTCCCAATCACCGGTCTTAACAATGACAGATTTTCAAATCAACCCAAAATCTTAAAAACTCATAACAAATCAATAAACCCATATCAAAATACATATAACACTTCAACCCATCATATTATAATCAACTAATTCATCACATACATTCAATTCATCAATTAATCTATAGAAATACAAATTCAAACCCTAAACCTTAACACAACCAAGAAATCAAGGCTAAAAACCATAATTACACACATTAAAGCATAAACCTTAATTACCTTAAACACTTAATCTCCACAATCCTCTTTCTTTTCCTTTTCTCCATCTCCTCAACACTGTTGGCTCTCTCTCTCTCCCCATCAGATTTATTTATTTATTTAATTAATTAACCTCTTATCTATACTTATCAGGTTTTTATTCAATTACTTTAATACCCTTCATACATTTACACCTAATTCTAAGCTTTCAAGGACTTTGCTATCTTTTCCTATTTATTCTTTCTCTTTGTTCTTCAAAGCATCACATTAATTAAAACAGAAAAGGCCGGAAATGTACACTAAAATATATATGAAAATCTTGGTAAATTGAAGCCTGGGGGCATGTAAACAGTACTACACGCACGCCACATATAAAAGGCCCTAGCTGAACATTTTATGCTGAGGATCGGTGCGGGTGAAGTCGAACTGGATGAGGATTAGGAAACAATCTTTCTCTGAATATTTTGATTACAAATTAAATAAAGTGACAGAAGCAAGAGGCCTGCAGGTTCCAAGAAGAATTGGATGATCATCAAGAACTGAAAACATTGCAAATTAATTGGTTTTCTAATTAATTCCTATATAGCACAACTGCTTAATTAATTTGATCCCGTTACACTCACTTGTTTTTGACTATATATCAGCTTCCTCACTAGAAATAAGTCTGATGCTGGAAACTGAACATTTTATGCTGAGGGCCGAAGGCGTATCGGAAGACCTTGGGATGGCGCAGGCATGGGATCATACGGAACTTTCTCATCAGGAATCAGTAAATCCCATTTGAATCTCTTGACAATGTTATGCAGGAACACAAGTATTTGAGGCCTAGCATATTCTTTCCCAAGGCAAATCCTGGGTCCCCCTCCGAATGGAACATATGAATATGGGGCGGGTCCAGCTCCATCATACCTGGAAGCATCAAACTGTTCTGCATTTGGGAATAGAGTCGGATCCTTACTCGTTGTCATAGGACTCCAATAAACCTAGTACACACAACACAAATCAAAACATTAATCTGACACAAATTAACACAACTTGCTGCGTAAAATTGATACAAGAGTGAGTACAGGGGAGGGAATGGATGAGGGTACCTTCCATCCTTTTGGGATTGTATAACCTGCATAGGTGAAATCAACTATAGCCTCTCTGAAAGCACCACGTACAGGTGGCATCAGCCTCAGAATTTCGGAGACAACGTTCCATGAGTATCGCATTTTCTGTATATCCTCCCATTTCAGCAACTCTCCTGGTTCTTTAGACTTGGCAATATCAATCTGCTCTGTTAACCAAAGCTTGTGGATTTAGAAAAGAAAAAGAAAAGGTGCCAGTATCATGTTTGAGTACATTTTCAAGGAATTACAAAACATTAAACCGAAATTGAATGCAGATGCTGTGTTTTTCGATAGTTTTAGAGGATCAACACCCTCCTTCAAGCTAGCAATTAGTAAGAGTAGAAAGATGGGGGGAGGCATAGATTATGCGGTTAACGAAAGGAGGAGATCATTTCCGTTGTGATTAAAGATATACAGGATATGATGGATCAGTTAGGAAGGTCTTACAATCAATGTAGCAGCATTCACTTGAAAAGAACCATAAGCTAGAAGAGTACTACCCTACCTCTCAAAACTGTTTGGTACACTTCTGGCAATTCTGCAAGGTACTTCATGACACATGTTATGACTGATGTTGTAGTGTCATGACTAGCAAAGAGCAACAACAGTATGTTGTCAACAATCTCTGTCTCCGACAGGAATTTTCCACTTGCATCTGAAGTCACAAGCAAATGTGACAGAAGGTCTTGTGTGGGTGATGCCATCTTCATGTCCAAAGCTGCCCTTCTTCGTCTAGAAATCAACCGAAGCTCTTCCTTGATTGCATCAGCAGCTTTTGAAGCACGGTAAAATCTTGTTCCGGGTATATTGATTGGGAAATGAATTACTCCTTTGAGGAAAACATCAAAGTGATGTGCAAGCTTTGAAATGTGCAATGGGTCATCGATGCTTATAAATAGGCGACAAGACAGCTCGAATGTGTATAAATTTACTGTTGGATGGACTTTCACCTCCTCTTTTCCTTCATGGTCATAAAAAATTAGGATTATGATGCAATCCAACATTCTTAATTTCTTCAAGGAACACATTAAATCACTGAAGACAAGATCTATGATGGTATTGCCATTTAACTGACAGGAATTCTTTCAGGGTTCAAAAATTTGAACAGTTGATAACAAACAAAAGATATTATAGAATTTTGATCTGTAAAACTTGAACTTATTATCACCTTTTCTTCTCATTTCACACAAAAGTTACCTGCATCAAGTCATTCATCGGAAAAAAGCAGATTCAAGATTTCTTTTCCAACAAATTATCTAGTAACATACCTTCCCAGAGTGTGCTGATATGGTGTTGTGTGACCAAATCCATCCTCTCTATATACCGCTTGAGTGCATCTGGATCAAGGAAGGTCAAGAGTATCCTCCTTATCCTCTTTGCTTCATCACCAGCAACGTTAACCAGACTTGACTTTAAGAGTTTCTTCACCGACCTTGGCCACCAAAGGTTAACCAGCTTGTTCTCGTTGCTGAACAAGAACTTGTTCCCGGCTGGTCCACAAAACACAGCCAATGTTTCTCCAAACAGTGAAGTCTTGAAAACCTGGGGATCATGTTTCTCCATCCTATCTCTTAGAAACCAATCAGGTCGTCCTGCGAGACAGGTTCCCAGGTAGTTTAAAGTTTCACCTATGAGAGGCCATCCTAGGCTACCTGGTGGAAGATGAGGATTCGGAATCAGTCTTTCTTTGAGTGTTTTGGTGATGATATAAAGTGAAACTAGCAAAAAGATACCAAGTAGAATCAAAGTTGAAAGCATTGCAATTTGCATTGATTTGAAGAGTATTCAGTAGTAATGTGTGAAATTGGCCACTCTTTGAGGCTTGAGCAGGAAAAGGAGACAAGTCTTGATTTGGTTCTTCTCTCTTGCCTTTAAGATATGAACAAAAGCTGATGAAAGGTTGATAAAAATATTGGGTTTTGTGGTATGGAGATTTGGACCCAATATATAATTAATAATTCAAGTGTTTAGAACTGTTTCAAGTTGGGCTATTCTAAGATTGGTTATGAAAATAGTATATTTACTCGTGTTTGCTGCAGGTTAAATTATTAGCAATGAAAATATAAAGTGTGGGGCAATTACTGTTTCTCTACACCAATGTAAATTATAATAGTAATTTATAGTGTTTTTTTTGTATTTTTTCATTTTTTTCCAACTTTTCCTCTCTTTTTTTTTCAACTTTCCTCTTCTTTTTTTACATTTATTTTTTTTCAAAATTTTTTTTTTTGTTGATTTTACTTTTTAAATATTGAGCTGGTTAAAAATTTCGCTTTGTAATTTTTTTCCTTTAAAATACCGTGGATTGCTGCGGTGTTTTCTCACATGGTTTTTCTATTTTATTTTTTTATTTTTTAAAATTATATTTGTCAATTTTTTTTAATATTGAGCTGATTAAGAATTTAGTTTTGTAATTTTTTTCTTTAAAACATTGTTGATTGCTACAATGTTTCTCCGCATGGTTTTTTTATAATGATTTTCTCTGAAATTATCTTTTTTATTTTATTTTTTAATATTGAGCTGATTAAAAATTACAGTTACAATATGTGAGGAAGGCACTGTAATTTTCTTCGCAAATTATTGTGGATTGCTACAATGTTTTTTTCTCCTTTTTTTGGTGTTTTTTTGTAAAATTGTCTCTGTCGATTTTTTTTAATATTGAGCTAATTAAGAATTTAGCTTTGTATTTTTTTCTTTAAAACACTGTGAATTATTGCAGTGTTTTTCCATATGATTTTTTCCAAAATTATCTTTGTCGATTTTTTTTAATAATGAGTTGGTTAAGAATTATAATTACAATAAAACTAAATCATATGAGAAAAGCGTTGTAGTTTTCCTCACAAAACATTGTCAATTACTACAATGTTTTTCCTCATGGGTTTTTTTCCTTCCAAAATTATCTTTGTTGGTTTTTTTTTAAATATTAAGTTGGTAGAGAGTTTAACTTTGTAATTTTTTTTGCTTTTTATTAACAGAAAAGTTAAATCATGTGGCGAAAGCACTATATCTTTCCTCACAAAATACTGTAGATTACTACAAATCATTTTGTTCAGTCTCTAAGTTTTTATCACAAACACAACTTTTTTTTTCTATCATGAAATATTTGCTCCATCATATCTTTAATTTATGTTACTTATCTAGCGCTGGTTTACAATTATAACACTATCAAGAGCATTTGTTTTATGAAGTAGCAATCCACAATGTTTTGTGGAGAAAGCTACAGTGCTTTCCCCACATGATTAAGTTTTATTACAAAGTTAAATTTTAATCAATTCAATATAGAAAACATTGTAACTTTCCTCGCAAATTACTGTGGATTGCTATAGTATTTTTTCCCATATTTTTTTTTCTGTTTTGTTATGTTTTTCCCTAAAATTGTCTTTGTCAACTTTATTTTTTAAATATTAAGCTGGTTAAGAATTGCAATTACAAGTAAATACAAGTTTTTCCTCACAAAATACTATGGATTGTACAGTTTTTCCTCACATGGTGTTTTTCCAGTTTCTTTTGTGTTTTCTTTTTTTGTAATATTTTTTTTCAAAATTATCTTCGTCGATTTTTTTTTAATATTGAGTTGGTTAGAATTTAACTTTGTAATAAAACTTAATCATGTGGGGAAAGCACTGTAACTTTTCTCACAAAACATTGTTAAGAATTACAATTACAAGTCATTACAAATAAAGTTAAATCATGTGGAGAAGCACTGTAGCTTTCATCACAAAACACTATGAATTGCTATAGTGTTTTCAACATGATTTTTTTTTCTATTTTTTGTGTTTTTTTCTATTTTTTTCCTAAAATTGTCTTTGTCGATTTGATTTTTTTAATATTGAGCTGATTAAGAATTTAGCTTTGTAATTTAAAAAAAAACACTGTGAATTATTGCAGTATTTTTCCATATGATTTTTTTTATTATTTTTTCCAAAATTATTTTTGTCCATTTGTTTTTAATATTGAGTTGATTAAGAATTATAATTACAATAAAGCTAAATCATATAGGGAAAGCGTTGTAGTTTTTCTCACAAAACACTATGGATTGCTACAGTATTTCTCCAAATGGTTTTTTATTTTATTTTATTGGGGAAAGCACTGTAGTTTTTCTCATAAAACATTGTCAATTGCTACAATATTTTTCCTCATGGGTTTTTTTCCTTCCAAAATTATCTTTGTTGGTTTTTTTTTTTAATATTAAGTTAGTAGAGAATTTAGCTTTGTGATTTTTTTTTCTTTTTATTAACAGAAAAGCTAAATCATGTGATGAAAACACTGTTTCTTTTCTCCCAAAACACTGTGGATTGCTTCAAATCATTTTGTTCAGTCTCTAAGTTTTGATCACCAACACAACTTTTTTTTTATGTCGTGAAATATTGGCTCCATCATACCTTTAGTTTCTATTACTTATCTAGCGCTGGTTCACAATTATAACACTATTAAATATATTTGTTTTATAAGCTCGCGGCAGCGCGCAGGCATGCATCTCGTTTCTTTTTAAATGTAAAAAAATATTAAGAGTATAAAGAATTTTTTAATTGTTTACTTTATAAAATTTAACAACATGACATTTTTTTTAAATTATTTTTTTAATTATATGAGAAAAATAAACTATAAAAAAATTAAGTTTAATTTTGTAATATTTTGTATTAAAAGGTAGGAAAATACAATAAAGCCCTTGGTGGCTTAAAGTGTGGGTATAAATGAATGAGGGATAGTGTGGTAATTGAATAAACATAATAAGTATAAATAGAAAAAAAA
>Ga0325402_1002031_pt1 | contig 17420 bp, 9 predicted proteins | sample PopdelMetagenome_22_FD_207212 | JGI IMG/M metagenome (GOLD analysis project Ga0325402, IMG submission 207212) | Populus deltoides microbial communities from Bellville, Georgia, United States - Xylem-PdKOR-R3 | ecosystem: Host-associated > Plants > Phyllosphere > Stem > Wood/Secondary xylem... | reverse complement strand
CAAGAACGAATATAGGGCATTTTTATTGTTAAATTCCCCGTAGCTCCTAACAATCATGACCATAAATAATTGTTGTTAAACAACTTCAATGCAAAAGGTCAAATATATAACAGAAAATCCAGGATGCTTAACCATAATTCGAACTCATTTCCTAAATAAACACAAATGCTCACAACTAAGAACTAATCCTAATTAATTCCAATAATTTCCTGAGCCATTTCTTTACCTAAATCGCCCAGCAAATAAATCCCCACAGGCTCACATTTTCAAGAAAATACTCTAGTACTCCTGTATTACCAATAATTATTGATAAATCCCATTTTCCAAAACCTCCAAAATTCTTGCATTAACAATTCTGAAGCTAAATCTCCCCTTTTATCTCTATCACAGTTTATCAGTTTCCTTTTCCTTTATTCTGGAAAAAGTAACACCATAACTTTTATCAAGAGAATATACAACATAAAAACTAAAATGCAGCATGTAGCACATTAAGAAAAAGATTTATTTTTTAAAAAAAAACCCTTAGATCTACAAACATGCCCATGTATGTGTGAAAGAATACAGGTTTCTCATGGATCCAAGATTTACCTTCATGTAAAAATACAAACACATATAAACAAGAATGTATAACGAAAGTTCTGTTTTTTTACCATCACTGGTGGGGGCAGGAGCAGGAGCTTGAGCCTGAGCAACAGGCAGAACAAAGGCAGAAGCAAGAGCAAGAGCAACAACAGCTACAGCAATCCTGGAAACACCAGCCATTTTTCTTCTTCTTCTTTTGATTTCTCTCTCTGCAACCTCTCAAAAATCTCTGCTGTTATGAAGAGCCGGCGCAGAGAGAAGAAAAAGAATCACAAGGAGTTTGTGCCTTTTTCAGGACAAGGATGCTACGATTGAATGATGTGATGATGTTTCCGTTGTTGGATCGATCTTGCCTAGGTTTATATATTTCGTAAGAAAACCAGTCAATCCGGTAAGGCGGTAGCAAAAGTCGTGTGGGGCCCAGGCGCATGTTTCGGTGAGGGGGAGAGAGAAGAGCCATGTGACCGTCTGGCGATGGATTCCCGCCACTGACAGGTTATGTTCCTGCAACTTATTAGTTGGCGCCATATGCTCCACTTCTGATTCGTCCACGTTTTCTTTTTTATTTTCACTTTAATACCCTTTTTTTCTTAAAAAAAAAATCTTCCCTTTTCCTTGTTCTTTAGCCATATTACATGTACGTCCTTGATGGTTACCGAACATGCTCAAATTTATTTATATTTTGGATTTTAATGCTGTGTTTGCTAATAAATTGTTAATGCTTCGGTTTTCTAAGTTTTTCCTTGTAGTTCGAAAATCTTGATGAAGAATTTTTATTTTTTCCCATCAACATAAAAAGTGAAATTTATAATGAAAAAATTATCTCTTTTTTAAATATTCAATAACACAAGTTTATCAAATCCATCTATATATCTATATGTTAATATATTTGTGTATAAAACTATATTTTATGTTGGTGCGATGTTCCATAGCAAGTCTCAAAGCTAGTTTTTATTTAATTATACGATGATTAAAATAAATATTTGAAAGAGTTGGAAAGATTTAAATTTTGGAAGAGAAAATATATTTTTTAAGTCAAGTTTTTTATTAATTATTTATATATATTTTTTATTTTAATAAAAAATATATATTTTTGTATTGATAACATTATTTTTTTAAATAAAATCCAGGATAACTAAAATAAATATTGGCTAGAATCTCAATAATTTAAATAAAGGAGTGAAAAAAATTATTTCTAGATGCAAAACTCTCATTTCCTTATTAATTTATTTTTTCCAAGACAAAAAAAAATATCGACTTAAGAAATACAGTTGATGCATTGCCTAATGCAATAGTTTTTGAAAAATAAAGACTATTTTCTTAAAACTCAAAGCTTAATTTCCAACAATTTTTTTTTTATCAAGAAAACACCATTGATACATCATAGAAATTTAGATTACTCCATTTTTAACTCAAAAAGATTCTAAAATTACTCAAAAAATTAAATCCGAAAAGTTTTTATGAGCTCTAACATACTTTTCAGGAACAATCCAAGGACCAAATTGTAACAAGGAAAAAACGCTAGGGACCAAAGTGAACTTTTGCGAGAAACCCTGCAATGACGTGAACACTGAACAGTGCTTGTGTGTCCAAGGGAACGTTAAGAGGATAATGTCAATAATGATTAATAAGGTGAGCTACGAGTACTGTGGCGGGCTCCTACCCTGCAATCATATCCATGCTCTTGTTCTCTGCATAAAAATAAAAATAAAAACACCCTTTAGAAAGTGCTTTTGGATAAAATTTATGTTGCAGGCGTGCAATATCCTGCAATGATTCATTTTATCTCATAAAAACAAAGTTTTCAAGGGAGGGTTTTAGGTAATTTCTGCTCAAATTGCAAGGTGGAAACGGTTGAAATTTCGATGGGAATCCTATACTGCTACTTTCCTAATGGAACAACATATATAAGCTGATATATGCTCTTAGAATCTTATACGAGAGCCAGCAAATGCCAGCAGCAAAGATTCTGATCTTGGTGCAAAAATCACTAATATATACCTAATATTCACGACAGCCTATGCCAACCAACATTCCTTCCTGTTTTGAGAATATCTTCTTCCTTGCCCATGAAGGCCATTGAATCTTCAAAGCTAACGAGGCATTATTGTTTTTCTCCACAGCTGGTTGCAAGACCAATGCTACCATTGTTATTACTTTCCAGCACACGAACAACGTATAGAACGACGTCTATCTGGAACAGCACCACCATATTATTATTATTATTATTATTATTCATTCACTCACTGTTTTCGCTTTGTATTTAACAAGACTTTAAATAAATACACAGCTAAGTTTTGTTGTTATTCCAGGAGTTTATTTCTCTTTGCATTTGATCTTTTTACCTTTTTGACGAGATGGGAGTAGGATTGACAGTTTTTCAACAATTTAGAAGAATCAATGGGGTCTGCTTTTATGTCAGCAATATTCTTATATCGACAGGTAAAAATTAAGGTTTTGATAAACATTATTATTAAATGCACCAAAATGCCAAGAGACCTGGCCCTGCTGCTTACATCAACACATTTGGTGTCTTTATATATATATATATATATATCCACCCTTCTTTCGAGTTTTTATTACTTCAGCAGGCCATTATTTTACATCACCTAGAGAACAACAAATCATCCAAGCTTTTATGTTTATACCTTTTAGAATATTTGGATTCCTCATATTTGAAATTCTATAATATTTCACGATTTTCTCCAAGTCCTGGAACCATGATGTATGCCAACTCTTCAAGTGTCTTCAGCAACCATGTCAAGCTGGTTCTAAAATAAATAAATTATTTTGGAGGTTATGGCTACTACTTTTAACATAATAAAATAATAGATATCAAATCTAAAAAATAAAAATAAAATTAAAAGATGAAGAAATTAAAATAATAATAATTAACATTTCATAAATTATTTCAAATAAAATAAGTAACAATCAAAAAAATAATGATCAAATTTAATAGATAAAAATTTTCAATTAAAAAATGATAAGAGAAAAACAAATAATAATTATAAAAATAAAAACCAAAGTTAATATAAAAATTAAATTCTAAGGGATGAAATTAAAAAATAAATATTCAGAATAAAATATATATAGCAATCAAAAGTTTGAGGACCAAATTTGATATAATCGGCAAATAATATGACATTTCTAAATTTTTTACAATTTTCGAAAAATGTTTTCCACCCAAAATAAAAGAAAAACACTTTCCTGAAAATGAAACCAAATTTTTCTTCGACCGGAAAATATTTTTTATTAACCAACTTTTCTAATAACAAACAAACATAAAAAAAAATTTAAAAATTAATATTTCAAAAAAACATTTTTCAAGGTAATCCATGGTGAATGGAATGCCTCTTTAACTCAAGGGCTTGAAACAAAGCCCATCTCAAAACATGCCTAACATTGATTGCAACCCAAAGCCGCTTAACTCGACCTTGTCACCTGCATGTTTAATAAGTGTCGAAATTATTTCTCCATGCGAGACTCCTTTGTACAATACAGAGATTCTCATTTTCATGTCGAGATGAGCAGGTTCGATTGTGCCTTGCTTATGGGTATTCTTTGTTCCAACTCTCTTGCTGATGAGTCGTCCTTTCTTCGCCAGGCTTACTCGATTGAACAGACTGGCCTGACTTTGAATTGAAGGAATTGATTGCAAGCTCTATAGGCTACCCTTCTTTATTCTTCTGCTAAATTCTTGTCATCGGACTCGGCATCTCGAATATATGCTGTCAAGATCAGAAACTAGAAGACTCAACGTTCATCCAACCCAAAGTAATTTCATGAATTTGAAGTGGAAAATCTGAACAAAAGAGCCGACAAATATCTCATTCCTTGATTGCATCGGAGAGTACAATTAAACTTGTAGATGATAGCGATCAGTTGAAAAATGGACGTGAGAGGAATTACATTACAAGAATCTTATCACTGAGGATGGCTCATAATTCTACTTGGAACGCTGTGCATATTCAGCTGATAACTCCAATAGTTAGACTAAATTGACAGTGTGGATAAGCAGGTGCACCGTTTTCTTTCGAAACTAGAGCCAAAATCTCAATAGATGACGTATTTTGCATTTGCTAACAGTGGAGAAGAATCCAGTTGTTTGTAGAATTGGTTCTGATTCAAGGATATTATGCCTCTTCATGCGTGCTGTGCAGAAACCATTGCTTTAATGCCACTTTCAATAAGAAATTGGCAGAGGCTAATCGTTTCCAGATTTGCAAGAAAGATCAGGAATCTGTTCTTCGATCAACTGTTACTTCTTTCAGGCTCTCGGGAGCGGCTCTGACTTGTGTAGGCAAATCCAAAAGCATGTTTGGTGGGGCAAAATACATGTGCAGTGACATCATACAGATGATAATACCCAAGAAAAGCTGCAGCATGACACGGAAAATGAAACAAGTTTATTGATGGTATCGAAATCAACCAGCATATGTGCAGAAAAGGATTCTATTATTTGATGACCTGTGAGTGCATGAATACCTGCAAAGTAGGCTTGAAGCTAAAGAGGTACACAGACCAAACCATTGTTAGCAGCATTGCCATTGATGTGGCATACACCTGAGACAGGGAGGCACGGAACAAGATATTGTAATAAAGGCATTTGAGCCTAAAGGACCGAAATTACAAGTAAAAGGACACTTGAGACTTCCATACATCCTATAACACTTGGCGTGTCCCATAAGGAAACTCCTGTTGTGTATTCCATAGCCCATGAATTATGGTGGCATGTAAAGTCATTTTGTCAGAAAACTGGAGCCTTGTATTTTATCAGCAGTCTTATGAGCATGACTATAGCAAACTTTGAGGTGTAAATGGAAAACTACAATGAATAAAGCTGGAGCATCCTGTATATAACAAGGAAATGGCTTGTTTAGTTGCGTGTAAAGCTGAAAAAATAAAGTTCTCCTAAAGCCCTTTTCCATCATGCTTTCAGGCAGATTCGTGAACAAACAGGTATTATAGAGTGATGACACATAAGGGTAGCTTAGTGGCAAGCACCGCTGCCGGGATCCATCGAGATCCTGGGTCTGAGTCCTCCCTTGCCCTCTCTAGCTTGAAAAGAAGGGGATATATTATAGAACATACTGAAGTATGAAAACGAAAAATCAAGGGAGCATTCTGGTTTCTATAAATCTTTTCATAGTTAAGTCAATAGAATTCTCATCATCTGCATCTATGAGACGCACAGCACTGATGGATATTTTCATGTTTGTGTGCATCCTCTGAAAGATATATGACGAGGAAGCCATAAAAAGAGAATTTACCTTCACGATATTGTCAGCATACTTCATCAGCCATGAAACCAACAAGCCAGTGGATCCAAGATTCAAAACAACCATCCAAGTTGTAATACTGTAGCCATTGAAAAGGCGTTGCCACCAAGATCCGTTCTCATATCCACCCCTGTAATCATCCAGGACAAGCCGAGCCAAGTTGAATATTGAGCCAAATCTGAAGAGGAAGGAAATACCTAAATCATTAACATAATTAACGTAATAATGTATTTTGCCAACCAATGAATCCATATTCTCTATCGCAAACAGTATGTAAATAGAGCAGTGTCAGGAATATATAAGGGAGTGTGAGATAGGCCTAAGAGCCTGGAAGAAGATATCCAGGTCAAGTTTGCTACGATGACTATTTACAGGCAACATTACTAAAAAAGCATCTTGAAAAGGGAAAAGTCATTGATTGGAGAAAAGATACCTACGTATATAATTGAACGTTTTGCCAATACAAGCTATCGTTGTTCTTCTTCATCAGAAACTCTGTGTAGACACCTGCTAATGCTGATAGACAAGCAGATACTGCCCCCAACATATAGCCTTGAATTGGAGCTGCAAATAGAGAATCACAGGATGCTTCTCCACAACCTTTAACCTACAATAAACGAAAGAAAAGCATTAATTATTATTTTATTTTTTTTGGTTATAGATAAAATGTTTACGAATAAATTAAAAGGGAAAGTTGATGACAATTAGGATCATGAAAAAACTGCAATAAAGCAAAGACAACGATTATGGTGTAAAATAAAAATCTGAACAGAAACTTGCAGTGCATAAGTTAAATAACCAAAGAACTAAACAAAGCATGAAGATGAAGAGAAGAAATTGCTAACAATTCAAATAACCACCTACCTGGCTTGTGGTTGTTCCAACAGCTAATAGAATAATTGCCATCCACTGCAGATTAGACAGTCTCCTCCTCAGGAACAGCCTAAAGAATGAATCATAGAGAAGGCAAAGAAAATCATCAATTAATTAGCTGAAACAAGGCTAAATTCATATCAAAAGACATCCAACCGAGGAAGCGAATGATAAAAAAGAACAGTATAAAATAGGCACCTGAATAATATGCCAGTGGTAACAATCTTCAAATTACCCATTATCTGGTAAGTGGATGTATCCACATAAGTCAAAGTAGCAAACTGAACATTGTTATGAATTAGATAAATGATTGAAGGAACAACGTATAAGCGCACACTCTTCCATTCTGTAGTCATCCTTGTAGATGGTGATATCTGGCACTCTCTCCAGACAAGTAAACTAGAAAGCACCAGCTGTTGTTCAAATAAACACAACATTAAAAAGAAAGCCAATTTACATATGGAAAAAACCGCCATTGCTATGTTAAATGGTCTGTCCACTCAAGAGCTAAGAATACCTTGAAAACTTCAGCAAGAAAGGGTACAGTGGCATAGTCGTACAAATACTTTCCATTACTTTGAGATAGAGTAGTCAAAATGCCCTGCCAGTAAATAAACGAGGAAGATAGGTTAATTTAATTTATCTGTTTCAGCGTTAAAAAAAAGAATCTTCGAATACAGAGATCTGACAGTATTTCGAAGCTACAAAACTTCCTCGGATACGAAACCAATTCACCCAAAGCATCTTATTGAATCGATCACAAGTTTCTGCATTGCTTTTTAAATACCTCCGATTTTGCTATTATTTTCGTATCTCAACAACTCTCATTTTCCTTGAACTTTTTATTCACGCCTCAAAACCCAAACGCCTAATCTATCTCGCCTTTCTTATAATAAATTCTTAATTACGCCTCGAATCACACAATCCAAAATGCTTAATCTCTCTCTCACACACACACAAACACATTTCTGGTACTTCCACATTTTCATAATCATGAAATCAAAAGCTATAGATTCAAAACTTAAGAGCAAAGTGAAAACTTTGATCGATCTCTAAATATGATAGGGATTTGGAAGTGAGAGAGAGACCTGAGAGCTGGTGAGAAATGTGAGAAGTAAGGCGACGAAATACCACTGCATCCTCGTCTTCCTCGATTTCCACGCACCCTGCTCCACTTGCTTTCTCTTCTTTCCCAAATACTACTAGTATTTGTTTTTGGATAATATTATTTGAGTTTAGTCTTTAAATTAGCTTATAATTACAATTACGTCCTTAAATCTCACAGGATAAGAAGTTCGATTCGGTCTCCAAATTAAAGAAACTTCTAAACTAAGCTTTAGCCGTAGTTCTTAGCACAGGATCTTGAGTGGTCCGACTATTGTGCGGCTGTTTGGGAGAGGGAGAGTATTAACAGTTATTTTCAAATGGGCGGGCCTCATGGGCCATCCAGCTCTGTATTTCTGCTCATAAGCTGAATTTTGACCATCTTGTAGCCTGGCTAACACTTTCAGAAGATGTTAGGTTTAAGCCATATTTACTTCTGTGTCTCGTGTCAAACTCTAAAAAGCAGTATGATACCAGTCTGTTTCCTGCAGGAAAATCAGCTGTTTTTCTTATCTCCTTGTTACAAGACTTTATGGAAATTGTCAACAGTGCCATTGAACTACTTCATTAAGCTATCAGCAAGGCCAGGAACGCAGACTGTGGCAACTAAAATAATCTTTTCAAAACGATATTATCATACACACCGTTCCTTTTTCTATAAAATTTACATGAGCTAGCTTTTATATTTGCAAGATTCAATCCGTAGATACAACTCAGCAAGGAATTAGATGGAATTGGTGTAGATGTCCACTTGGCATCAAATAGACCCCACTATTAAATAGAACTTGGAAACTCAAGTGTGCATACATGCAGGTCCTAGCCAAAACTTTGAAGGGCTGCCTGCCAATTCACAAATGCCGGAACTGGTCAGAAGCCCTTATTATGACCAACGTAACTTGTTGCATCACGATGCCCGATGCTTCCTTGGAGAGTTTTATTTCAATCCAGCACATCTTGACACCACATTGATCTCAATCATTTTTGTTTTATATTTACAAGCAGTGTACCCTCTTAAACAATATGATATTCTGGTGCTTTCACCGGCAAATATCTCAGATCTGGTATCTGATCTTTCTTATCTGGAGATCTGGAACCGGAATTTGCTTCCCTAAGTGAAGTCAGTAGTTCAGCCAACTGAAACCCTTGTATCACTGAGCAAGCTGAGCAGATGACATTTGTCGAAGATATTGCCAAGCAAATTTGCGGTTTCAGTTTATGAACATGCTGTCTGGAAAAAAGAAAAGGCTCCGGGTCCCCATGCAATAAGGAAGCCAAACGCATGTGGTTTCCAATTGATCTCAGATTGACTATTTTGCTTCATAGCATTTGCAATGCTTTTATACACCCACTTGAATTAGCAGCAACAACCATGTCTGATTTCCCTCTCCAGCAGACACTTGAAACAAACTGCCCATTGTCACAATCTGTTTCCTTACCAGAAATAGGATCAATTGAACCAAACTTGTGAGAAGTGATTGGCATAGGTAGAGATCTATGGTAAGCATAAACCTGAAAGGAGACAACATCACATCAGTAAGTTAACGAGTAGATGTACTTTGGCAAAAATGGTAAAGGTCGCGTATGAAAGCTGGGAACTCTTGTTCTTCTCTTTCATTTTTTACCCCCTTTCAGTGATGAATTCTCATCCTCACTTGTTATCAAGCAAATCATTCTGCCAAAAAAAACTGAAGCCATACCTCATTTGTTTCTGATCCACATGCTATGTAACCATTGGCAACAGATAGACCCACAAAGTTCTGCAAGAGCAAGAGATACCCGCAAGAGGAAATTATTAAAATAAAATAAAATAAAAGCAGCGCAAGAACAAACTGGCTAGCTCCAAGGGTTAAGCTGACCTTCTCGTTAGTATGTCCACCAAGGGTTAAGCTGCAAGCACTAGGGGATAAACCACTGGAGCTGGTTTTATTGAGATCCCAAATCTTTAACGTATTGTCAGTTGATGCAGTAACCAGAGTTTCAAAGTCCAAGAATTTAACATAGCTCACAGCTTTGTCATGGCCAGCCAATACACACCAGGGGGCTCTAACATTCCGAAGATCATAGCAATAGGTTCTGTAATCTGCAGACCCAAAGGCCAGCAAATGAGTTGAGTGAGAAGAGAACTGCACGCAGCAGACATTTGCAATGTTCCTGATTGTGCTTGTACTATTTTTCTGCAAAAAGGTTTGAACTGCATAAGCTTTTATTAAGCAAATTACAGAAAGAATTTCAATTTTTTGAGCAATAGCTAGAGCTGCAAGAAAGAAGAATAGACATATAAAGTTAAAGAAACACCAAGCAGCACTATCACATTTTAACTCAAATGGCCTTCATTAAATAGTGGAACATTCTTCCAACTCTGGTTTTAGGAATCCCAAACTATTACAAAGTACAAAAGAGATGGGGAGAACATGCCTCATTAATGCTCCACAGCTTCACAGAACAATCATCACTTCCACTGGCTAATTTTGTTGGATATACTTGAGAAAAGTCCACAGACCAAGCTCTCTTTTCATGCTCCTTATATTGAAAAACCACTTGACCAGTATTCACATCCCATAGCTGGAATTCATCAAAGCAAATCAGGTAAAGAGCAACGTGGGGAATTTAAGAATAAAACCACAAGATCTAAAATGTACAGTGGAAAATAAAAATAAGCAGACAAATTTGAGCACACATGAAGATAATAATTACAGTGTGTAAGAGAAGGATAACCAATGCGATTCAAGAAGTTGAGAAACCTCAACAAATACAAATGTAAACTTGTAGATTAGCAACAATATGATGTTCTTTTTTAAGCTGACATTTGAAAATTTCGGAAGTGAGGATATTTAGGGCTTATTTTTTTTTATAAAAGAAAGATCAAAGATGATTGCAGGGGACAAGATGAAAGCTGCAGTAAGAAAACTAAAGAATATGACACTGGAATCCCTTATAACCCACAAGAAATTCAGAAGCTGATGCAGAAAACTCCATATCCAAGCCACAGATATGACAAGGTTGTCCCGCATCAGGTCAACCCGCTGATACTCACAGAAAGGTATTTCTTCAACAGTAAAGAATCTAGCATGCAAGATATACACACCTTAACAACACCATCATAGCCAGTTGAAGCCAGATAGCTCTTGATGTAGCTGTTCCAGCAAATGCAGCTGAGCTTTGACTCATTTGACATTTCAATGACTGGATAATGAATATCAACAGAGTCATTAAAGAGTGAATCAAACTCAAATATCTTTATTTTCTTTGATACTCCAGCAGCAGCAAAATAGTCTGCATCACGGTCAAAACTCAAAGAACAAATAACATTTGCAGAATTATTGAAGTCCCCGGTTCTTACTAGCCCACGTGCTTCAAACTTACTATAACGAGCATACTTGCACAAACCATCAAAAAAGGATCCAAGGCAATCAGTGGTATTCTGTGTTTCTTCATCCTCTTGTGCTAAATCCCAGTTCTTACGACTTCTCAGTAAGTCCTTATCTTGGCGAGTGGCAGCATCAGTCTCAGCAAGCTGGACTTTGGATCTCATGGAGAAATAAGCACTTTCAAGCTGGCTGATATTGCTCATCAACCTCATATTGTTTGTCTGAAAATCAGGAGATACTTGAGAAAGTGCCTCCAACCTGGAAGGTTCTTTATGCTCAGAGGTAGGTTGCCTTTCATTTATAAAGTCATTCTCTAAGCAAGAATGGTGCAAGTATTTCTTTGAGCAGCTTCTCCTACCAACCTCTTCAATATCAGTATCCAAGCATCTAACATCTTCCACTAACTTAAAGGCGTGCTTCTGCTTCTGCTCCTTCAATGAAACAAGGAAATGCAACAAAAGTTCTGATTCGGCATCATCTTGGTCAACAGAGGATGACAATTCTTCTATGGACACCTCTTGCAATCCATTAATCAATTCAGATTGTAGGATTTCCCTGCCAGATACAAGCAAAATAGAATGTCACACGAGGGCATAAGTTTAGAATTTACACAACTTGCACCAGAACTATTGCATGAGTTAGCAGGCACCCATCCCGGTAACAAAGCCAGAATGTTTTACAATCAACTAATGCACTAGTTTGGGAAAGATAAAGAAGAAGCATAAAGTACTTGAAATTCATTTATTATGAGAAAATCGATGATCACTCCAATGCAAAAATCTATTACATTTATGTCCCCGCGTATCCCACAAACTGATGCAGGTGCAATTTCATCCCATATTTTGTCCAAAATCTTGTTAAGGTCCTCAGTCTTTAAAAAGGGGCAATTTTAATATCAACCTATTATAAGTGGTTCAATGTGCCTGTTCCATCTACTTCCATTAGTAACACCATGACAGACACAAGTCACAACCATCCAGCTTTCCTTTCATTTCTTTCTCATTCACCAGGTTGAACAAAAATCTCCACAGTTCACTAAGGTCCATAAAACCCATTTAATTCGTCAGATGTTAACTCAAATTTCATGGCTTTAACACCACCAACCACATGCAAGGGTAGACTACATATGCATAATATGGATCGAGAGTGCGAGAGAGTTCAGACAAAGCTTAGGGAGATTTAATGTTTGTGAAAGGGTGTGAGATAGGAGCTTCAATGATCTAGTCCTCTGCTCACTCGTAGAAGCACAAATCATGGTGTCAAGCCTCTTTTGGGGGCAAGAGGCTAGCTTTCCATGGATGTAAATATTTTATTAATGAAGAAATGAACACGAATTAAAATTAAATGAAAAAGAAACAAAACAGAAGGGAAGTTTGGTACTGACACTTCCAAAGTGCTTGGATCACATTGAGTTCAAGGTAAAGTCTCACAATCAGATTTAAATCTTGCCACAAATTAACAACTCTTGTAACTCAATTTAATTTTAGTCCTCTAATAGTTTAAATGCCAAGACTATTGATTAATGGAATGTCAAGCTTTTGAGGTCTTCATATCCAATAAAATTCAAGATTTTACAAATTTAAAACAAGCTAGGATTACCTTGTTGTTGGGCGTGATGAGGGTTCAGGATGAAGTAGCCAAAGGCAGAATCCAGCTTCCTTTGGATTTTCTGATAAAAGTTGTGGAGGAAGAATCCTGTGACAAAGGTCTGCCATTGCTGTTGCATGTGCTCTGTCAGAGCTAAAACGACCAAGCAACTGAAAGAAACAACCTAATTAATCATATCAAAAAGAAAATTTCTATCCAAACCCATAAATCTAAACAAAATAAACAAACATAGAGAGAATGACAAACAAAAATAAGCAGGACGCATAGGATAAGCTTATATAGCCAACAAAAGAATACTACTGCTACTACACTTGGATAATGACAGCAATTTCATGGTTGTAATTTCTACTACATATGGCAGAAAAATCTTCTCAGATTGTGAATCACCAATGCTTAAAAAAGCCCCAATAATTATATTTGTTATGGACAGGTAGCATTTGGGAAAAGGGATAGAGCAACAAACAAATGAATTTTTTATTACACAAAAGGATGTGCCAGCTTTCAAGACTCATGAAAACATGCATTTATAAGAAATAAACTATTTTTGAAAACATTTATACATGGAGATAAATTATGCACCATGGTAAACCAAAGTAACAATAACCAAAGTAACAATCAGAATCATCGGACAAATGAAAAAGATGTTTCATTAATAGCATTTATCAAATAATTAAGCACAAACAACATCATAGAAGCAGAGCTCAATAAACAAGATGAGAAATAACATCTTCGCACCTCAAATAGAAGAATACCAAGACCATAAATATTTGATGCAGTCCTGCAGATCCCCTCACTGAGCTCCTCGGGACTTGTATACCATTTCTCTTCCAACTGGTCACTAATAGATGTCAACTGGTGTTGACCTAATTTAGATGGCTGGTGGCTGCTGGACTTGGCCTGAATTCCATATTCTGCATTACAGTTATGTTCAGTAGCTTCATTCAGAGAATTTTGTGAAACAGTAGCATCGATGTCCCCATCACTTGTAGATTCAAGTTTCAATCCATATTTTGCAGAGAACTGAGGCCAGCGACTGGTATAGTTCATGCTCTCACTGAACTTCTGCTTCTTCACAGATGCAGCAACAGAAGAAAACATTCCTTGTTCCAACAGCCTTCTCCTAACCACATGATTGTTGGAGTAGGGTGCATTTTGACCCTTGGCACTTTCAACCAAATCTCTCTGAGCAGCTGAACCAAGGTATTTAACCTGATTAGATTGCAACAACTTAAAGCTAGATGGCCGCAAGTCAGGCAATGCAACTCCTTGCGAATGAGAATAATCCACTAGATCAACAATCCGTCTAAATATATGCAAGCTCTCAACTTTGTTCACTTTGTGCCGTCCAGCATTCAGCCATTCCCTCAAACTCACTCCATCATGATCAGAACCAGCAGGCCTTGGCCCAGCAATCCCATGCGAAGAGGGCATCATTGCAGTTTTAGCACTCAAGTTCAAAGGGGTATCAGAAGCTGCCAAAGGTCCACCAACAGCCCTTTCATTGTTCTGGTATCTTGGTTGAAGTTTGAAGCTATCATGTGGAGGCCCTCTGTAAACAATACCCTTACCTTTCAAGGTGTTTTTGACAAAAAATTCTGAGAATCCTGATTTCGATAGAATCTTTGTCCGGATACTAGCATGCGAGCTCATATTGCCTGACAACCCATTAAAGTCAGGATGTGTCAATTGTTCTGAGACTTCATTTCTTTCATTGCTCGAGGTTTTTTGAGCCAAAATGTCAGATGAAGATGAGTGCCGCACATCTAGCATTGCTTGACCACTGTCCTTATACAAGATATTACTACGAGAAATCCCAGTCATGGATCCCCCTCCAATTTGATAAAGATGCGGCCACTGATTCTGCCTAGTTTGCATCCTTTCCCTATTATTCGGTGTACCAACAATGGCTAAATTTGAACCATCAAAATTTCTCACCATTAATTCTTCATTCATGTTCCCAGCATCATCTATAGAGCGAGGGCTAGAGCGTGGCTGCTCAGACGCATCCATAGGGCTTGCACTCCTATTTTCATTCTTACCCTCCAACATATCAGCAAGTACATGAAAGGAGCTCTCACGATAATCATCCACACCAGCTATATCCATTTCACGAGATTCCAACAAGTTGGAGCTTTCAGGTGGTTTCACGGAATGCTCGCTCTCTTTACCTCGGAGGTGGGCCTGCTCCACCACGTCCATTGAAGCCACTTCATCACCCAATCCTTCGTCCATATCATCCAAAAACAGACGACTCTATCATGCATCCATCTAGCAATGTAAACAGGACTTGTTTTCAGTCGAACATTCAGTAACCACATGCCTGTCATCGATCTTACTTAAGCTAAAAACAAGATAAAAGGCAATGGCATTCATTTACTACACTTAACTTTCACAGCTTTGAGCATAAATCACTAAATAATTTCAAACCCACAAAAACTTCAGCTATAATCTTCACTTCCTCACTAAAATAAAAAATCAAGAAATGCTTCCATAAAATAATCAACACCAGCCCATAATTCAAAAAGTTGAAGACTTCAACAAAATGAAAGCCTAGCTAAGCTCTCTATCTGGAAGCTGAAATTCTAAATGCCAGAATTGAAACAAATTTCTAAAATAATTACCAAATTCTAACACCAACCCAGAATCCAAAAAGTTTGCAAGTTAAACAAATGAAAGCCTAGCAAATCTCTATTTCAAAGCTAAGAATCAGTAAATGCAAGAAATGGGACAAACTTAACCAAACAATCCCTTCTCCACAAAACTTAGCTATAAACTTCACTTCCTCACCAAAACTGAAAAATCAAAAAACTTTTTTTAAATAATCAAAATTTCCAAATTCTAACACAACCCAGAATCCTTAAAGTTCTCCACTTTAACAAAATGAAAATCCTAGCAAAACTTGCTTGGAAACTAATAATCAGAGAAAGCAACAAACGAACAAATTTAACCAATAACTGCTTCTCCACAACACAAAAAAAAAAACCCACAACAAAATGTTAAAAGTTCTCCACTTTAACAAAATGAAAATCCAAGAAAAAGTTGTTCGGAAACTAAGAATCAGAGAAGGCAATAAACGAACAAATTTAACCAAATAACTGCTTCTCCACAACACAAAAAAAAAAAAAAAACCCACAACAAAATGTTATCTTTGATATCTCTTGATTTTCTTAGCAACCAAGCAGATACTAAAATGAAAAGGATAACCAAATGCGTTAAAAAAAAAAGTTATTGAAATACGGCACTTCAGGTAATGAAATTAAAGGGCAAACCTGGCAATTTTTAGACCTTGAAAAAAACCCTAGAAGGACGTAATTAGTGATAGGAGTAATAGAAGAGACTCTTGCTTTGCCTGTAATGGAGATGAGATATCTCTCTCTGCCTCTAATTTTGCAGCTTCAAATTTTGGATATATTGTACCAGTTTATAAAAATTAAGACGATATATTTTTTTATTATTTTTTGGGCGTGTTTTATTAGATGTTAATTTAATAATTATGTTTTAAGTATGTTTTTATTTATTTTATTTTTTCTGCATGTAGATCTATGAATGGAAGGTTCAAATGGTCAGGAGAAAGGATGGCCAGTTATTTTTCTTCAGGGAATTATTTAATTAATAATTCTAGCTCTTTGAAATTAGCATCATACATTGTTGTCTTTTTACTAGGACGCCATTCATGGACCTTGGCTAGCTTTTTGCTTTTGATCGCTGTCTAGCCCATAGAGTGTTGATGGTTCCAGATTCAAATCATTGCTATTTTTAAAACTTATCCGAAAAAAACATTTAGTATTTAATTAATATTTTATTTTATACAAATCTGTTTTTTTTATTTAGTTAAATAAAAAAATTCTAAAAATATAAGGTTATCAAGCTTAGTAGTTAAAGAAAGAGTTTGAAAAGTTAATTAATTGAAAATTTAATTTTATTATTTATTTTAATTTAATTTCTATTAAGAATCCAGATTATGGACGGACGACTCAGGTAAAGTAGTTTAAGTTATAAAATTCAAGGTAATCTAATATATTATTGTTTTAATATTTAAAAAAAAATATTATCTTAATTTTTTTAATTAAATCATATTATTTACTTGATGTCTCAATTGTTTTTTGACATGTTTAGGTAATTGAATTTTATTGAGATAATTCTTGTAAGATTTAATTTGAAATTCAAGACAGAAAATTTTAAAGTTAATATAATAGGTTAAATTATAAAAAAAATTATATAATTTAAATATATTTTTATATTTAAAAATAATAATCCAATTCGTATTCTCGTGACACTAGTGAGATTTTTCTTTGAGGCAACTTGCTATCGGACTTGAACTTGAAGAAGCAAACTCATTCACTAAACACCTCAATGGTTGCAACGAGGGGAGTAGAGCGAGCGTGAGGTCATGTCAATTTGAGCATAGTGGTCTACATTCTACAATGCTGGTAAGGTCCCTACAGCAGCAACATCAATATCAACATTAAATTGATGATCTTTTTCTTTATGGTGAGTGGTTGTAATTATTTTTTAAAATATTTTTATTTAAAAATATATTAAAATAATTTTAAAATATTAATTTTTAACACTAATACCTTAAAATAATTTTAAAATATTAATTTAA
>Ga0325402_1002029_pt1 | contig 17435 bp, 10 predicted proteins | sample PopdelMetagenome_22_FD_207212 | JGI IMG/M metagenome (GOLD analysis project Ga0325402, IMG submission 207212) | Populus deltoides microbial communities from Bellville, Georgia, United States - Xylem-PdKOR-R3 | ecosystem: Host-associated > Plants > Phyllosphere > Stem > Wood/Secondary xylem... | reverse complement strand
TTTATTTTTATATTTTAAAAATATTTTTATATTTATATTATTTTGATGTAGTATATTATATATTATTTTAATATATTAGAAAATAATATAAATCATATCACGAGATCTCATCTAAAAGTTTAAATTATTGGATTGAGATGATTTTTTGACATGATATTAGAGCTCTGATGACCAACGATCACGAGTTTGAATCTCACTAGCCATCAAGTGAAATTTAAATATGATGTTATAAATACATAATGCTATTTGAGAATAAAAATATATTTAGTTAAAAAGATAAAAATACAAAATAAAATTTTCTATAATAGTTTTGGATTAATTTATATTTTTAAAATAAAAAAAATATGAAAACATATCTTTATTTTCTCTGTATTTTCTATTCCAAAATAATAGCTAAATGCAATTTTAATCTATTTTTTTAATCTTTATTTTTGAATTAATGACAATAAAAAGACAGGAATATATTCCTTTGTAATATTAAATCTGTAAATGAACAACCCTCAGCTTTGATTTGATTTTTCAGTCATATTTATGCTTGAAGATGTCCTGCGACCAGACAATACCAAGAATCCAAGGAAACCATCCTGAATAAAGATGTTTCCCATTTTGCCCATACTTTATTTTTGTTTTCCAAAAAAGGACCTCCTTTTCATCCTTGGCCTTTAACAAAGTCTCCATTTCATCGTGCAATTCAATACTCAATGAATAAAAAGTTGAACACTTGCCCTTTTTTTTAATATATCTTTTATAAATGTAAAGGTAAACCCATCTTATTTGTACTTGCAAATGAAATAAAAAGGAGAAAAACCTGAATTTTATTACTAATACTCAATTTCCTCTCAAACTAATTGAGTTTATTGATTTCTTGCTATCAAATATTTCTTAACTAGGTCTTTTCATTTAATATTATTGTAGTTTTCAACCCAAAAAAAATGTAGAATTCTCTTCAAGATTGCATTGCTTCATCTATTGTTATGAAACACGATCTAGTCTTGATATGATAACTATTTAATTTATTTTTTTATTAAAAGAATATTGTTTTAATTGATTTTTTAAAATCAAGTTTTATTTAAAAAAACTATTTACCAGGGTTAATCCATTAAATCTGTGACCTAGACTTTAAACTAATTGTTTGTTTAGGAATGTGATGTTGAATGTTTTTACAAAGGTATTTTTTAATTGAAAATATATCAAAATAATATTTTCTTAATTATTTTAATTATACACATTAAAATTATTGAAAAACACCTAAAAATATTGGTTACATTTCAAGTAAAAATCAATTTAGAAAGCATTTTGAAAAACAAATTGACCACCAAAACATTCTAAATTTCTAGCCGAACCAAGTACATTAACTCCGACTTCATCAAATAAATAGCGAAAAAATAAAAAATAAGATAAACAAATATCTTATACATTAAATTCCCAATTGTTAAAGTTATAATTTATAAAGATTCTTGGATTTGAATTCAACAAATGATTTATATCATCTTATATCCAAATTCAATTATTCAACTTAGAATATGTTTGAGAATTATATTGGCCACACGTTTTCAAGAATTTTAAATTTTATTAATTACTTTTTTATATTTTTAATTTTTTTAATAAAAAACTAATTTTAAAAAATAAAAAATATTAATTAGATATATTTTTAAATAAAAAAACAAATATCACGAAATTAACTGCACTTAACGGTATATTTCTACACTCACCCAATTTCAAATAAAAGATAGATCTTCTTGGGGGCATAAATGTAACAAAAGCAAAAGGAAACTATAGCAGTTAAAGCACACTTCGAGTTTCCACCACTTCTGTAATAAAGGAACAGAGACAAAGACAACCTCAACATCATCAAAGCTTACTCAACAAATCCTTCTCTTTCATATTCTCCCATAAAAAAGACAACAAGATGCCACCGCCATTACTTCAAGGCCCTATTCACACTCTCCTGAAACCTCTCCTCCTCCTCCTCCTCCTCACTCTCCCCCCCACCACCACCTCCCACACCTCTTCCACCACCACCCCTCCACCTCTTTCCACTTACCTATCCCAATGGCAACCCGCACGCGCTACTTACTACGCAGCATCCGATCCCCGGGACACAGTAGGAGGCGCGTGTGGATATGGGGACTTGGTTAAAGCGGGATATGGAATGGCAACTGTAGCATTGAGTGAATCAATGTTCGAACGTGGACAGATCTGTGGCGCGTGTTTTGAAATCAAATGTGTTGATGATTTGAGGTGGTGTATTCCTGGGACTTCTATTATTGTTTCTGTTACTAATTTTTGTGCTCCAAATTATGGGTTCCCTTCTGATGCTGGTGGAAAATGTAATACTCCAAATAAGCACTTTGTGCTGCCCATTGAATCTTTTGAAAAGATTGCCATTTGGAAGGCTGCTAATATGCCTGTTCAGTACAGAAGGTAAAATCCTGAAAAACCTTTTGGATTTTGTTGTTTTGTAAGTTGAGGTTAAGGTTTCATCCTAGCATAGTTAGGCATGCAGTTTGGAACACATTTAGTGCTTTAAAAGTTTGAGTTACGCGAGAGAGGATTTTTTGTTTTTTTGAAGAAATTTTGATGATTTGCTTGCCTAATTCTTTCAAGATTAGAAATTTGAGTGTCTAGTTTGTTAGTTTTCAATGACTTTGTCTGCTTTTACTTCTTTCTTTCTTGCTAACATGCGTTTAGCCATTGAAAGGAAGAGTGCCAATGGGCTAGATTTAGCAATTCCATGTTAATTGGTTTGTCTTTGTTGGTCTATTTCTTCTTTCAAAATTTGTTTCTTTCAGCCTCGGTTCCTTTGAGGATGAACTAGACTGACCATTATGAGTTTATTGTATTTAGTTCATTTTTTATAGCTTCCATTGAAAGATTAAACATTAGAAGTTGTTAATTGTAATTTTAGAAACAAGAAGGTTTCTTGTCATAGCAAAAGAAGAACTTGGTGTAATCTTAGCTACTAAGCAAGTAGACTAGGGATGGACAATCTAAATTTATTGCTTTGTGTGCCCTGATCAGTGCTAATGTGCACCCAGTCTCCTGCGAACTTAGTCATGGCATCACTAGTGGGGATTTAATCAAGAGCACCTGTTTTGGCTTTGAAAATTCAAAGGGGTTTTTACCCAACACTTTTGGTTAATTACTTGATGGAAGATAAATAAATGCATAATGGGAGACAACCTAATGGCTTGTATCAATCCTGCATCAAAATAAGTAAAATTTTCACTAACCATAGTATATGTTTTCTTTTGTATATGATACTGACAATTCCTTTGCCAAAACCCCTTTGTAAGTGTCTGAAAGCTTACAGTTAACTGGCATTAACTTAGAAAATATTTCTGTTCTTTTAATTGCTAGAGCAAAAGTAAGCTTAAGAACACAGCATTTATATATACTTGAATTATTCCAGAAATAAGTAGCCTTTCGTTTCTTTTTCTTTTACTGATGGTACCGGATATATATCATTTAATCTGAAATCTAAATAAAGGTTCTTGAAGTTTGCTATTGTTGTTTTCAAATAATATTTTTTCCCCTTATCCTTAACTTGGTTGCGTTTGAACAGGATTAAGTGCAGAAAGGAAGGAGGGATTCGGTTTACAATCTCTGGGTCCGGTATCTTCCTTTCTGTGCTGATCAGCAATGTTGCAGGTGCTGGAGACGTAACTTCAGTGAGGATTAAAGGTTCAAAAACGGGTTGGCTTGATATGGGTAGGAACTGGGGCCAAAACTGGCATGTTAATGCTAATTTACAGAATCAAGCTCTCTCATTTGAGGTCACCAGTAGTGATAAGATGACTGTTCTTTCTTACACCGTTGCTCCCAAAGATTGGAGATTTGGACAAACCTTTGAAGGCAAGCAATTTGAGACTTGATGTACCGGCAAGAAAATAAAATGATAAATAGATGAGACAATTCTTTTCCTTTTATATTTCTATGTTGTGCTCTCCTGGTTGGGGGTGAAGGTGTATGGAGTGAGGGGTTATGTCAATTTTGGTGGAAGATGCATGAATCAGTGGGTTGTCTATGGTCCAAAGGACATAGTTTGAGATGATACTACATTGTTGCATGGTGGGTACACTAGACCCGAGAAACTGTGCACTCGTGTATGATCGAAGACGAAGAAGGATGACCCAACCTGGGTTTAAGTCTATGTTCTTGGACTTAGTTTCAGAAGATACTATGTTGTTGTAACCTGCAACTTAAAACAATGTTAAATGATAAAAGTCTGCTGCTTTCTGCTACTCTGACCAACCCTGCCTATTTCTAGAATTATTTTGTCATTGTGATGGATTTGCCTTTTTATCTTGCTGAATTGGGTTTTATGGAGTAACAAATGGCGAGGTATGGCTAGAATTTGGGGTCTGGTGGGCTGGAAATTGGTACATGTAGGACCAGTCATAAGACCTTAGGCAATGGGTCAACTCTGTGTTCCGCCAGCCTAAAACCTAGATGAGGTCGAGTTAGTAGAAAAGACAGGCTTCTTTTTTAAAAAAAATGTTGATTTGGTTTTTTAAAGAGCTTAGATAAACCTAGTTCATCCACCGAACTCTATCAATTTCCTGGACCGGTCACTGCTAGCCTGATCTTTTAACTATGTGTAAGACTACTGTAATCCTAAAGCACTATTCTCTTGCTTAGATCCGTCGTACTGTCTCCCGTCTCCCTCTAATTTCATACTGCACTTCACCAGGAAGCTGCAGTTATCCCTAGGGAGATTCAAATGCATCAGGGACACACCTTTCTGTTTATCACAGCTTGGATGATTCAGAAACTCTTCGAAACAGGAGAAACTGTACACTAAATGTTTGCTTGCTGATAATTAAGGATTCACAATGAAACAACAGATTTCTGGCAATGGTATATTAACTCTCACCATTTCATTTAACTTTCATGCAGTTGGGAATGAAAATTGGTTTAGTTCCAAACGCAAGGGGTGGGCTATCTAGTCAATGACTGTAAGATAATCGAAACAAAGCGCAATCTTGCATATGTGATAAAGGATTTCTCTCTCTCTCTATATATATATATAAAATGATCTGCATCAACAGAAGTCACCAAGTCCTGTCAAGCTCTGTTAGAAAAATACCGACATGAAGGTTTTAGTGCTTTATGCAATCAAAGCAAACTCCTTTTCTTTGGTGTGGACGCATATGGAGCATTTGAGCTCGTATTTGTTCTGTTTTTCTTATTTCTAGTTTTGTGGCATTGATTTTTGGTTCTATGTAACCTGGTAGAACTTCAGCAGCGTATTAGCACTACCCAGAAAAAAAAAATCAGAGATCAAAACTAAAACAAAGGTTGTTCAAATATGGTTCAAATATGGTTCAGTGCTTCTTCTTAAAAGAGATGTGTGGTTCGGACTAGAGTAAAACAGAGGCTAGTATAATTTCGAAGAAAAAGTATTTATGTGATGTTGTAACTTCACAAAGTAGATTTCTGGCGTTTTCTACCTGGTTTATAACTTCAGAGGCTAACATATTCCAGTTTCAGCAAACGGGACCATATCATTCATGAAGGAACAGGAGATTGAACCTTTCTTCTACAAGCTCATCACTACTACTCTATCACTGAACTATAAACACTCATGCACATGCATTGAAATTTAAACTTAAACGCCCAGGTAAACACACTCATCAATTGGGCTAAATCTAAGCTTGAGTTGTAGCAACTATGCCAAATAGAAATACCTTAACCAGAATTATTCAAGGCATAGGTTGTGAGTTTTAGTGAAACAACAAAACAAAGACAGATCGGTATAGAGGATAACCTACATCAAGCATATGCTCCGCTAGGAATGCCAAACCAGATTAAACCATATTCAGAACAACCAATAAATGGAGAAGATAGAAGATGGATGCATCAAGCATAGACTTGGCTAAGATTGCCAAACAAGATCAACAATAAATTGGAGCAATAAATAATATAATTGTAACAATTAAGTGTTTTGTTTAAACGGTTTTCTTAATAGCAATTGAGAGCGTAAAATGCTTTAGGTTGAAATCCGACCCTGAAACAGTTAGGTCTGGCTGTTGAATTCTAATAAGTTATAGAGAGGTTGAATTTAAATAGGTAAGCAATCCAAATCACATATTTGGGAGCTGGAATGGGACAAAACAAGTGAACAAAGTGTAGACTACAAAGCTATACAACAACATTTGTTTGTTTATTTTTAGTCACTGCAGACATAGCAGTAACCAGTAACAACTAGGCTCACATTTGAGTGACCAGATAGGCATTCTTGTAAACTGAAAGCAACTAGTATCTTCTTGTTCTAATTTTAAGAACATTGTCAACTTGTAACGATAAAAATGCAACACAAGGAGCCATTTAGAAAGCCAGCATAAAAGGTTTCTCCAGAGAATTGGTAAATGAATAATAAGGGAAAGGAAGAATACCAAATACGTTTATAAGATAGCTCTGAAACCATGTACACAACATACAACTCCAGTACTAAGAAAAGCACACTCAAATCAAAGAAGAGTCGGTTAACAGAGCTTTAATTGCTGGCAGTGCCATAAAAAAAACATCTATTTACTTTCCATACAAATCTTTCATGTCTGTAATGGCCATAAAATACGAGTATTGTGAGTATTCAATATTCATTCACCTTAAAAAGAGAAATAAGAAAAAATGAATCTCAACATGTAAGTAATAGTACAAAAACTTACTCCTGAGTTAATCTAATGGCAAAAGATACAAACCTGGAACAGATTAAAGATGCAATATGAGAAGAAAAATCAGCCTCCTGTGCTTGTTGATCTACTACTCTAGATTGGTTCCGTAAAGTCTTTTTGTCTTTCCAGTGTGGGCTGTTCAGTTTTATTCAAATTCAAAACTATGAAGATCCAAGTTTCTGATGAGATTCAATAAGCAATGCATTTAACAGAATATGAACAGCAGCTTCATAAACATTTCCATCATAATGCATCCCATCAATTGTACACCGCGGTCCACAATTCCAACTCAACGATTGAATATCCAACAATAGAAGAGGACCACCATATCTGCGCAAGAGCCTACTATTATGCAGTGCACTATCATAAGCACGACACATTTCATCATTCATCTTCTCCCTCTTCTCCTCTGTATTCAACATCCCATTTATCAAAATTGGCATCCCAAGCCAAAACAGATGAGGAGATCTAACAGACACAGAACCCGTCACAGGCCCATCCGTATCCAATTCTGGTGAAAACGGTAACAAGGAAACCACTGAACTCCTCAAATTCTCCAATGCAACATCATAATCCGATGCGTTGTTCACATGAAGCATATGCCACAACCCTGCTCCCATCACCAAAACATCAGGGTAAGTTCTATTCTGCTTAAAACCCATCATCAAACTCGTTAAATTAACAACATACGGAGCCCAAACAAAATCCAATTTCATACCAATCTCATCCACAACAATCTCATAATCACTATGCTTCTTATACAAATCCCGCTTAATCATTCCCATCCTTTTCTCATCTAAAATCAAACTTAACAAAGATTGCACAGTCAACCGCGCTTGCGAATCCCCTGCCACAACAACCCATGACCCATTAAGCAAATCCTTAACATCTCCCCTCCCCAACTTCTCAAAATCACAACCTTTCACCTTCCCATTTTTAGACCAATCCCATATCTTGTCATAATCAACAGTACCATCACCACTACTACTAATAAGACGAGGTTTAACATCCCAAACAACTTCATTAACTAAATTAATACAAGAATCCTCACGATTATCATAAACAACAACAGATTTAACTGAACTAACAAAATCAGAAACAGAAGGAAAATAAGGAGTCAAATGAACACCTACCGCAAGTGTGATGAAAAGGGCACCACTGAAAAACAACATCCTGTTTCGGCTTAAATGATAACCTGCCATTCCCATTGGCACAAATAACACCACACAAGCGGCCAATACTCCAATTTGTACACCACCTAACATAATTAGCATAAAATTTTGGTCTTTTTACTCTCTCTCTCTCTGTTTTTTCCTCTCAGATCATTGATTCCATGGTTTGCCAATGTTTCTTGAATGGAAAAAGAAATGGAGAAGTGGGTTTTTTCTTTATTGTTTAATGGGTTTGTTTTGGTTTTTGTTGCTGTTGTTGGTGCCTTGGTGGGTAAAGACCAAGTGATTTGGTGTGGGAAGATTTGTGAATGGTTAATGAAGGAAAAAGCAATGTTTTTGGTTTATTGATGTTAATGGGACAACAACAGTCTTATTTAGTTTTTCAGAAAATTTACTTTGGTTGTTAGTTATTGAATGTGAAGAAGGAATGGTTTATTATTTTAAAAATATTAAATTTCTAAAATAGTTACAAAAAAAAATTATTTTATTTCTTTATTTATATCTTTTCCACCAAATATCATACTTCAAAACAAATTTATTTTATATTTTCTAAATTAAACATATTTATAATTTTTCTATATAGTCTAGAACATTATCCAAACAAGTTGGGGGATTAAGTTAATAGGGGCAAGAAAATCATAATGGGCATTGTTATAATTCAATGACTATATTTTATCCAAATTCATAATCCTTGGATTATGGGAATAATTAGTGTATTTTTTTTATATAAAAAAGAAAATTCATTGTACCAACTAATTTAATTATACTGGTCAACATCAACTTAATGAGTGCCCCAGGCTCTTTTTTTTTTGGATTTATCAATAATTATATTTTCTTTTAAAATTTATCTCCAATAATTTAAGAATATTAAATGCCTTGTATTTCATTCACTTATTGAATCACATGTATTAATTAAAAATTAGACTCAATAGTCAATACATTGATCTAATTAAAAATAATTTATTTTAGATTAGGCTAAAATGACCCATAAAAAAACAATTTTCTCCTGTAATAAACAAAAACTTACTAAAAACTTGAAATCATACCTTAATAATTACTAAATAACAACAACATCAATCATTAATACTTGCAATTATACATTACAATTTTATTTTATTTTTATATCAGCACAAAAATAATTTTTTAAAATAATTTTGTAATTTTTATATAGTATAATTGTTAGATCTGATATAAGACTTAACTCGATTTAAAACTTAAATTTAACTTGATCGGATCTCATCTGATAAATGTAAAAAATAGTTTAAAATAAATTTTGCATCTTAGATTCTTATATTTTTATATAGTCCAAAATTCGACAGGCCTCGGGATGAAAAAATAAAATAAAATTATATGGCCAAGTTGGGCCTTCAGATAGTTTGGGATAAGAGACGGGCTTTCAAGTTTCAGATAGTTGAAACTTGAAAGAGAAGAACTCGAGTCAGACTCAGAACAACCAAGGAAGCAAGCAGAAACCGAGATGATGGAGGCACAGAAATACGTATGGGAAGGAGCAATTCCATTACAAATTCATCTCCATGAATCAGAAATAACAAGCCTCCCACCACCATCTCCAGCATTAATCTTAGCGCCTAGAATTGGTTACTTACCTCTGCTTCTTCCTCTTATTAAGCCTTACTTCTCCTCTACTCTCCCTCCTGGACAAGACACTATTTGGTTTGATTACAAAGGATTGCCTCTAAAATGGTAATTATTATAAGGATTTTGTGTGTTCTTCATTGTTTTTTTTTGCTTTTTTCGAGTTGATTGAAGGGTGATAAAGAGACCCTTTTGAGAGAATTTTTTTTTTTATTGATTTAGTTAATATTAGCTCTAACCCATTATTTTGTTTGCTTCTTTTTTTGATTTAAGTGAAATAAAGAGCCCCTTTTGTGAGAAGTTGGTTTTTTTATTGTAGAGATTATTGTAGCTAATGGGTTTGGGAATTGTTCATTGGACTGAAATAAGGAAACTCAATTGGCAGAAAGTTGGTTTCTTTTGATTGATTTGGCTAATGGGTGTTTGTGAAATTTTTGCAGGTATATACCAACTGGGGTGCTTTTTGATCTTCTGTGTGCACAACCTGAAAGGCCTTGGAATTTGACGGTATGAGTCTTTTTTTTTCTTTTTATTTTACTGTTAGTTTGAGTGGGAAATTAGTATTAGGTTGATTGGATTGGCTTTTGTGCTGTTCGAGTTTTAGAAAGTGTGGAACTTTGAAGTTGGGAGAAGTAACTCATTGGTTATTAGCTTGTTTATGAAGAAAATTGTGGTTGATTGAGTTGAGTATTATTGATGGACAATGGGATTTCAACTATAGTACTTTCACTCTAAGGTTTGAAGTCCTTGGGAAAAAAAAATTAATCTTGCAATTGATTTTCATGTATAAATACGTGTTGTTTAGGATTCAGCTTTAGGACCTGCATTGCATTTAGGGGGTTTCAATTATTCTTTGCAATGTGGCCATCCCATGTTGATTCTTGTGTGTTTTCCCCCCTGCTGTCTCTACTATGATTGAATTTTGAAAACTATTTTTTGTTGAGATGCACTGTGTTTGGTCAGCATGGCTTTGTTAAGGGGATCACATCATCAACTTGTTGCTTCATAGTTTCTTGCCTTGCTTTGGTGTATCTCATTGCTTGGATTTCTATGAAAAAGATGTTCCTCATTATGTGTCTGCCCTTTGCCTCTCCTCATTTTGCAGTAATCTGGCTTCTTTTTTAACAAATTTGGTTTTCTATATTCCTTTTAAGTGCCACTTTTTTGGTCTATGTATCAAATTGTCTGTACATCGTTGGTTGCTTTTGAAGACTTCTTTTGCTGTCAGTGGCCCTTATGACTGGTTTAGAATTGATACTGTGGTCTGTTTGTAAGTAGTTTCCTATTGCTAATTGTCTTTGCTATCATAGTTTGGTGTGTGACTAACCATTCTCTCTTTGACTATTTAGTTCTTGTACTGATTTTCTTAATTAATAATAATGATTTTATTCATCAAATAAAAAGAAAAGGTTGCTCGTTTTCCTTTTGTTGTGCGATTATTTTATGAATTATTAATTTTCAGTATTTGGTTCTATTTCTGCAGGTACATTTTAGAGGTTATCCTAGTAATTTGTTGATTCCTTGCGAAGGTGAAGAGTCTGTAAAGTGGAGCTTTATTAATTCACTGAAAGAGGTTAGTATACCACTCCGGTATAATGATATATTTATGAAGCCTGCTATCTATTCATGCAAGTTGCAGTGCCTTCTTCCAAGAAAACAATCGTCATTGGTCACTGGGTGCCAATCACATTTCATTTCACTAGTTTTTAAATTGTTGAAATTTGAAACTACCTTATAGTTCGGTTTTTAGCTGCTGCTTTTTTGGGATCTGTACTATTAATTAAATCCAAATTGAATCTATGTCCCTTGTTTGTGTTGAACTAGATACTTCCTCAGATCCTTTTTGTCAAGGTACAGCCATGTTTAAGCTTGGTTTGGTGTCTTCAGAAACTAGTGGAGCTAAACTTATAGACAGGGAGAGCTATAGATTTTTAATAATTATTTTTTATCACTATAATTTGATCCACATGACCACCAACCACTGTTCGTGGAGTGCCAAGTGTAAATTGTGTTTCGAACTCTTTATTGACCAAAAGATGAGTAGTGTAAATTAACATGTAACCAAGCAAAAAAATCAGAAAAGAAAAGGATTGTATTATTGTTTTCTGCATGCACAAGAATATATCCATCTTCTTTATTAAGTCGAAGACAAGTTATTATCAAGAAGAAAAGATTTGCAAAAGAAACCACTAGTTTTTTAATCTAGCATATCATCTCTATAAAACCTGAGCTGTATTCAGAATCCTCCTTATTGGATGTATATCTGGTAATGTTTTATATATTTTAATTCATGTTCTTTTTTCTTTGATCATAACTGGTAATATTGTTAGATTTAGGGTCTAGAAGTAAAATTCCTCAACTGTATTTGGTTATGCTACAGGCAGATTACATTATCAATGGAAATTGCAAGAATGTTATGCACATGTCTCAATCTGATCAAGTGGAGCTGTGGCATTCTGTCATGGATGGTATGTCGGTCTGTTAAGCAGTATGTCTTATACTTTGTAATGCTCTGTCAAGCGGAGCTGTGGCACTCTGTTATGCAATGTGTCTTATACTTTGTAATGGAACAAAGTGGACTTTCTTTAAGTTCTTTGGGTTCCTATTAGCTTCATCCTTTCACATTAGTCCTTGTTTATCAATCTTTTGGCCATTGATTACCAGGGCTGCAATTTCAAGTAGTTATAGCCTTTTGTGTTCTTATCTGAAAGCTGCACTTCTTTGCAGCTAATTTGGAGAAATATATGCGTGCATCTTCGAAGCTTAAACTTGGAACAGTCACCACTGATGAGGCAGATATGGTTGGACAAGTGAAGGCAGGTTAGCAAAATCAATACTTAATTTACAGAGTTCAATGTAGGTATCTGAATTGAGTGGAACTAAGAATATGTAAATAAGCTATTGATTGTTTTTCATTATTAAGCTTGTGGATAAAGGTGCATTGGGAAGTGGATGGGAATATGAATATCTTCTTGCATACATTTTTCTGAGAATTATCTTATCAATTCATCACTTAAACGTAGTGTGCTCTGAAGGCATCTCACCTTGACCATGGCAATTTACTCACATGTAAAATATTTGTATGTTAAAACTTAAAAGAAATGTATTTACAGTCTATTAAACTTACCAGAAAGAAATGAAGCCAAACAATTTTAAGATATGAGAATAAATGGGGAAGGCAATAACTCATTTGTTATGTATGTTGCAAAAGAATTTGCACATCCATCCATGCATCACATGCATTCCTGGTTTTAAATTCCCGTGTAACTTCAAATCTTGAGACATTTTATAGATGTTGCACAGCAATCTTGATATATTTTTTTAAAATTTCTTTTTTAACCTCTGATTTCACATTATTGGGCTAAAAAGGTTAAAAATTTACTTTCAGTTATGCAAATATATTTCTTGTTTCTCTTGCCTCTATTGAATTTTGATTGTGTTATTGTCATAACTATTTTCAGGTAAAATTCCAGTTAGATTGTATGTTTGGAGTGTTAATGAGGATTTTGAAGATCTGGAAGATGCACCAGAAGTTGATAACTGGGATCAAATTTCTTATATAAATCGTCCTCTCGAAATTCACAAAGAAGGTAAGCCATGCTCCCTCGTATGTTCTGATGATTCTGCTAATTTTGAATTTAATGACTTCTGCTGATTTGTCAGACCTTTTTCCTACTGCATCACAGGATACAACAAGCGTAGAAATATGATGATAGTTAGAAATAATTGATTTCCTTGAACAGTAAGCCTAAACATACAATGAATCTGCAAGAATCAAGCATATAGTTCGTCTACATTAACTCCCAGATTATTTTGAGCCCTTATAATTCCATGACTCACTTTCTTGGTTAGTCAACAGCTGAAATAATTTCCAAGAACTGTCATTGTTGATTGAAATGATCAGAAATGACCAGAAATGACCCCTCTTATAGTGGTCCCTGTATTTCTGTGTGATCACTGTTTCCATATGTGTGGCGGGGAGACATTTCTGAGGTCTAAGAATTTCCTGTAAACCATAATAATGTTTAGAAGCTTCAAGCTTGTAAATCCAACTGCACTGTGTCACTCTGTTGCCATGGCTGCGTATTTTTACAATGACATTGAATCTTCTATTTCATGTGCTGCAAAGAGATGGTGACTTTCAGTGTCTTCTAGACTACATTTTCTTCATTTTTCTGGCACTGCAGGAAAACATTTCACCCTTCACGATGCACTGAAAAATCTCCTGCCAGAATTTTTTGGGGGCAAATCCTTGATCAATGATGAACCATGCATAGAAGAAGGTGAAGATGTACAGAAGGTTTCATCAGAAGATGCAGGCAGCAGTACAGGAGCTGAAGAGGGGAAAGAAATCTTTAACCAACCCGTGGAGTCTTGCTGCAACGATGCTGAAATCAAACTCGTCCGCATCCAAGGGATTGAACCAAAGATGGAAATACCTTTCTCTTGGGTGGTGAACAGCCTAAAGAATCCTGAGCACTTTCTTCATATCTGTGTTTGTGTCAAAGTTCCAAATGTAAATGCTGCATGATAAGAATCCTTTTTTTTTCCATTGAACATTTTTATAGCTTGCAATTTGAGCGAGCTCTACTCTTTTAAATTCAACCTCCAAAGAATGCAGTTGTATATAATTGTACAGGCAGTCACATTGGTAAATACGTTATGTCACATTTGTAATTCTTCTTTTAATTCTGTTCTTCATTTCTTTCAAAATTCAATGTCATTGTGGGAGATAAAATCAGAGCTGTAATCTATGACAACACACAGAGAAGAATTAATCGAGAGAGAGAGGGGGAGGGAGAGGGAGATTATTGAAGAGGGTAGTGTCACATATCAGGTCCCTGAGATAAATTAAAAAAGTTCAAATCGATCTCTATCTTTCCACACATCAGATCCCTGAGAACAAAGTTTTTTAACTAATCAGGCAACAAAAACAATCAATTCTAACGTGGCCTTCTAAACTAAAATCTACTTGTAACGAAAAATATGACTTTTTCTGCATCCAGTATGAGTATTAAACGATACATGATAACGGTGCACGCTAGAAAATACAAGTGAATCCATCAAATGAGAGGAGACAGTTATGGTAATCAATGTCATGGGCATCGCTTGGGGGTTTGGACATGGAAACAGCATAATTTTTGTAAGGATTTGGATGAGCTAATCCTAGGAATACCTCTGAGGAAAAGATATCGATGGAGGAAACTTCAATTCAATGGGCACATGGAACCAATAAAAATTGTTTGGGGGGCTTCAATCAGTCTTAGCAAAACCTGCTTGGACAAGATGCAAGGACAAGATTGAAGAACCTGGAGAGAAAAAAAAGCTCTCTTTTTCAGGTGTGTTTCTCAAAAATGTTAGAAAACCATCACTCTCATTGTTCTCCCGGGAAAAGAAAGCAGCACCACCAACCACAACCAATGATTATGAACTCAAGACTAATCCATTACCAACTTTGGAGACCATCCCCTTCGACCCCACAGCATTCACCAACTCAACCTGAACTCATCAGCGAGATCTGAGTTTAAAACATACATTGACGCAGCCTGAACTTGATAATTAAGATTTAAAGGTAAAAATTAGGAAGACAGAAAAGGAAAAGGGTCTGAGAAACCCTAAACGCTGTCATAAATCTCATTTAAAGAAAACTCATCAGCGAGGTCTGAGTTTAATATATGATTTCGCAGGGCAGGAACAATAGGTATATTGGCCGCATAACAAAATGGAGTCCTTTGTCCCACTCCAGGCAAAGAGCTGTACATAACCCCAACCTGAGATAATTGTAAACAGCATCTGTGCATTTCACTGCCAAACAATTCCCTTCTGCGCTCCCCCTAGGGTGTGGCAGAGACTCAACTCAAATATCCTAGCATTGAGGAGAAAAATGGTGGGCAAATAAGTAGTGCTGCGTGCTAATGTTCTTTCCATCTAAAATAAGATGTAGAATAACAATAAACAAAAAAAAGTACCAACAAGGATCGAGCAGAAATACATTGTCAGGCTTGAATTTACAAACAACAAGCCTGTATAGAGCTCTAGTATCATGTTTCGTCACTATAACACAGATGGAAACAACAGAAAAAAAAAATAACAAATATAAATAACGTTATAAATTTGTTAAGAAGTATCTCAAACGTTTACGGAATTAAATATTTTTTAGTAAGATAATATCCCATGTAGCCCAATTCTTGTAATATACATTTTTTCTCTCTATATTCTCTGACTTCCACTCTTTTGATAGACTGCAAAATATCCTCTGGCAGAGGGCGATAATTGGCATCAAATGGAATAATGGATGATCAAAGTTGGACAGAGTCATATCAAGTGACAAGTATGAACGAGAGTGATGGTTTTTTCTGACATCTGAAAGCAATTTTTTCAACGTAATGTTACGGAGTCAAGTAGCATTCACTGGTGATAGATTAGTCCTTAAAGCAACTAAATTTGGCTTGGTTAGGGAGGAGATGGTGATCCAGCTTGACGACGTCGACATTTGGTTGACCAACTGTATTTATCCATATGTCATCTCTTCCATACATGCTAGGAGCCTGGACTCATTAGAGGAAAGCACTCAGTGCCAGAAAGAATTGTCACGTTCAAAGTATAAAGGGATCTAGCTAGGGCTGCTAGTATATATCAGGGGCCAGATAAAATCATGCCATGAAATGAAGAGACAGGCTCCTGGCAATGGTACCCACCATGGAAGTACCCTTCCAAGATTTCTGAGATTTGAGATTAATGGAGGCGTGTATGGTTGAGGATGAAGCAGCTTAATTCGTAGCATGCGTATACCTGTTCGTCACGAAGAGCAATGCGATGTTTTGTAGCATCTTCCATAGGCATGTGGACGTGAAGCTTTTGAAGGATATATCATCCCTTCTCCTTCACATGCCCATTCTATCTATGATCTTAGGGTTGTGAGAAGTTCCATCGGAGAGACCCACATGTCCCAAGCTAGTTGTCCCCTACTCCAACGTTAAAAAAAGTCTGCTCCGTTTCTCACAGAGAGATCATTCGCTTGGTCCAATAAATTATTCAAAGACCAATCCAAAGGCTTTAGGATTATGTCCATCCTGCCCAAATTGGCGAACCCCATGACAGACAGATTGATTGGCACAGGTCAAGATTTACGCTGTGATGGGAAACGCGGTGAAACAGTACTTAAAAAAATTAATTTTTTTATTTAAAATAATTTTTTATATTATTTTGATATGTTAATTTTAAAAATAATTTTTTTAAAATAAAAAAGAATTATTTTGATGCATTTCTAAGTAAAAAGCATTTCGAACCTTCACCGATACCACAATCTCAAATAGATCATTAGATATTATTTGAGAATCCAATAATCAATAATTATTGTTTTTTAAAGTATTTTTTATTTAAAAATATATTAAAACATTAATTAAATACAATTTCAAGCAAAATCCAATCTCAATCACAAGATAAAATTACTGTATAAGAATCTTTGTAACCAAATGCATAAAACAATAAAGAGAGAGAAGAAGGAGCACTAGTACAAGAACTAGAAGACAAATGTTCATGTGAAGTTGGAAATTAAGGATAACTTTAGCAATCCACGCATGGATCATAACAAGAATCTCGACTGGACATGTTCGGTTCTTGTCATGGTGGACTAGCAGCTAATATATATGTTGGTTGGTGTATAGCTTCCATACACTAACACTCAATAATTGAGCGAGATAGTGCTTACTTAACAGTAATTAATTAATCCTTATTAGCGTTAAGTGCCCAAATTAAGACGTGGCTTTCCATCTTTATAGTTGTTGGAACCTCGCATCACTTTGTTAGGTGAATACCTCTGCCGTCTGCACACGAGCAATTTGAGAAACATATAGAATAAAGTTACTAGATTTGGTTTGGTCCATGGCTCGTGACAAGATTTAGATCACGAGTTGTTGGATAAATTAATTTTTATTTTAATATTTATTTTTTAAAATTAAATTAAAATAGTATTATTAAAAAAACAAAT
>Ga0325402_1002028_pt1 | contig 17437 bp, 7 predicted proteins | sample PopdelMetagenome_22_FD_207212 | JGI IMG/M metagenome (GOLD analysis project Ga0325402, IMG submission 207212) | Populus deltoides microbial communities from Bellville, Georgia, United States - Xylem-PdKOR-R3 | ecosystem: Host-associated > Plants > Phyllosphere > Stem > Wood/Secondary xylem... | reverse complement strand
CGCTGGAAATGGAAGCAAGCAAAAGTTTTTAGTTTTGACGTACACTAGAACAACCAATGGGACACTTGGAATTATCTAGGGTTTACGTGATAATTGGTTTGATCTAATCCTGTGTGCCACAAGTATCGTGAGCCCGAAAAGAGCGACCCCATTCTACTTGTACGAGTGATTTGTTTGTTTCGTTAAATTTAGAAAGGCGGTGTATGGAAAAAGGCTTGGCTTAGCTTCGATTAGTTTGGGTGGGTGCCTCGAACAATTAACCATGGAAATCTTATTATTATGGATTTTAAGTATTAACATGCATGCCCTTTGTACGAGCTAAATCTTTTGTAGGAGAGTTCGGATTCTTAAAATGACTTAATAAGTGAGGCACTCAAAGCTTTACTAGCTTGTATAATAATCTATGTATATAATGGTCTGTTTAATTTAATTTTAATATTTTTTTATTTTATTGCTTTACCTTGCATTTTTATATACTGCTCATAGATATGTATATTGGGTGTGGAATAATGTCATCATGCATCTTGATTTTTGAATAAACTAAATTTTATATTAGGAGTAGAGTAGTGGTCTGACTTATGATTTTCAATTAGAGTTCAGATTTGTAAAACATTCAACTATAAGTTAAACGTTTACTCAGTAATGTCAGTCACACTGTGCCCTAACCATTTCTTTTAAACCCTTATATTGTCTTCACAAAAGTAGTCATTTGGCAGATTATAGATCTTTTTTTAGACCAAATAGAAAACTTACCCCTCATATTATAGCCTAGAACTTGCCTATAGGGTATGGACTTCTTAATCATTCATTTTTTCATTAAGATTAACTTGATTAAAATCTTAAACTCTACAAGATTTATAAGCTAAGATCATGACTTCATAGATCCGAGATAATGCAATTAATTAAAAGGGATTGCCTAGAGACCAAGGTTGGGAAATTGATGCACATGACCAAAGTACATTACTTCATAGACAACAAAAAGAAGCTTGTGTCAGTCTTGAGGCATGTGGATGAAACTTTATTTGAGAGAAAATATAGGAGAATTACCCACCAAATAAAGATCCTAATTTAGATTTCAGCAGTCAAGGTTTTAATACATTTATGGGTTATAGATGTTTCACATTTGGAGACGTTGACATGACCCCCCACCATTAAAAAGTATGCCCAAATTTTAAATTTTTTAAATGACTCTCACAAAGTATATTTCAAACAAATAATCGAGAACATAGTTGCCAAGGTCATAAAACTACATTGATTAGTACAAAACATCAAATAGAGGATTTAATTGGAAGTTGATTGAGAATAAGATGAAGATATATAAAGAAAAGGGAAAGTTAAGAGAAGAGAAATACCAAGCATTTGATTTTGTTGTCTTCAAATTAGTTTTGTTTCCTTCATAAGGTGCTGGGATTATCAGTATTGAAGCTACCAACACCTTCGTTGAGTATGAATGGAAAAAAATAACACTGCCTCATTTATATTAGATGAAACCTTCTTATCTCTAAACCATTATATATTGCATAGAAAAGGAGCGATGTGGGGATGTGTTCCTCTACTATTTATATGGATAGTAAGTCACTTAGAGACATCGAGAGAAGTTTTCAATAATTTCTAGTAGGTTCAATATGAGACCTTTTGGACTGATTTTAAGCGAAGAATGGAATGAGAAGGCATGGGTGAAAAAAATATGAAGCACTCCCTCAGAGTAATTTTAGGTGGAAAACTCTTTGAGTGAATAGTATGTCTTATCTTATGAGTTGTGGTGACAAAGCATGGATCCTGCTGATTGATTTGACTGGTTATATTAGCTACTCACCCTCGTTGGTAGTTAGGCAACTTGGAGGCACATAATACTTACTGAAAACCTGGGGGTTAGCCAAGCATATTGGCGTGTTCAAAGAGGCTAATTTTGTAGCCGAGCTAGATGTCATCATATGTGATTGGGGGGGAACTTGATTTAGTTTATAGGGAGGAACAACAAAAGAAATCATCAACCAGCCCTAATTACTTAATATAGAGGAGTGGTGAATTATGTAGAGTACTCGAAAGTACGGGAATGCAAAGTTGAAATTCAATCAACAAGGAAAGATTATCCACCACTATGGAACCCCAGAGGAAAATGGTAAATAACAAACAAGATTTGCAAGTTGAGTTGGATAGGCTAAGGATTGAGCTGAACAACAACAAAAGTCAGTAGAAATTCTTAGAAAACTAGCTTTTGCATGGAATCCAGGAGTAGTTGGAAGAAAGAATGGCTAAATATGACAACTTGGTAAATAAGCACGTGATGGTAAAAAATAAGTTGATGACTCTAAAAAAGACCTCTGAAAGCAGAAGACATGCTGACAAAAAGTCAAGAGTTTCTTTAAAAAAAAAGGACCACAACCAAAAAAGACTAGAGGTCGAAAGAGAGAAGAATAGATTGCCTAATCTTACTATTGAAGAAGAAAAAAGGTTAAGAGCTTAATATAAGGTCCAAGCTAAAAATGAAAGAGAAGCAAGAAAGGCATATGAGTCAAATATGGGGGAGTACTAGAATAAAGCAAATGCCTTGAGAGATTGGGTCTTTACAATCCAGTCTGAGCTGGAATTCCATGAAGAAAAGGTGAAGAAAATGAAAGAGTAATTCAAAGGGTGGCAAAAATACATCGATAGCTTTGATGTATAACTAAATAAAAAAAATATGAGATTGATATAGAGAAGCATGAACTTCAAAGGGCCAGAAACCAGATCCAACAATTAGAGAAAACAGTTCAGATGCTGAATAGATACAACAAATCATTAGCCGCAAGCAACGAAACATTGCTTCAAGATAATACTTTATGTGAAACTCTAGAAAATTTATGATTTAAATATGCAGATGTATAACCTGCCATGTAAACGTAAGACTGAAAATGATATATAATGGAGGGGATGACCTCCATAAAATGAATTTTGTTTTAAAATTCATAAATATAGAGAAATATGTAACGTGTTTTGATGGATAAAATAATGAGAGAAATGATAAAATGTTTCTAAGAAATAAGTGAGTTAATAAAGAATACATTATAATAAAGGATAATTCAATGAAAATGGCAGGACTGAAGGTGCAAACATCAATTAAAAATATAGTGACGTTACTTTGAAACGATAATAATACCCGATAAATAAATAAAGACAGAAATTTTAAAATGAATATATTCCAAGATATTAAAATGACCTTAAAGGTTTAGAAGGATAATTGATATTATTTTATGTGAGGATTGAACAAGAAAATTTAGATCGTTGATGAAAAGTCATGAACTGACCAATTTTACATTAAAAAGAAGAGCTCTCAATCCAATCGTCGAATCGGGATGAAATTTTGCATAAAGTCTATTAATATGTTTTCCTACCTTGGTGAAAGATATCATCCCAATGGGAGTTTGGTACAGACTAGCGATTTAAGCAGAAACAAACTGAATAGTTTACATGAAAAATAAAATAAAATACATAAATATATAAATGAGGGATATAAATGTAATCAGGGGAAAGTGTGCCTTTAAAACAGCAAAAGGCCAGCAGTTCAAAAAAAAAAAGAAAGTGTGTGAGAGACAATAGAGAATTCGGCTAGAGAGAGATGCAGAATTGGGAGGAACCAATAATGCTTCAGTAGCCATATCTCTGGAATTCACTGTTGGATCATGTTGATTTTTTGATATGTTGTTCTTCTCACACTCCTCTACTAACTGACGGAAGGGATTTGAAGGAACATAATCCATTTGACAGAAATCATCATCAGAAGTTTCCAGGAAAACAAAAGGAAATTCACCTACAGGCAGTTTTGGTCGCCGATCGATTTCTCTCTCTTACACCATTGGATCAAGCTTATTTTTGGATATGTGGTGTGCCTAGATGTTGCCTTACTTCTGGACGGTGGAGATTGGAAACGCACTCTCCGGCAAGGCGTCGTTCATGTTGAACAGTAGCTCGTCCATTTTCAGGTCAGTTTGGTTTTATTCAAATCTATGGAGATCAAACCGTTGGATCATTCTGATTTTGAAATATATTGCACATAACTCAATAATTAGAGGTGGATGACTTATTGCTTTTTGAATCTATTGCTAGTCTTAGTAAAAATTTAGGAAGCTTGATTTAATTATATGTTTTGATGAAATTAGAATTGTGTGGGTGTTGGGTTTATGTAAGGTGTAATGGTAAAATATATTCTTGTTATTAGTGTTGTTATAGATTAATTGTGTTGTAAAATGTGTTAGGGAAGTTTTGAGGACATTAAGTTTGTTGATTTAATGGATATATGTTTTTAGGTGTTAAAAAGGATTGGGTCTAGTGATAATTGAAAGAAAACTTGAAGAAAATTGTATCCTCCATTTAATGCAAAGATTCGGCCTAGACATATAAATGAGAGGATGATCGTAATTGTTTTAATTGCTATGGAATTTGGGTTGAACGAGGTTATAATAGATATAAAATGAATGGACAAATGTTTATCTGGAATAATTAAAAAGGGAATTATCCCTCGCCATGAATAAAGGTATTCGGCCAAATGAAGAAGAAATAAGGAGATAAGACTTTGATTCATTTTCTAAGTAAATTAGGTGTGGATGTATTTATATATATAAAGAAAATTAGGTAGAGTGTCAATTGGAAGAATTTTAAAAGGATCCAAATTCTCATCATAATATGGAATTCAACCAAAAATAAAAATCTTGAACTTGAGTTTATTCGACCTAATGTTATGGGGATTTTTATGGGATTGTGGTTTGTTGAATGCCAAATGAATTGTGTTATGTTTGAAATAATAGATTAATGTGAGGAAAATTTCACTTTTGTGATTTTTAAGGTTGTCCAAATAGATAATAAAAGAGGAGAAAAAGGTTAAATTAAGATGTGCATGAAATTATGATGAAAAATATGTTAAATTTACTTAAGATGAAGTAAAGTGAACTTATGAAAAAGAATTGAAAAACTCATCATGAAAATAAATAAATAAAAAATAAGGTCATTCGGCCAAGAATTGGTTTGATAAGGAAAATTAATTAACTTCAATGGTATGAATAAATATAAGGATGTGAAGTTACTAAGTATGTACATGATGGGTTGAGTAGACAAAAATAAAATAAAATAAAATTGTTAAGCCATGTTTAAAGATATTCAACCTGGAAAGATAAGTCATGAAAGGAAAGAAAATAAATAAATAAATAAATATTTTAATGCATGTGTCATGCGATTTTAAATTTAAATGAATTTTAGAATGGAATTTTCAATTATGATGGAGCCACATTTGATATGTATCTTTAATAATACAAGAGAGATTGCAGAATATGTTCAATAGCATGGGACTTTTTCGCGAGTTCAAGCAGTAGATAGGTGTCTTACACCTCAAACTTTTGTTTTTACAATACTTGTTAGAGTTAAATAAATGGTATTTTCTATAAATGTACTTGTGCTTGTGTAATTGTGAATGCTTATGTCGAGGAAAATATAGTGGACTAGCTGGCTTGAATAGAGTTAGTGGTGTTATTGTACTGACTGTTGAGTTGTATGTGTAATAATAAAAATGAGGTATACCGACTTTAGGGTGATAAATTAATAGTATATTATGATTAAATTATTAATGCTTGATTTATATATGTATATTGATAATGTGTATGTGTTTAAATAATTTATGTGAAGGAAGCAGGTGTATCGCACCTTGTCTTTTTAAGTTGTGTAAACTTATTAATAAATTTCAGAATTTATTGTTTTATTGCTTCGATGATATTGAAATGAGTAAGAGTACCTTATGTGCAACGCTATACCTCTATTAGTTAGGATAATGTTTAAACGAATAAGGGTGACTTGCGTGTGTTGTTATGTATCGAATTAATTATGTTATTATGATCGTAGTGTCGATAACTAAGTTGTGTGTGAATGATACTTAGCAACAGTTATTATAATGCATATGATGTTAAAAAAAAGGAAGAAAGAAAAAAAAAAGAAGAAGAAAAGAAAGAAAAGGAATCGGCATGGTTACTCCTGATTCAGTGAAAAAGATAAGTTTATTAACTATTCCGGGTCAAGAATAGTTAATGATATCAATGGGTCACATTGGTATCGGCAACCATTTCTGGTGTGATTAGCTACTCCAGGTAAGGAGGCTAATAATGTCAAGAGTTCTTTACATCGGCAACTTTGATGGTAAATTAGATATGAATAAGATTTAATACTCTAGATATGAATAGTTAATGATACTAATCGGTTGTGTTAATATCGGTACGTGAATGTAAGTGATTAGTCTAGTCCAATATTAAAAGACTCATGATACTAATGAGATTTATTAGTGTCGACAATTACTTTCTAGAAAATAAAAGGGAAAATATTGAATGGTTATTCCAAAGGAATGAGATAAGCTAATGATACCAAAAGATAAATGTCTGGGTATAATTGAGAATTGATTTATAAGGAGATGGTGTTCGAAAATCGTTGAGTTGTGTTGAGATTTCCAAGATGAAATTATTCTCAGCAAATGGGAAAGGATATTAGATGGATATTAGTAATAGATTGAAAATTCTTGTAAAAGAGGTTTATACCTAATTTTTATGTCTCAAAAGAAATTCTATGAAGGTTATTGTCTATCATTGTTATTGTTTGTTACTACTTTTTTATATTTATGTGTACATGTTAATTTCTATTTTCAAGTCCATCAGGGTCGCGTCCGGAATGATATTGATTTAATTACCTTTTGCTTTTGACCATGTAATTATTTGTAAATTAAGAGTCTTATCTCCTAAAACTTGAAATGTAATATTAATTTATAAATTTGAATGTATGACTTTAATCTAATGTTTGTAACTTTAAGTACCTATTTAACCATGCATGTTTAGAGTTAGAAATCGAATCTTTAACTTGAATTACATTATATGACGTTATTGAATAATATGTGTTGTGTTGATGATGTTGAGTTGGGTTGAGATCCAGGATGATTGGATCAGGATGTGAATTAAAATTGGAAGTGTAATACGGTTTTGTCGATAACTTAGGACCTCCTAGTATAGGGGAGACTCTACCGAAATTTTGATAGAAATTTGGTGGAACCAGTATATATTAAAAAAAATTACCTAAAAATTTCCAATGTATCACGAAAAAGGATGTGGGAAATCGGGGTTGTTACACTTTATTCCACTACAAGATTGAACAAACTAACAGGCTAATTGATATGGTGACTTAGAAGGAAAATGAGTTGCGAATGAAAGCCTTCATGATTGGCAACAACATTTATAAATGCGAAGAGTATTTGAATGAAGTTTTAGCTTTTATCAAGAATGTATCCAATAGAGGAGTGGCATTTGAGTAAAGACATAAGAAAACTCTTTGTATGTACTACTTGCCTTTGATGAATGAAAAGAGCTCAAACCCATTTTTTATAGTACTTTCTAATGTGCATGAGATTCAATCGGTTTAAAGACTCGAGGAAAACCTCTACAAATATATCAGACTATGGATTCTTCCCATACTTAACAAGGAAGTCATAGTTTAGCTCTTTAAATAAGTTAATTCATACTTAATGTACATGTACATACATTTGCATTCATAAGTAAACATGCATTCATTTTTAATGACACAAATACATACCCAAATTGAAATATAGGTCTGTAAAAAGCTCCAATCTATAAAATCTATAACATTTGACTTCGATTGAGAAATATAAAAGATGAAGAACGCGATCACCATAATGCTTATTTCCAAGAAGAATTGAATTCTCTAAAGGTTAGCATGGTTTACATCGCTAGCGTACTCGAGCAAGCACTTAAAAATGCCTCTGGTGAAGGCCCTTCCAATCAACCTGCCACCTTTGTTCAAACTCAAACAACAACTCAACTCGAAGAAATGGTAGGTGAATAAAGTCACGATCCCCAATATAATTTAGCATTTGTATATAGTCGACAACACCGACATCAGCCCCTACAGTTGTAGATACATTCTCCAATGAATCTCACAAGACAAAATCATCTAATGATATCAATCAAGATAAGATGACAGCATTAGAGGCCAAAATAAAGGCTATTAAGGGAGTAGATTTGTATGATCCAATACAAGCCGTAGAAATATGTCTAATCCCAAACGTAGTTATACCATAGAAGTTTTGTGTTTCTAAGTTCATCAAATACACTGGAACCCAATACCTTATCACCCAACTCAAATCCTATTGTAACAAAATGGTAGAAGTAGTACACGATAAAAAACTACTAATGTATTTCTTTCAAGATAGTTTGACTGGGGCAGCGTTAAGCTGGTATATGAGACTAGACAACATAAAGATTCAAAGATAAAAAGATATGATGGATACTTTCATTAAGCAATATAAGTACAACATGGATATTGCTCTTGATCAAACTAGTTATTCATATCTAGAAAAAGGTGATAAAAAAATATAAGAGAGTATGCTCAAAGATACAGAGATTTGGTTGTACAAGTGCATCCTCCACTTTTAGATAAAGAGATGGTTACCTTATTCGGAAATACATTCAATGTGTCATACTATGAGCATGTGATGGGTAGTTCAGCATAACAATTCAGTAATGATGTGGCAGTAGTCGAGCATGTAGAGCAAAGGATAAGGAGTGGTAGAATTTTTATGCCCGCTGAGAAGAAAGGCTTTGAAGGGAAGCAGAATGAGATCAATAAGGTCAAAAGTTGTTACAGAAGTAAGAAAAACCAATTCCAAAACTACAACACTCCATCCCCTTTATCCTAATTGTCAACATCAACTTTAACTCTTCATTTCCTACTAGAAAATTTGAGCCTCAAAATAACTAAGCCAAAAACCAAGCTGAAAATTTTCCAAAGAAAAATTACCAAAGAGTCTAAGAACAATTATTCCCATTACCACTACCTTTAAACAAGATGTACCAAAAGCTATTGAACATCGGACATGTAGCTCTAGTACCACTCAAACCTCTACAACCACCTTATCCTAGCTGGTACAAGTCACACCTCATAATGGATATATTTTACAAAAACAAAACAATATGTCGAATGCAATTTACTGCATATAAGTAGCCCAAATTAATCTTGTCAAAACCTATGGTGGCACATAAGGGAAATTATAGTGCCATACCTTATAACTATAGGTACTCCTTCCAGAGCGCACATCCAACACCTGTCTTTCAATTGGAAGTTAGGGCATAACTCATAGTGGAAGATGTTTCACCCTAAAAAAACTTGAAAAACAAAAGGCCAAGGGTAAAGAAATGGTCGATCTGATGAAAGAAATAAATAAACATGTCACTAAAGAAGAAACCAATGAATTCTTGAAGCTCATGAAATAGAGTTAATAAATGTTGTTGAGCAGCTTAAGAAAACTCATGCTAGAATATCATTGTTATCATTAATTCTAAGCTTCGAGCCATATATGAAGGTCGTGCCAAAGGTGTTGAATGAGGTATATGTGTCTTAAGACATTAACCAAGAAACCATATATCATCTAGTGGGAAGAATCCAAACCTCGAATTATATGTACTTCACTAATGATGAATTGGGTCCTGACGGTTCTAAACATAACAAACTATTGTACATTACAGTGTGATTTACAGACGTCTTGGTTGGGAAAGTACTGATCAACGATGGTTTTGCATGAAATGTGCCACATAATTGGGACCTTGGAAGTGGAATTGTACGTGGAGCCATAAATGTTCCTGGTGACATTATAGGTGATAGACATTCATCCATCTTACAACATATTGTTGGGAAATTCATGGATCCATACGGCTGGAGCAGTAGCTTCCTCACTGTCACGGGGTGCCGCGATGTCGAAGCAACAATGAGGTTTTATCGTGCCTCCTGAGGAGGTGTGTGTGTGTTGTTAGGAAAGGATTTTGGATTTAATCATAAAATTATAATTAAGGTTCAAGAGTCGTCACCTAGTATTATGATTACTAAAAACCTATTGTCTATGAGAGTCTGGGTAAGGGACTGATTGTGTAAGGAAAAGATGCATTCCTCACAGTACACCCTACCTAAGGTAAACTACATCGTTGTTTGATTGTTTTTCTAGAATGAGTTTCTATTCATTGGTCTTTCCTAAGGTTTAAGGCAGATCTCCTTTCGTAAGAGAGTCTCTACCTCATCAGGTTTAATCATAACCGTTTTATAGTCCAAATTTTAGCATGGCATTTATTTTACATTTTGTGTAGTTTTACACACAACAGATATTAAAGTCTTCATCTAGACTTTAAAAAAAATGACTCGTAAAAGGGTTTTTGATATTTTGGCTATACCCTAATGGATAATCATGATCTGGTTACGATATCCATTTTGCATTTTAAAACAAGAAAAAGATGCAATTTTTTTTTCTATGAAGATATGCTTGGATAAATTTTAGGATTTGGTCGTATGTGTCGTAGCCTCGCAAGAGCTCGCCGTCGCAGCGACCCTTCCCAGAGCGGGGAATTGATTTCGGGGTTTTTGTTTTTTGAAAAAGGGATCGAGTCGCCACCTAGTATTATGATCACTAGAAAACCTAACTGGTCTTTCAGAGATTCAAAAGCAAAGGACTGATTGCGTAAAGGGAAGATTTTAGCACCCCTAGTACGCCTTACCTAAGGTAAGTTGCTTGGTGTTTGGTTTACCTATAATTGCTATGGCGTTGATGTTCTCTAATCCCATCAATTTTCTAGGATAAGTCTGCTATGATGTACGAACTTGGGTTCAAAGTTTAAGGGAAAGAACCCTTGGCCAATATAGATCATACCTTTAGATATGTCTATAGAGTGCCAAAGAGAAACAGTGCAAATCTCTTGAAGTCTATGTTTGATTTGAAATAAATTTAGAATTTATGAATTTAGATAGCTAAGTAGAAATCTAAGGAGATTCAATGTGCTTAAAAGCTCATTTTTCCCTTAGTATTTCAAGTATTCGCGACTCGTAAATCACAAAGAAGAGAAACAAGAAAGACTAAGTTAGAAATCTAAAGAAATTCAAGGTGCTTTAAAAGTCCATTTTTGCCTTAGTATTTCATATTTTCATGACTCATAAAATGTGGAATCAAAATTTGAAATGTCCCTAATTATAATTGAGGTTCCTTTCAAGGATGTGCAATTAAATTGTTCTAAACAAATTTTAGGCATAAATCTGTCCTTATGTTAAAAATAAACAAGTGGTATTCCTCTTAACAATATTTTGGATATTTACCTTTCATAGATTTTTTTGCCCTTATATTATTAAAGAATAATAGCTTCTCATTCCTAGAAAGATATTTTTTGATATTAACCATTTGAGGTTTTTTTATCCAAATATTAACAGTGAACAATGATGAATTATTCCCAATAATATTTTGAATATTAATTCTTCTGGGGTTTCTTTATCCGAACATTCGTAGTGAATAATAACAAATTACTCCTAATAATATTTCGGATATTAACCTCCTTTGGGATTTATTTGTCCAAACATTAATAATGAATAATAACAAATTATTCCTAATAATAATTTGGATATTTATCCCTTTGGGATTTCTTTATCCAAACATTAATAGTGAATAATAAAAAATTATTCCTATTAATATTTTGGATATTTACCCCCTTCGGGATTTTTTTTATCCAAACATTATTAGTGAATAAAGGTGAATTCTCAAAAATAAAATTCTTATATTTTTAGAATATTGACCAACACCTTTTGGAGTTTACAAACATGTTGTAAAATCCAAGATGTAAGAAAATAATTTTTGTGTTAAAGAAATCCATGTCAAAACATATTTTTTTTGAAACCTTGAATATTTGCTTTTTTAATTAAAAAAATCAAAATATATTAGGGTATTGGCCATATGCATCTAAAAAAAAAGAATTTTACATTTTTATCAAAAAAAAACACAACTATGCCATTAAACCGAGTATCACAGTAACAAGAAAACAAACCGTACACGTATGTACCCCAGCATTCACAGGAAGCTTACAACGGTTCAACTCAAACCACTGAGCCCCAGCATACAAACTTAAACTTAAATCTTGAATACAAGTCTGCCCATTATTCTCAAAAGAAAAACACAAGTCCACATGCACCGAAAAAACAAAGTTCTGAAACTAACATCTATAACAGAAACAGTGACCCACCACCATCCTTTTTATCTTGAAACAAATGCCATGCTCGTTTCACATGACGGGAAAGAACTCATATTAAATGCTGGGATTAAAAAACAACAAGGTCCCTTGATTAAACGGCCCCTCCCTCACGTTTTTCATTCTTTCTTCTGCATCTAGAAGCCACTTATTCCTATGCAACGTTCGATTTGCAAAGAGACGATTAAAGCAACGAAAGGCAGTGATGATGAAAACCTTTACAACCCACGGTTTCTCACAGCAATAGAACTAGAAAACTAAACATAGCTTATCAACTCAAAGCCTAAGTACAGCATGACCCATCATCTTCGACAGGAGGGATTAAGCCATATACACATGGAAGCTAAACATTTGAAAACCGAACCTAATACAGACCACGTTGCTCGCCTCTCCTTTTTCTAATTTATGACGCTGCCATGCTTGGTTTTATACAAAAATGAAAGCCGAAAGAGCATGCCTTTATATCATGTATATCAAAGACACCAAAGAAAAAACAACAAATCAAATGGCCAGCTATCTCTCTTTCAAAGAAAGCAGGAAGGAAAGCACACTCCAAAGCCAGCCGAAACATCACCTCCTGAAGAGGACTTTCTCTCATTTTTCTCTCTAAATGAGTCGCCGTATGAGTAACCAGCAGAAGGAAAAACAAACACAGCTCTAACGTGAATAATAATCTAAAGGCATGGGAGGTTTAGAGGGCAAGCATACAACTTTGTTGCTAAGATGGAAAACGAACGTCCCAAAACAGAAACAGAAAACAGATTTTGAAAAGAAATGAAAACCAAACAAACAGCTTTACAGATGTTAAAGAAAAAAAGAAAATCAAGACTCATACCTGCTGATCCTCCATGTTTGAATGTAGAGAAACGAGATGCAACTGGTGGAAAAGCTTCTGCCTTTTTACCAACAATGACTCGAAGCAAGCCTTCCTCTTTTTCTGCCGTTGGGAGCTTTTCAAAAACCTCTTAGGGTCTTTGCAAACCCCGGTTCGACAAAGTAGGATAGACTCAAGGTAATCTCCTCCCGTTCTCAATGATTTTCGGCTTCTCTAACCTCAGCCTTATGCTAACTCTCTCCTTTTCTTTTCTCTGCCTCCTCTTTTCTCTCTGTATTTAAACTCTCTCTGTCTCCCTCCCCCCTTTTTCTTTTTCTTTTTTCTTTCTCTTCACAGCTTTTGTATATAGTCAAGCCAAACTTGGAGGCCCCTCTCGTGCCTCCTCATCCCAGCCGTGTGTATTAGGGATGAAATCCCAGCCCTTTGATGGTGTGAGGCTCCCTCTACGTCCTCTTCCCCTAGCTGGCACTGGAGGTACAAAGTCGTTCCCTCTTGTAGCTGCCATCCTAGCATGAAAAGGGGGAGTGTTTTGTGCAATGCAAGGACGGGAGAAATGCCAAAAACAGAAAATGGCAAGAAACAACTGCAGAGGAGGGAAAAGGTTGCAGACGGGGGTACAGTACCATGCTTTTTAATTCAAAATGGGGCTGTTTTCATACGACACCGTCTAGCTAAAGAAGAGAATTAATGCAACAAAGGAAAAGACGGTGTCGTTTGTTGTTAGAAAATAAGCAGAAACGCGACCTATTGTGGCAGAATTTCTGTCATTTGCTGGTCCTTTCCCTGCTTTTTTCTATTTCTTCAAAACCCAGCCAAGTTTCTTCCAATTTATATCAGCAATTGCCTCCCTTATTTCAGTCTTTTTTCCAATTCAGTCCTGCAGACTTGGGTGGCAAAATCCTTCATGCGGCAGAGAATTTTTGCGGCAGAATTTTTGTTTTTTTATTAGATATTCAAACGTGAATATCTTGAGCTTCTGGTATCGAAATTAAGTGATTCTAAAACCCAAATTTATCTACACATGTAGGACTACAACTTTCATGAAGGATTCGAGTTGAGATAAAATCATTTTACAGAACAGAATCGGGTCATAATCTGGTTAGTCAAAATGATCTCCTGATCTAATTCAGGAAACTGACGATGCCAAGCATCCTACTTTGACTGAGAGTCTGCCATAAGAATAGCGAGCCCTAGGACCCAATAAAGGTGTAGGTCAATTCTTTAACATGTCATGAGTGACAGAATATAGCTGGGATGGTCGGATATTGCACGAAACCAGATCATAATCAAAGCCTAAGTTGGAACAAAAATTTGCGACAACAACAGAACCGGTTTTTTTAGTGCAACTTCTATAGGATTTATCCAACCTTAGAGACCAGATAACAAAGGGATGGATTTAGCATTTTAAAGACTCCTAATTAGCCTAAGAATCCTGAAAATTTCGGCAGCAAAGGGGAAGGATAAAGAGAGCAGATGCCAGCTGAAACAGGGTTCGAAAAACATTTCTTTCTTCTTTGATTTGGTGAAGGTTAGATGCATTAAATGCACAAATTAGCCTCTTTGAGCGATCATTTCAGAGAAAATTAAAGAAGAAGATGAACAATAACCAAAACGACGTCGTTTTGGTAAAGTGCAGTTTGGTCCTTTGATTTCTGATGTATCTCATATACACCCCCGATTGGCTTCAAACTTTAAATATTATGCAATTTTCCCCTTTAAAACATAAATTTCAACCCCGGATTGGCGCAAAGTTTTCACTTCGATCCTTGGTTTCAGATTTATGCAATTTGACCCTTAATTGACCATTAAACTTTTAATTTCTTCAATTTCACCCTCAATTTCAATCAATTAAGCCCCTATAGTTCGGTGCCTTTTGCAAAATGATTCTTTAATGTGAAAATTTTCAACTTAACCCCAAAACTTTAATGTTCTTGCGATTTGACCCCTGATTTCAATCAATTGACTTGGTAAAAAATAAATTTGGTCTCTTAAAATTTCAATCTTCTTAATTAAGCCCAAATTGGGCTTCCAAACTTAATTTTTCACCAATTAAGCCCCTAATAATTAATTTGACTCATTTAAAGTATAATTAAGTCCTTGCACTTAATTAAATCCTTCAATTAGATCCAAATTAATTCTTAAACATAATTAAACTTCAATTTGGCCCATGATTAAATCAAATTGGCCTATTAAAAATTTAATTATATCCCTTGACTTAATTTTTATACCGATTCGTCCAATAGTTATTTAATTTGACCTTGAATCACTTTGTTTCTCTATTTATTAGGCATAATGGGTTATAATTAGGCCTCGAATTTTCTCCAAAATTGCAGCTTGTATTTTTTTAAACCCTCATTGACCTATTTTCTTCATGTTGCCAGCTTTTATTTTGAAAAAAAAAATAAATTTTGGGAAAAACCCATAAATGGGTTATGATAGTTGTCTCCCTCTTTACAATACTTTTAATAGAAAGTCTCGTAATAGATTTTAGATAGTAAGTTTTGTAAAGAAGAAAAAGAAAGACAGGTAACAAATTCACCATATCAAGAAATAATGAATCCTTCTAAAAATATTTGAAGTGATGGCTAGAAAACGCACTCAGAGGAAAAATAGAAAGGTTTTTCTAGTAAAATTCAAAAGTTTTTGAAATGGTTAAATTGTTATGAGTGACCTGCCCATGGAAAAATTTAAAGTTGTTCTGAAGGTGATCTCATTGTAATGGGTTACCTGCTCAGGTGATCATTGCCCTTTGATACATGACACCAACATTTTTTAATCTGAATTACATCACTTCATAACAAAAAGTTCCCCATGGTATGACAAAAATAGTTTTCTCTTAATGTTCTTTTGCCATTCTGATCTGATTATTACCTAAGAACCCATCCATGAATAAATACGTGACACTTTTCATAGTATTATCACCCAAGATATCTATGCGAGGTAGAGGAAAGTCATTCTTTTTACCATAGTCTCGTAACGAGCATATGGTTCTCTATGTGCAAACTAACACAGGTATTTCTCTATGAATCCTTTTTTATAGAAGATACATCATTACAACATATAGATCAAGAAACTTTTTAATCTCACTTCTCTTAAATGGACATCTATACCGTCACCATTAATATTTTTCAAATTAGATAATGCATAACTAATAAAATCATCAACCCCATTACAATAATCCATCATGCGCAACCTTTCAGATGAATCTCGATACATCTATGAACATCATCTATTACTTATATCAAACCTATATAGAATATTGATGACAACATGTATTAATTAATTATGTGAACTAAATAAATTAGCTAACATTGGTTTAAATTAAACTTATTCAATCTATTTTAATAGTACTCTTAGATCATTATCAATTATATACATAAATTCAAATTCCTATACATTTACCAAAATTTTCAACTCAACAATAAAATTGACAAAATATAAAACAGACTCATTAAATAAGTCATTATTTATTTCATTATAGAACTTCCAAGTCACAAATTGAAAATCAATTTCATCAAATCACATACAAATTCAATTTTTCAAAATCTCAAACAAACCCTAACATGTACAAATTATGCATTCATACAACAAATATCTATGGGAACAGGTTATAAAACACACAAACAAACTACATATATTACAAAAATATGCAATAAAAATTAACATTTTAAAATTGAGTTCAAACAAAAAAAAATAGATAGTTTTGCTTACTTGATATAAAAAATCCTCAAAAAAAAATTGAATCTGATGCTGACAGACTGAGTGTTGGGGTGGTTGGGTTTATAGTGGAAGGTTGATTTGTGATAAAATAAGGCGTTTTGTTATTTGTTGCAGAGCTGATGGAGGAAAAAGAAGAAAAGAGGGAGGGGAAGAGAAGGATTGCTCACCAGATCATAAATTAAATATTACCAATGGATTTACGGATAGATTTCACTAACGGGCTCATTTCGTCAGCAATTTTGTCTGTATAAAGAACACGTCAATGTATCTTTTGGTTTTTTAATTCTTTTTTCCTTCTATAAATTCTTTGATATATATCGAGGAAATATTTCCATCGGTATTTACCAATAGATACAGCTATAGACTATTTTATTGGTAAAGTTCATCGCAATTTACCGATAAAAAATTTCCATCAATATTTTTATTTGTATTTATAAATTTTATGATAGTGCAAGTCTCTAAAAAGAAAATGCCAAATTAACCTTCACTTAGTTAACAAAATATTTCTACAAGGAAAAAAAAAATAGCCATCATAATCGTTCTAATTACTTTGTTGGGATGGGAAGTAGAAAACTATAAAGAAAGGTGAGAGAGAGGATGAAATAGTTGTTCCAATAAATTAAAAAAAAAATTGAGGAATCATTTTAAGAGTGCTAAAGCTCAAAAAGATGATTACAAACTTTAACCACTCAGTAGTGTTCACAAAAAGTATTCGCTTTTCTTGAAAATCATTGGCCTAAAAATTAAGAAATTGACATTGAGATTTTGAAACACTATTTCTTGTAAAAAAATAATAATTAATTACTCTTTT
>Ga0325402_1002024_pt1 | contig 17449 bp, 10 predicted proteins | sample PopdelMetagenome_22_FD_207212 | JGI IMG/M metagenome (GOLD analysis project Ga0325402, IMG submission 207212) | Populus deltoides microbial communities from Bellville, Georgia, United States - Xylem-PdKOR-R3 | ecosystem: Host-associated > Plants > Phyllosphere > Stem > Wood/Secondary xylem... | reverse complement strand
AAAAAAAACACATATAAAATATAATTGGGGTAGATGACATGTTGTTTGTCCCAATTTGTTTTGAAAAAGAAACAAAGTCAAACAACGCTTCGCCTGACTTTGCACAAATTCTGGCAACTGTGATGACCGAAAAATCAAGGCTGAACTTTTTTTTTACCTAAAAACTCATTCTCAAATCATGTCTAATCTAAAACACCTAGAAAACACCATAGAAACCTTAATAAATCTAACCATGGTCTATAAAACCTAAAAAACCATCCCAAAACCCGAAATAAAAAAAATCTTCCCGAAGTCAAATGTGGTTTTTAGACACTTTCAAGATAAAAAATAAAAAACAACTAAGTTGAACTCATCTCATAAACTGAAATCATTTGATATAAAGATCGATTATTTTGATAGTCGAAATTGTTGCCAACAATATTTTTCTCTTTTTACCGTCGTAATCCAGTGATATCTCTCTCTTCTCTCTCAAACCATGGATTCAAAAATAACAAAAAACAAGTTTTTGTACCAAAATTAAATTGAAAAAATATTAAGGGACCAGATAGGTATAATATATGAACTTTGAGGACTAAAGTCAGTTTCTTACAAGAACTTTGAAATCATCATCTATTTACGGCGCTCTTTCCACTTTGATTCCCCATCTTTTGTTTTATCCTTAGTCAACAAATTTGACTCAATTATCCTTTGATTTGGTCCAAAAATGATGCAATCGTGTAAAACAAAAGTTTGAGGATCAAAATGAAAAAAAATTAAAAGAAGTTGAACAATGAGTCCACAGTAAAATGTGACAAAGTGAACAATGCATGTACAATAAAAACACCCACCATTTAGTGTTTTCTATAACTAGATGGATGGTCCACGCTATACCGCAGGCCACACTAATATTTTTAGCGTTTCAAGTCATAGAGATTTTTTTAATAGCCAACATGTCCATCTTGAAATCTCCAGACCTAACTAATTGCTTGAACCGGGTTTTAAATTAAATCATTTGGGAGCGCTCCTCATGTGAAACAATTAACCTGAAAGGTCCAAAATCAATCCAGATGACTGATAGAAACGTGGTCTCGATTTAAATAAAAATTTGAATATGACATTATTTGTTTTTAGTATTAAGATGATGAAATATTGGATCAATCTGGATCAACCTAGGTCTCGAGATATAACTCGCCAAATCTGCAAACTAGTTTATGGACTCCATTGAGTTTTATAATTATTTATTAAATTATTTTTATTTAATTATATTTTAAAAAAATATTTGCATGTAAAATCAAGCACCAACTCAAGCTAACAACCTAGATCATTGACTCCACTGAGTTTAAAAAAAATAAAAAAAATATACTTGCAAAAAAGAGCACTAACTCAATATTGTGACATCTATTTAAGATAACAATAATCTCATTAAAAGAAAGAAAAACCAAATATTTAAATATGTAATTGGAAAAAAAAGTTAGCAAGAAAAATCAATAATAAAAATAGTCTTTACAAAAGAAACACAAAATAAAATATGACAAAATTAGAAAGAAAAAAGGGGCAAAAAAAGCCATCTGCGAGTCTTATTGACCTAACACGACTGGGCTTTTGAAAATGCCTAAGTATGCGAACTTGGAAAGTCCAAAAACTTGGGCCTTATTTTTTTTTCTTTTTATGGGACAGCAACATGTCGTCCGTCTTAACCCTCTTTAAAAAAAAAAAATAGGCCCACATTGCTTGCTTTTTCTAGATTCTGACCACTATTGGTTATAAGGGTTGAAAAATCGTTTCCACCTATTTTTTTCAGGCAAAAACTCTTAAAAAACATTCTAGGAACCTTAGAAATCTCATCTAGTATTAAAGTAGCATTTAATTTGTTAGAAAAAATAAAAATCAATCTCAAAGGGAAAAAAAAAAATAGCAAGGCCTGATCTACTTTTTTGGGCAACAAAACGGGGGAAAGACCTAAATGAAACTATTCTCGTCAAATGAAATACATTGACACCAAGAATAGTTAGTCTTTCCATCTAAAAATGGTTATTTGCTAACTTTCTCTCTCTTTTGTCGTAATCTAGCGAGTGTCTCTCCTCTCTCTCTCTCTCTAAAGTCTAGCGACTAAAATATGAGCAAAATAAACTATTGAAAAAAATCATTGCACTTTAAGACTAAAGGGACCAAAAAGGATTTTTGATAATTTCCCAAAGGCAAAATAGGCAAAAAGGTGTTGCATATTTAAAAAAAAATAACAAAAGGCCTCCATTTTTTTAGTTTAATTTTGGTCCTCTCACTTTTATTCTTTCTCAAACATAAAATCAAATCTTTTTTCACGAAATCAAGCACCAAATCGATACCGAGATGTTTTTTCAAGACCTATATTACCACATAAAAATAGATAAAAAAAAAATATCAACCCCAAATCCCAATGAACAAAACATCAAAGTATCAAATTGAAAAGAAAAATAAATTGATGACCGAAGATAAAAAAAAAAATAGGATAAGAATTGAAACCATATTATCTCAAAAAACAAAAAGCCTACCGTTGTTTATTTGTTTCAATTTGTGTCCTCTTATCTTATTTTTTTTTAAACAATAAATTTTTAATTTTATTTTATAAAATCAAGCATTGACCCGATACCAAGATGCTTTTTTGAGGCTTTTATAATGATATAAAAAGAAAATAAAAACAAATCATCAACTCTAACTCCCAATGAACCCAACATAAAATTTTGAAATTGATAAAAAAAATTTGGATGATCAAGTGGAAAAAAAAAAAGCTAAACATTGTGCAAATCCATAGCGTTTTGCCTCACAATCCACAGTGATTACATAGGGCTACTAGGTTTTTTTTTTGTTAATAATCAAAGCTCAATATATTGTTTTCTTTAGCCATATTATTTTATAAATTTAAAGTTATAATTAATTGTTTATATAAATTTGAAGACATTGGAGGGAGATAAAGAATCATAATCTCATTCAATTCTTGATATCCCCTTAAAATAGTCAAACTTCTATGTGAAGCTGACTATATGATAAAAGTGCTTTAGTTGTTAGATGTACAGTCTTGGTCCATGTTGATCATATGAACTAACATAAATTTTAAATGAATGGCTTATTAACAGTCGATGACTAACACCTTTACATGTAAGCCCAAATTAATTGTACTAGCATTGAGTCTAGGATTACAAGACTCACACCTATCTTCACTAGGTCTTGGAATAGGGCACGAGGCAAAGCTCATGACACTTACTAGCCTGAAATTTAATGGGCCACAAATCCTCTCCTGTTATCTTTATATTTGGTAATCAACAATAGATGTTAATTTGATATTTTTATCATAACTAAGTCCATATAATGGCATTAAGGTGTCCATGCCCATTGCATGACCCAACTAACATCATATTTTCTCTTTTAATAGTATACTACAAACTATTAGGGTTTATTATCTCAAGTCATCGTCCCTAAACTAGGTCATATAAATTTCATATTCTTCATATGGGTTGATGTGGTTCATATGTGTTCTGTTCATGGATATAAAATCATTCATGAGTCACTAGGTAAGGTAAAATTAGTTCTAGACACATAAACATTCTAAACACTAATGGAAGATTTTGTCGATGTTAAGGTAAAATTTTGTTGGCATTTACAATGTTGACGGGATTACCAATAGAAAACCTTCATAAAAAAGTATCTTGTCAAGGATTTAATTTCCATTGCAACTCCGTAGCCATTAAAAATGCGTGGAAATTTTTGTTGGAATATTTCATTAGCGATTATGCCATCTTTTAGTCTCCTTATAGAATTTGCCGTTGACAATTCCATCTGTTAGTTGCTAAAGTTTTTGTGGAAATGTTGATAAGATCATCGGTGGAAAATTTTATTCCATTAGAGATTGCAATTTTTTTTTTTTGTTTTTGTATCTTATGATCCCCAACCACAAGAATGAGATAGTTAAACCACAACTCCAAAAAAAAATTTGCTAATACAAAAAGGTAATATTCACCATTTCTAAGTAAGAATATCACTCTTTAGTTGAGAAGATCATTGTCATGGACAAGGAAACAATTGAAGTTGAAAAAAACAGCAAAAATGATAAAGCACGAGTAAGGGGAAATACACTTCAAGGCAATGAAGGGAAGGCATGACTCATATAAAAAAGCTTAGGGTTTTGGTACTTTCAATCTTTTTTTTCCAAAATTAAAGGCACCATCGAAGTAATTTGCATAATTGGTAAAAAAAAAGTAAAAATCTCCTAAAAATGATAGCTAATGTTGCTACCTAACGTCGCAGAGACCTGTAAACAAAACATATATTTGGCATCTTGTTTTTAAAGGGAAAATATCTTATTTAAGGAGTCACCACCTAATACTATGATCACTAAGAACCCTAACTAGTCAATATATATTTTATGGTACGAGACTAGTTATGCAAAAAAAAAAAGATACTATCACCCCTAAAGCATCATACATTAGGTATGTTGCATTGCTAGTTTTGTTTTAAATTGCAAAGGGTTTGTTGTGTTTAGGGATAAGAAAAAAACAGAAAAACTAATTAAACCGAGAAAACTAAAAAAAAAAAAACCAAAAAAACCAAACCAGGAGAAAAAATTGAATTAACCAATTAGAAAAAACAAAAAAAATGGTTCGATTCAGTTTCATTTTCAAAAGTCTAAAACCGATTGAACCAAACCAGTTCAAAATACACTGTACCAAGTTGAAAATTGGGTATAAATACTAAGTTTTCTTCTAACCTTAAAGCATAAATCAACCCAAACCCTAAATGTCACCCCTCTCAAGCTTTCTCTCGATCTCTTTGTCACCCCCAAAGCTTTCTCGCTTATCTCTTATTCTTTTCTCCGCAGCCTCTATCATCGGTCGCTTTTATCCTTCATCATCGTCACTGGTTTTTGTCTCTAGGTAACAAAATTTTTTCTCCTTTTCCTACTTGTTTCTTTTCATTAGTCGCTCTTTATCTTTTCACCTTGTTTACAATTAAGGTTGAAGTTGTAAAGGAAGGGAAGGGAAGCCATAGGCATGGATAAAAATTGTAGTGGTTTCTGTGTTATGCTGGTTTGTTTGGCCTAGTGTAGCGGTAGTTGTTGGTTTACTTGAAAAAGAGATTGATCCAGTGGTGTAGTGGCAATTGTATAAAGACTATGGTGAAGAGATCATCTTCGAGTTCTTTGATTAAAAGCTAATGTTGAAGGCTATTGGATTGGTTTTGGTATGGCTTGCGATGGTTGGGAAATTAATTTGAGTGGGTGGTCTTGGTAGTGAACGAGATAAGGGAGGCTGGTTTTTTTTTAATACTTTACAGGATGAATTTTTAGGAGGTTTTTTTTTCAAAAACATTTTAGGGAGAAAAATATTTTTTTTCTTTCTTGTATTATCATCATCATCTTGTTTTCTGAAATTTATCTTATTTTTTCATGAATCCTGACCTTTAGCAACCCAGGCAGTTTATGTGGATGACTAAATTCATTTTATTTTTCCATTGCATATCATTGAGGGAAAGTGTGAGCTGAAACTGAATGTGTTTGAATTTTATTTTATGTTGTGAAATTTCTCCTGCAATTGGATATTTAAGGAACTAGAATTCTAGTAAAAAAAATTAGACAATTGGAATAGGAATTTTACATCAATTATAAGGCTTTTAAAAGCCCATAATAAATCTATAAAAATCCTATAAGAAATGCATAAAAAGCTTAAAAATAAAATTGGTTTGTTTCAATTTTTTCTTTCAATTAACTGAACCAAACTTGATCGATTTGAACAAGTTTTGGTTCGGTTTTGGTTTATAATTTGTTTAAAATAAATTTCTTTTGGTTATTTTGTTAGAGGAAAACCAAACCAAACAAAAAATGCTCACCTTTTGTTGTGTTATGTTATTGATGGTGTACCCATAATATTCTCGATTCTAACATCAGTGAATATTCAACTAAAAATACTTTTAATTTTGGCATTGGTAAGGTTTATATGAAGAAAAGGTATGATATTCATCACTTTGATGGGATATCTTTTTTTTTAATTGCCACTTTTACTTTTGATTTAGACATGCCCTCTAGTGTTTGAGTTCTCAAGCTATTTTTTTTAATAAAAAAAATTTAATCAAGCTCAAATAGGATCACAGGGGATATATTCATTTTAGAATGTGAAAGAGATAGCAAAAATAACTTATTCTCTTTTCAAACGCAAGCGGTTAAAACCAATAAACTCTGGCCTCATCCAATATAATGGCTTGAATTTGCAAGGAACTGCATTTTATGAATCCATGACCAACGAATCTACCACATGTTATTATACATACAACTAAAATATGGCTTAAGAGACATGGTATGAGTGTGACTATTTGTTTTTCTATTCATATATTCTAGTTTAGATTTTGGTCACCTCAATAAGAGAGTTGTTTGATTCATTAATTCATTTATCATCCTATAAATATGATGTCAAAATATTGTTTTAAACAATCATCGAATCATTTTTGAAATCAAAAACAAGTTTAATTTTTTGAAATTCTATTGGGGAAAAGATTTTTCATAATGAGATCATTCAAGGTTGTAAATGTGTGTTTGTGGATTCTTTGGTATTGACAAGTGTCCATAAGTAAGTGAAGGAAATGAAGAATTTGCAAAGAGAATTTCTTGGCCAGACCTTCATTTTATTGACATGATGAGAATTTATAAATCATACATAATATTTCTTTACAAAATCAAGGTTTATAGGCCTAATCAAATCCTTTCCATCCATTCTTATTGGTAATAATTCTCTTCCAAAAAATGTCTTCTTTACTACATACAAACCCTTATAATTTGGTGCCCATTTACTGTGGTTATTGCTAGGCAGCAATAAAAGTTTTCTTAACACGAGGTCTCCTTCCTTAAACTTTCTTAGATGAATTTTATTATCTTATGCTTTAGCCATCGTTATTTGGTACAACTGATCATGCCAAATTATTGTCAATCTCTTCTCATTGATCATGTTTAGTTGCTCATATTGTATCCTAACCCATTAGCCTTTTCAAGCTTAAATTTTATAAGGACCCTTAAAGAGGGAATTTCTACTTTTAAAAGCATCATTGCCTCCTTTCCATAAACTAATGAATATTATGTAGCTATTCAATATGCATAGAGAGCATAAGGAAATCATTTATACTAGTCTTTATAGGTAACTACCATTTTCTGGACAATCTTATTTATGTTCTTATTAGTAACTTCTACAACATCATTCATCTTTAGTCTATAGAGAGAAATTAAAGTGTTTGATCCTCCATTTAGTACACAATTATATGATCATCTTTTCATTAAAGTTTAGGGCATTGTCGATTATTATATTCTCAAATGAACCATATCATCAAATTATGTCTTTCTTAATGAACTGTTTGACCACCTTCTAAGTCACATGGGTATAGGAGCAGGCTTCTATCTATTTTATAAAGTAATCAATTACCACAAGGATAAATCGATGTTCACTACTAGTTTTCAAGTTAACTGACTCAATCACATCTATTCCCTACTTTACGAATAGTATGTTCACTACTAGTTTTCAAGTTAACTGACTCAATCACATCTATTCCCTACTTTACGAATAGTAAGGGTGATAATATGTTGAATAAAGGTGTTATAAGTGCATTGATCTTATCACTATACACCTGACATTTATGATATTTTCTAACAAAGTTTATGTAATCTTTCTCCATAATCATTTAAAAGTCCTCAACTCTTTACATTTGTATAGTCATCATATGCTCATTTGCATTTGTAGCTTATATTCCTTCGTGTACATCTTGCAAAGCTTTATTAGCTTGTGATTCATCCATATAGTACTCCATTTCCATGTACACCTTAGATGTTTCCGAGAGATGTTCATGATATTAGATGAACTTATTTATATATGTATATCAAGGGTCATCTATTTCTTTATGGTATGTCCTTGAATAAGATTGTATTTGTCCTCTCTCTCTCTGCATGTCTTTTTGCTTGTTTGTCCTAAATTTTAATAGTTGTTGGTATGTCTTTTTTTTTTATCATGACTTGCTTGAATAGGCAAAATGTTGCCTCTATACTTGGGATTTTAGAATTAATCGCATGAAAAGAAATATTTTAATAAAAAATAATTAAAACCTTGTAGGAAATAAAAGCTTACTAATTTAAAAATGAAGTGCTTATTTAAGTTCCCTATATTTGTCCTTCATTGCTGAAGTTCAATTTTTGTGTTCTCTACCTGTAAGAACGAAGAGATTATTTGTTTTAAGAATATAAACCGAGAGCACATGCATCTCAATACATATGAGTTGTACTTTGATCCCATAATCAATTATAGCATAGAAGCCAAAGTTGCCAAAACATCAATAAGTTGTTTCTTATCTCTCCCTGGATGTGTAAAATTTTTCTCATCCAAATCTTTAGCAAGTTAGGAGAGATATTTTTGGTATGATCTTGGCTTCTTATTCTTAGCTTGTCATTCACCTTCTATTTTATAGATTATCAATATTAAGTCCCTTTACACTTCCAACTTTCTTATCTTCATCTCCAATGCAGCTTCTAATTCGTGAATACAAGCCTCATATTCATCAATATTGTTCGTGTAATCAAACTATAACTTGATTGAAAAAGGATATTGCTTTCCTCCAAGTCAATTATCATAGTACCAACCCTGTTATCGAACATATTTATTGCACCATCAAAGTATATGCTCCTTCACTCAATTTCTTCTTCTTTTTTTTCCACTACCAATTTAATTCTCATCAAGGAAGTCAAAGTTTAATGGTTTATAATCCTCAATGGCATTATCAATAATTTTCACTTCCTTTCATCGCCTCCTTTGCCATGTAGATGATGTCATACTTAGCCAACAACACTTGTATTTTAGCTATTCCACTTGATAAATAAGGCTTCTTAAAGACATATTTTACATGATCATTCTTTAAGATCAACTAAGTGGTGCAATACAACATGCATTGTCAAAGTCTCTTTACACTCCATACCAAGTTACAACATAACTTCTCTATCATACTGTAGTGGGATTCACAACTGATGAATTTTTTATCGAGGTAGTAGATAACATGCTCCTTCCTTCCAGACTCTTATTTGTCCATACATACCCTGATCTTATTGTCCTTTTTAGGTATCGTGACAATGTTGGACAACCACTGAGGGTATTTGATTACTTCAAGGAATTTGGCAACTCATTATTTCTTCACTTCTTTAACCTTGATCAATATATCAAGCATTGTCCTTCATAGCTTCTATTTGACAAGATTGCAACCTTTTATTAGAGGCAACCTATGTGCCACAATCTTAGTGTCCAAACCAAGCATTTCAGCGTATGATAAGGCAAAAACATCAGCATACTTTATAAAACAGCAGCCAAACCATTTCTCATATCAACGATAATCAACATCCTGATTTTCAGTTCTTTTTTATCTTGTTTAATGCATACATTTATCAATTTTATCTCTTCTTTGACGGGATCCTAGGCATGCTCAGATTGTTTAACTAACTTGGTATAATCTTTAGTGTCTTCCTCCTCATATCCTTCCTTATCCATTGCAACTATACTTTTATCAAAGTTAGGTCAATTACTCTCAATGTAGTAGGTTTATGAATTTATTAAAGAGTCGCTTTTAGATTTCCTGAAAGCAAAAAGTGTTTTGGTTTGAGTGTATAATTTTTATCTGGGAAAATAAATAGGAAAAGGAAAAATAAAAAAACACAATTGAAAAGAAAATGCATGATCTAACTAAAATTTGAAAAAAGACTCCACAACAAAGCCTTATTGCCAATATTTTGAGCCATGATTACATTATTCAAAGAAAACAAAAGCATATAGATAAAGCATATTATGAAAATTACTTTTTGAAAACAATCAGGACTTCCTAAATGTCTTAATTGTTCAACTCTTCTCCGTTGGTCAGCTTTCTCATAAATTTAGACAAGACATCTTCTAGGGTGTTGATAGTCAGATGAAGCAAAATTTTATAAGATCTTTTTATAACCTCAAGATCTCCATCATGGTCTTATTTTTTAAAATCTTTCCAGATAGTTGATAATAACATCTTTAAGCTTTTTTCTCAGGCTCTCCAACTCATCGTCGACCCTTATCTAATAAACAGGCCATGGAAATGTTACATGAATAGATGGATCTCTATCTTATCTTAATTGGGCTCTCTTCCCTCAATCCGAGCCAATCTTTTGTTTCTTTTTTGATCTCGACTGCTCATTTATAATTCGTCTTTCTTGGCTTGAACCCTAAGTCAAACCTTTAATCAACACACTTCATTTTCATCATACTGATCCTTTTAAGTATTCTTGTGATTAGGTCATATTGGAACGATAGCCCGTGCTTCAAAAAACATGTAACGACAATTTTTATGGTCTCAGAGATCCTTGGCTTCCTTTATATTGTATTTTTAAGTACCTATTTGGCATTTACAACCTTAAATGCATGAAGATTTTCATCCTTACTTTTCTCAATTTGAATGTAAGGGATCACCACATTCCTCGTCATATACAGGGCCCCCTAGATTTTATGGTCACTAGATTTTCATTGATGATAAATTTGACTTGCTGATGTAAGAAAGATACAACAGCTTTGGTTACATGTATCCAAGGCCTACCTAGCAGTATGTTGTATAAGGGATGGATATCCATCACTTGCAATGTCACTTGGAACAGATGTGGTCCAATGATCACTTTAACATTAATATTTTTAATAATTGGCCTGGATAACCCATCATATGCTTTAGCAGTCATGGTACTTAGCCTTATATGAGAGATGTTAATAGGCATTTTATAAAGTACATGCCTTGGCAGTATATTTATAGCAGAATCATTATCTACAAACACCTTAGCAAACATATAATCTTTGTATTTTACTGTGATATATAGTGGTTTATTATGACTAGACCCTTCAAGATCAAGCTCGACATCAGTAAAGTAAAAGTAGTTAGTGGCCTAAATCCTTCGTACCAAATGTTCCATGGAATCCTATATGATGTCTTGAGGAACTTATACCTCATTAAAAACTTTTTGGAGAGCATTCTTATGCAAGTCTAAACTCATAATTAATCATGACAGATGAATCCCAACTGATATCTTTTTCAACTGACCCGCCATTATATTTTCTATGCTTTATTAGTTTCATAAACTCATTAGCATACTCTTCACTAACTAGCTTGTTAACCTCAATTATCTTAGTCAATTCTACCATATATTTTCCTTTGCCTTTACTATGATTTTCTAGTTCTTCAAGAATAAAACATCTCCTACTTCGAGTTAACCCTCCTATTTAAACATGGAAGATAGAAATATAACTCTTGATATGAAAATAATACACATATTTATATGGTAAAGCATTATAGCTTTCTTTGGTTTTACTTGTCGACTTGGTTGGAATCATTTTTTAAGGTCCTCTTGCGGTGTACTAATATCTATAAACTTTAATCTTTTTATTTTTTTTTCCAGCCACCATCCCCACTACAACATCTTCTTTTTTATCATATATTCTTAACACTCTCAATGTCATCATATTTTCTACCTTATAATAAAATTCCTCATAGGAATCAACATAATGTTCAAAAAAACTAGTGATACCTACAATATATATATATATATATATATATATATATATATATATATATATATATATATCTTGTACCTACAATTTCACCTTTTTTTCTTATCTTCATGGCTTTAACCCCTCCATTTATAGAAGTATAGTTTGGCAGCTGGTTTGAGTTCATAGTTGGGGTTTCATCAAAGGTAATCTATTTGGCCTTGATGAGTTAAGAGATCTTTATTTTAAATGTAACACAACCATCAATGTTATGACCAGTGATACCGGTATGGTACTCATATGTTTGATCAAGTTTATATCATTATAAGAATGGTGGTTGCAAAGGTATTAAAGGAACATGTATATCTTGGTAGATACTAAATAACTATTGGTACATTTTACTAAGGGGTATGGGTAGTGGTATAAGTTTTTATTGGCTTCCTTAAAAACTTTTATGCGGGTGAGAGGTTTTGTTTGTCTAATTATTTGGTGAGTTGGTTTAAATGTTGGTTTGGCTTATAGAAAAAAGGTGAGGTAAAATTCATATTGGATATGGCATGGGCAGGAGCAAATGTTTTAAAGTAGCAGTTGTCTTGGTAATTTTTCTTCCTTTCCTTGCATCCACTTTCGACATTGTGGACTTCAATTTCTTTTTTTCTTATTAGAGTCAATAATCTTACCCACCAGGATAGTCTATTTAAATTTTTTAGCTATAACAACTAGGTTAGTGAAATGTTGTACAAAGCTTCCAACTAAGTATTTGAAGTATGAGGCCTTAAAGGTGTTGGAAAATAAATTGACCATCTCATTTTTCAATAAAGGATTAACCTATGCAGTTGTTTCATGCCACCTTTAAGCGTATTTCCTTATGGACTTTTGTTGCCCTTCTTCATAGCTTGTAAGCTTAACCTATTAGAGGTCATGTCCATATTGAATTTATATTGCCTAATAAAAGCATCAACCAAATCCTTTCAACTTTTTACTCTGGTATTGTCCAATCATATATACCAAGTGAGGACAAGATCACTTAGACTATCTTGAAAAAAATAAATCAACAACTTCTCATCTTGAACCACCTCAACCATTTTATTGCAACATGCTTTGATATGGGTTATCAGGCATCGAGTTCTAGTATATTTGATAAATTCTGGCACTTTTAAAAAAAATTTGAAATGATAACATTAAGAACTAAATACATCTCAGCAGCCTTTAAATGATTATACAAGTTAGTTCCTTTAATTTCCCTCATCCTTTCCTCCTAAACAACTAAATTTTCCAAGTCATTTTATCTTATTGCATTGTCCTTTTAAGACTCCTCCATTTTCAAGTCTATAGCAGAAGGCATCCTTATAGGACACACTAGTAAAGTAGATGGAAAACAGACAACATGTTGAGATTCAGGTGATGCCCCTTTTATCCTCAGATTCTATGGATTGAAAGAAGTTATAGGCATCAATGCAAATTGAGTTATGACTGTTGGATAAATGGATGTTTTTTTTTTGAATTTAGACCTCAAGGCCTGTTTAAGTATACTGGTAAACTTTGTGACATATTTTTTAAGATTCTTTAACTTCTTTTTATGTTGGGCCTCTAATAGGACTTTTTCTTTCTTCTCTATTTGTCTTCTTCTCAGTCGAGTGTTATAGGTGCAACTTAATAGAGGGACCTATATTTCACCTAAATATGTAGAATATGGCAATTTATAAGAATATTTATGTGAAATGCATGACTATAGATGTATGAAAAAGGTATATTGGATATGGATTCGCCCTTCATGGGTGTGATTGTTATTCTTTGGATATGCAATTGAGCAAGAACTTGATACCTTTATTATGTTGCTAAAAGGAGATCTAACCAGCTTTTTTTCATCTGGGTTTTTAGCCATACATTTTATCTTTTAAGAAAAAAAACTTATCCATACATATGTTCAAACCAAATATAGGTCTCATCTTTTTTTATTAATCATCCAAATTTCTTTCATTACAATGGAAATTCCTCTAACTAGTCATTAGCTGAGTAAAGGCACTACTTTTGTTAGCTATACCTTTTTTTAAAAATCATCAATATCATTTATGCTTTTTTGATATTTTATGATGTCTTCTCTGACTTAAAGAACCTTTACTCGTAGCCTATGAGCCTCAATAACAACTCTATTAATGTGCTCTTGGAATTCCCTTATCCTCTTAAAAAAAAATTATTTCTAGATGAAGTATTATTAGTAGTTTCTAATGATTGATTGTGGTTTTCTAGCTTTCTTTTCCTCTTCAACAATTGTTTAGTCTTCATCATTTCTTTTATCAACTTAGCTTTTCATGCCTACACTTTGATCTTATTGCCACTACATTTGACTTTCAAATCTTCATGACTCCTAGCTATCTTCTTAACTCTAGCTAATTCAACTTTGGCATTTGCTAGTTAAGCTTTAAGCTCATCCAAATCATTTAACTAAATTTTCAAGTTTGTCATAGTCTTAACAACTAATTCTTCCTAACACTCAACCTTTTCTTTATAATTTACCATGTCCTGATCAGCTGCTTTTTATGCCTCCAGCTCATCCATTGCCTTCATCTAGTCTTGAGCCACAAAGTTTTTTTTTCCTTAGTTATCTTTCTTGTAGCCCTTTCTTCAGCTAACTAATGCTAAAAGACAATCTCAGCTTTTCATTTGTTTTAATCTTAATCTATAACAACTTTACATATTCTTTCAATTCTCCCTCACCATCCATTCTGCCTCTGATTGTCCCTAGCTTTAGAAGTTCTTGTCATATTGATTACTTTTTCATTACCCCATATGGGATATTTTTCACTAATTATGGGATTTATTACTTCAACTTCCTTTTTTCTCAGCACCAAGGATTTCCAATCTTGTCTCATGTTCTCTAGCACCTCCATAACAGCCTCTTTGTAAACTCCTGAAAACTTAGCCAAACCAATTGTTCTAAGAATGCTTTGTATGCCCCCAAGCTATCTTGCAACCAAAATATAGCAAATATATCCAGTCATTTTGATTAACACTCAGGGTTTCTTCCTACATCCCATTAAGCATATCATATCTCTCATCCACAAGGATCTTCAATTAAACTTGCTTTATGAAAGTTCTTGCAATTTCATCCTCCAGTCATCCTTAGAAAAGTTCTCCTACTCTTTTGACATAAACAACTTAAGTGACTTTTGGTCAAACCACAAAAAATTTCTAAATATCGGAGTCACAGCCTCTATATGACTCACCATCTAGATAAATAGATTTGGGGCACAACATCTCATGGAGCCCTTCCTAGTTTTTCTATAATGGTTGATATATGGGATTGTCTCATCCAAGATTGCAGCATAGGGGTTAATCTTGGTATTCTTATACTCAACAAACAAATTGGTTTCTTCCAAATTGATAATTCCAACAGTAAAGAGATATAATTCTATATAAATATCCTTAAAATCAATATTCTACACTTCTCCATTCTAGCATTTGGATCAAAAATTTTTGCAATTAGCAACTCCTCTAGTTGTTTCCATCTTAAGCCTCCATAGTTTTTTCTCTCTATATTTGTTCATCTGAGTGATTCCTAATAGCTTAGCAAGTTCTTCCAGGATATTCTTGGTTCTTTGGTGAAAGTATACCTTGTGAACATCTTCAGAGAAATATATCAAGATATCACACTCCTCAATAGTATATACTATATCTACATCTCCGAATGTAAACCATCGATAACGAGGTCCTAAAAGTGTATTAAGGCTTTTATGGCCAATGATAGCATTGGCACCTTCAAAAGGTGTAAAATCCTCTCATTCATCTTGGTAAATTATGTCTAATCTTCTAGGCATTTAATGAGCTGGACCATTTTGCTGACATCATTTACCACACATATTGTATCCTTAAGTTATGGTATCTCGCTAACATCCCAACTAGGGTAATCTCCCTCCATCAGCTGCAGTGATTCGGACTCATGCTCATACTCAATAGTAATGATCTCATAATCAGGGCCATTATGTCACCTATAAGCCTTGAAATTAAAATGCTACATGTTAAACTTGCCTTGGTGAAATTTACAAAGGGCACAACCTAAAGGTAGACTCTAGACATTAGGTGTATCAAGGTAGGTTATTACCTGGTCTTAAAAGATCTTTCATATGCTTAATGATCACCATTGAAAGGTTGATATGAGGCTTACAAAAAGGGTAAAGATAGAGGCTCTGAATAATATCATATTGGCATATCACTGCCAAGTAAATAATTAAACAAAAGTTGGATGGTTCTAATAGTCTTACCCAGACTAAAGTTATTGGGGATACCGTCACTCCTCTACCTAATCTAAAGTTGATATTGTGTGCATTCAAAGTATAGTGCACGGTGTGTGAATGCACAAGTTTATATCCAATATATGCATGATAAAGATGTCAAAACAGATAAACAAACAAACACAACATAATAAACATCGTAGAAATTAACAAACAAAAGGCGAAGCTTAGTCCAATATTTTCCCCAATAGAGTTGCCATTTTGTTGCTACCTAACATCGCAGCGACCTTTAAAAAAAACAAATATTTGGCATCTTGTTCTTAGAGGGGAAAAGTCTTGTTTAAAAAATCATCACCTAATACTATGATCTCTAAGAACTCTAACTAGTCAACAAATATTATATGGTACGGGATTGATTATGTAAAAAAAAGATATTATCATCCATATAACATCTTAACTGAGATAGGTTGCATTGTTGGTTTTTTCTTAAATTGTGAAGGGTAGGTTGTGTTATGTTATTGATAGTCTGCCCATAATATTCATGACTCTTGCGTCAATGAATATTCAACTTAAATCACGTCCAATCCTAGTGTTGGTAAGTATTACATAAAAAAAAAGTATGATATTCTTGACTTTAGCATCAGTGAAAATTGAGCTAAAAATACTCTCAATTATAGTATTAGTGAATACTAATATTCCTAACTCTGATATCAATAGATATTGGACAAATAATATTTCTAATTTTGATATTGGTGAATATTTCTCAAATTTAATATATTTTACTATGGCGTCAATGAATATATTTTACTTTTTATGTTTCAAGCACTGGCTTATTGTGAGTCTATTAACCTTAAAAATTAGAATTAAAGGTCAAAATATTTTTGATTTGGTTAATGAAAGGGAACAAGGTTACGTTATTATTTATTTAAAAACTTAGATATGTCAGTTCAATAGACCTTTTAATTTAAAAAAAAAATTAATGAACTTAATAAACTTGTTATAAAGCTAAGAAATAGGTGTGAAATGATGAAATGGGTGTGAAATGATGAGCATTTGATTGACTTTTCTTTCTTGTAAAAAAGCTAAAAAGACAAATGTTTTTTTTTTTGTACAATGATGAGGCATGCAAAAACAAAAATGTAACTATTGGTATTTTTCAACATTTAACAGACTTGGTCATGCCATTTTTTATAAACTAAGTTATGTAAAATCTCATTTTGTTTTTATTATTATTATTATTGAAAGGGCAAGCTTGAAGTGTGATAAGATACAATACAATTAAAAATGCACACATGGGGATAACACATGGCCCAAACAAAGTACAAAATCAGACCTTGAAAACGAGCCCATTTGCACATATAAGGCCTCTTGGCATGCCTGAAAAGCCCGGCCCATTTCCATCTTAAAGGTAAACCTAAAAGGCCCATATTGTACCAAGCAGTATGCACATCCCCAAAAAGAAATATGAATTATCATACAAAATCAAGGCAGGCGCAGTACACGCGTATTCGTGAACAATCCTGTGTAACGCTTCGTCTTCATCCTTTTAGCCTAGTTATCATTTGTGATATTATTATTATTATTATTATTATTATTATGAGAAATACTACTTTTTTGCTAGTGTGTTTTTTTCCCCTTACTTCTCTTTCTCTTCCAAGTCTCTCCCTTTCATATTATTATTTCAGTAAATTTCAC
>Ga0325402_1002020_pt1 | contig 17453 bp, 6 predicted proteins | sample PopdelMetagenome_22_FD_207212 | JGI IMG/M metagenome (GOLD analysis project Ga0325402, IMG submission 207212) | Populus deltoides microbial communities from Bellville, Georgia, United States - Xylem-PdKOR-R3 | ecosystem: Host-associated > Plants > Phyllosphere > Stem > Wood/Secondary xylem... | reverse complement strand
TAAATTATTTTTATAATTTTAAAAATTTAAACTATCCTTCATGTATCCTAAACAGAAATCCTACTTACTTTTTATTTTATAAATTATTTTTCTAATTTTAAAACATTTAAACTATCCTTCAAGTATCCTAAACGGAAATCCTACTTCCTTTTTTTATAAATTATTTTTATAATTTTAAAAATTTAAACTATCCTTTATGTATCATAAACAGAAATCTTACTTACATTTTTTTATAAATTATTTTTCTAATTTTAAAAATTTATTATAAATTATTATAATAATTTTAAAACATTTAAACTATCCTTCAAGTATCATAAACTGAAATCCTTACTTTAATTTATAAATTATTATTATAATTTTAAAACATTTAAATTATCCTTCAAGTATCCTAAACGGAAATCCTACTTCCTTTTTTTTATAAATTATTTTTATAATTTTAAAACTTTTAAACTATGCTTCAACTATCCTAGACAGAAATCATACTAATATTTTTTTTATAAATTATTTTTCTAATTTTAAAACGTTTAATCAATCATTTAAGAATCCCAAGTAGAAATCCTACTAACTTTTTTTTTATAAATTATTTTTATAATTTTAAAAATTTAAATTATCCTTCAAGTATCCTAAACGGAAATCCTATTTCCTTTTTTTATAAATTATTTTTATAATTTTAAAACATTTAAACAATCCTTCAAGTATCCTAAATAGAAATCTTACTTACTTTTTTTATAAATTATTTTTATAATTTTAAAAATTTAAACTATCCTTCATGTATCATAAACAGAAATACTACTTACATTTTTTTTCTAAATTATTTTTCTAATTTTAAAACATTTAAACTATCCTTCAAGTATCCTAAACAGAAATCCTACTAACGTTTTTTTAAAAATTATTTTTTTAATTTTAAAACATTTAATCTATCCTTCAAGTATCATAAACAGAAATCCTAATTCCTTTTTTTATAAATTATTTTTATAATTTCAAAACTTTTAAACTATGGTTCAAGTATCCTAAACAGAAATCATACTAACAACTTTTTATAAATTATTTTTATAATTTTAAAATATTTAAACTATCTTTCAAGTATCATTAACAGAAATCATTACTTTAATTTATAAATTATTTTTATAATTTTAAAACAATTAAACTATCCTTCATGTATCATAAATAGAAATCCTACTTACTTTTTTTTTAAAAAAATTGTTTTTATAATTTTAAAACGTTTAATCTATCATTCAAGTATCCTAAACAGAAATCCTACCTACTTTTTTTAATAAATTATTTTTATAATTTTAAAAATTTAAACTACGCTTCAAGTATCCTAAACAGAAATCCTACTTACTTTTTATTTTATAAATTATTTTTATAATTTTAAAACATTTAAACAATCCTTCAACTATCCAAAAAAAAAATCCTACTTACTTTTTTTATAAATTATTTTTATAATTTTATAAATTTAAACTATCCTTCATGTATCCTAAACAGAAATCCTGCTTACTTTCTTTGTTATAAATTATTTTTATAATTTTAAACATTTAAACAATCCTTCAAGTATCCTAAACAAAAATACTACGTACTTTTTTTATATAAATTTTTTTCTAATTTTAAAACATTTAAACTATCCTTCAAGTATCCTAAACAGAAATCATACTAACATTTTTTATAAATTATTTTTATAATTTTAAAACATTTAAACTATCTTTCAAGTATCATTAACAGAAATCCTTACTTTAATTTATAAATTATTTTTATAATTTTAAAACAATTAAACTATCCTTCATGTATCATAAACAGAAATCCTACTTACTTTTTTTTTAAAAAATTATTGTTTTTATAATTTTAAAACGTTTAATCTATCATTCAAGTATCCTAAACAGAAATTCTACCTACTTTTTTTTACAAATTATTTTTATAATTTTAAAAATTTAAACTATCATTCATGTATCCTAAACAGAAATACTACTTACGTTTTATTTTATAAATTATTTTTATAATTTTAAAACATTTAAACAATCCTTCAAGTATCCTAATAAGAAATCCTACTTACTTTTTTATAAATTATTTTTATAATTTTAAAAATTTAAACTATCTTTCATGTATCCTAAACAGAAATCCTGCTTACTTTCTGTTTTATAAATTATTTTTATAATTTTAAACATTTAAACAATCCTTCAAGTATCCTAAACAGAAATCATACTAACATTTAAACAATCCTTCAAGTATCCTAAACAGAAATACTACTTACTTTTTTTATATAAATTTTTTTTCTAATTTTAAAACATTTAAACCATCCTTCAAGTATCTTAAACAGAAATATTACTTACATTTTTTTATAAATTGTTTTTATAATTTTAAAACATTTAATCTATCATTCAAGTATCCTAAACAGAAATCTTATCAATTTTTTTTATAAATTATTTTTATAATTTTAAAAATTTAAACTATCCTTCATGTATCCTAAACAGAAATCCTACTTATTTTTTTTATAAATTATTTTTATAATTTTATAAAATTTATTTATAAATTAAATTTAATATTTTAAAACATTTAAACTATCCTTCAAGTATCCTAAACAGAAGTAATACTTATATTTTTTTATTAATTATTCTTATAATTTTAAAACATTTAAACTATCCTCCAAGTATCCTAAACAGAAATGATACTTACATTTTTTTTATAAATTGTTTTTTTTAATTTTAAAACATTTAATCAGTCATTCAAGTATCCTAAACAGAAATCTTATCAACTTTTTTTTATAAATTATTTTTCTAATTTTAAAAATTTAAACTATCCTTCATGTATCCTAAACAGAAATCCTACTTACTTTTTATTTTATAAATAATTTTTATAATTTTAAAACATTTAAACAATCCTTCAAGTATCCTAAACAGAAATCCTACTTACTTTTTTTATAAATTATTTTTATAAATTTAAAACATTTAAACAATCCTTCAAGTATCCTAAACAGAAATCCTACTTATTTTTTTTGATAAATTATTTTTATAATTTTAAAAATTTAAATTATCCTTCTTGTATCATAAACAGAAATATTACTTACATTTTTTTATAAATTATTTTTCTAATTTTAAAAATTTATTTATAAATTATTATAATAATTTTAAAACTTTTAAACTATCCTTCAAGTATCATAAACTGAAATCCTTACTTTAATTTATAAATTATTGTTATAATTTTAAAATATTTAAATTATCCTTCAAGTATCCTAAACGGAAATCCTACTTCCTTTTTTTTATAAATTATTTTTATAATTTTAAAACTTTTAAACTATGCTTCAAGTATCCTAGACAGAAATCATACTAATATTTTTTTTATAAATTATTTTTCTAATTTTAAAACGTTTAATCAATCATTTAAGAATCCTAAGTAGAAATCCTACTAACGTTTTTTTTTATAAATTATTTTTATAATTTTAAAAATTTAAACTATCCTTCATTTATCCTAAACAGAAATCCTACTTACTTTCTTTTTTATAAGTTATTTTTATAATTTTAAGACATTTAAACAATCCTTCAAGTATCCTAAACAGAAATCCTACTTCCTTTTTTCCTAAATTATTTTTATAATTTTAAAAATTTAAACTATCCTTCATGTATCCTAAACAGAAATCCTACTTACTTTTTTTTATAAATTATTTTTATAATTTTATAAAATTTATTTATAAATTACATTTAATATTTTAAAACATTTAAACTATCCTTCAAGTATCATAAACAAAAATCTTATCAACTTTTTTTTATAAATTATTTTTATAATTTTAAAAATTTAAACTATCTTTCATGTATCTTAAACAGAAATCCTACTTACTTTTTATTTTATAAATTATTTTTCTAATTTTAAAAAATTTAAACTATCCTTCAAGTATCCTAAACGGAAATCCTACTTCCTTTTTTTATAAATTATGTTTATAATTTTAAAACATTTAAACAATCCTTCAAGTATCCTAAACAGAAATCCTACTTACTTTTTTTATAAATTATTTTTCTAATTTTAAAAATTTAAACTATCCTTCATGTATCATAAACAGAAATCCTACTTATATTTTTTTATAAATTATTTTTCTAATTTTAAAAATTTATTATAAATTATAATAATAATTTTAAAACTTTTAAACTATCCTTTAAGTATCATAAATAGAAATCCTTACTTTAATTTATAAATTATTGTTATAATTTTAAAACATTTCAACTATCCTTCAAGTATCTTAAACACAAATCATACTTACATTCTTTTATAAATTATTTTTCTAATTTTAAAACATTTAAACTATCCTTCAAGTATCCTAAACAGAAATCATACTTATATTTTTTATAAATTATTTTTATAATTTTAAAACATTTAATCAATCATTCAAGTATCCTAAACAGAAATCTTATCAACTTTTTTTTATAAATAATTTTTTTAATTTTAAAAATTTAAACTATCCTTCATGTATCCTAAACAGAAATCCTCCTTACTTTTTATTTTATAAATTATTTTTATAATTTTAAAACATTTAAAAAATCCTTCAAGTATCCTAAAAAGAAATCCTACTTACTTTAATTTATAAATTATTTTTATAAGTTTAAAAATTTAAACTATCCTTCATGTATTCTAAACAGAAATCATGCTTACTTTCTTTTTTATAAATTTTTCTAATTTTAAAATTTTATTTATAAATTATTATAATAATTTTAAAACACTTGAACTATCCTTCAAGTATCATAAACAGAAATTCTCACTTTAATTTATAAATTATTTTTGTAATTTTAAATCATTTCAACTATCCGTCAAGTATCCTAAACAAAAATCATATTTACATTTTTTTATAAATTATTTTTCTAATTTTAAAACATTTAAACAATCCTTCAAGTATCCTAAACGGAAATCCTACTTCCTTTTTTTATAAATTATTTTTATAATTCTAAAAATTTAAACTATCCTTCATCTATCCTAAACAGAAATCCTACTTACTTTTTTTTTATAAATTATTTTTATAATTTTATAAAATTTATTTATAAATTATATTTAATATTTTAAAACATTTAAACTATCCTTCAAGTATCCTAAACAGAAATCATATTTATATTTTTTTATTAATTATTTTTATAACTTTAAAAATTTAAACTATCCTTCATGTATCCTAAACAGAAATCCTACTTACTTTTTATTTTATAAATTATTTTTCTAATTTTAAAACATTTAAACTATCCTTCAAGTATCCTAAACGGAAATCCTACTTCCTTTTTTTATAAATTATTTTTATAATTTTAAAAAATTTAAACTATCCTTCATTTATCCTAAACAGAAATCCTACTTACTTTTTTCTTATAAATTATTTTTGTACTTTTAAAACATTTAAACTATCCTTCAAGTATCCTAAACAGAAATCCTACTAATGTTTTCTTATAAATTATTTTTCTAATGTTAAAACATTTAATCTATCCTTCAAGTATCATAAACAGAAATCCTACTTTATTTTTTTATAATTTTAAAACATTTAAACTATCCTTCAAGTATCCTAAACAGAAATCCTACTTCCTTTTTTTATAAATTATTTTTCTAATTTTAAAAATTTAAACTATCCTTCATTTATCCTAAACAGAAATCCTACTTACATTTTTTTTTATAAATTATTTTTGTACTTTTAAAACATTTAAACTATCCTTCAAGTATCCTAAACAGAAATCCTACTAACGTTTTTTTATAAATTATTTTTCTAATTTTAAAACATTTAATCTATCCTTCAAGTATCATAAACAGAAATCCTACTTCCTTTTTTCATAAATTATTTTTATAATTTTAAATCATTTAAACTATCCTTCAAGTATCCTAAACAGAAATCCTACTTCCTTTTTTTTATAAATTATTTTTATAATGTTAAAAAATTTAAACTATCTTTCTAGTATCATAAACAGAAATCCTTACTTTAATTTATAAATTATTTTTAAAATTTTAAAACAATTAAACTATCCTAAACAGACATCCTACTTACTTTTTTTATATAAATTCTTTTTCTAATTTTAAAACATTTAAACTATCCTTCAAGTATCCTAAATAGAAATCCTACTAACTTTTTTTTTTATAAATTATTTTTATAATTTTAAAAATTTAAACTATCCTTCATGTATCCTAAACAGAAATCCTACTTACTTTTTATTTTATAAATGATTTTTATAATTTTAAAATATTTAAACAATCCTTCAAGTATCCTAAACAGAAATCCTACTGACTTTTTTATAAATTATTTTTATAATTTTAAAAATTTCAACTATCCTTCATGTATCATATACAGAAATCCTACTTATATTTTTTTTATAAATTATTTTTCTAATTTTAAAAATTTATTTATAAATTATTATAATAATTTTAAAACATTTAAACTATCCTTCAAATATCATAAACAAAAATCCTTACTTTAATTTATAAATTATTTTTGTAATTTTAAAACATTTCAACTATCCTTCAAGTATCCTAAACAAAAATCATACTTACATTTTTTTATAAATTATTTTTCTAATTTTAAAACATTTAAACTATCCTTCAAGTTCCTAAACATAAATCAAACTTACATTTTTTTATAAAATAATTTAATAATTTAAAACATTTAAACTATTATTCAAGTATCCTAAACAGAAATCATACTAGCATTTTTTTATAAATTACTTTTATAATTTTAAAACGTTTAATCTATCATTCAAGTATCCTAAACAGAAATCCTTACTTTAATTTATAAATAATTTAATAATTTATAACATTTAAACTATCCTTCATGTATCATAAACAGAATCCTACTTACTTTTTTTTTATAAATTATTTTTCTAATTTTAAAACATTTAAACTATCCTTCAAGTATCCTAAACAGAAATCCTACTAACGTTTTTTTATAAATTATTTTTCTAATTTTAAAACATTTAATCTATTCTTCAAGTATCATAAACAGAAATCCTACTTCCTTTTTTTATAATTTATTTTTATAATTTTAAGACATTTAAACAATCCTTCAAGTATCCTAAACAGAAATCCTACTTCCTTTTTTTATAAATTATTCTAATTTTAAAAATTTAAACTATCCTTCATGTATCATAAATAGAAATCCTACTTACTTTTTTTTTTATAAATTATTTTTCTAATTTTAAAACATTTAAACTATCCTTCAAGTATCCTAAACAGAAATCCTACTAATGTTTTTTTATAAATTATTTTTCTAATTTTAAAACATTTAATCTATCCTTCAAGTATCATAAACAGAAATCCTACTTTCTTTTTTTATAATTTATTTTTATAATTTTAAAACATTTAAACTATCCTTCAAGTATCCTAAACAGAAATCCTACTTCCTTTTTTATATAAATTATTTTTATAATTTTAAAAATTTAAACTATCCTTCATTTATCCTAAACAGAAATCCTACTTACTTTTTTTTTTATAAATTATTTTTGTACTTTTAAAACATTTAAACTATCCTTCAAGTATCCTAAACAGAAATCCTACTAATGTTTTTTTATAAATTATTTTTCTAATGTTAAAACATTTAATCTATCCTTCAAGTATCATAAACAAAAATCCTACTTCCTTTTTTTATAAATTATTTTTATAATTTTAAATCATTTAAACTATCCTTTAAATATCCTAAACAGAAATCCTACTTCCTTTTTTTTTATAAATTATTTTTATAATGTTAAAAAATTTAAACTATCTTTCTAGTATCATAAACAGAAATCCTTACTTTAATTTATAAATTATTTTTAAAATTTTAAAACAATTAAACTATCCTAAACAGATATCCTACTTACTTTTTTTATATAAATTATTTTTCTAATTTTAAAACATTTAAACTATCCTTCAAGTATCCTAAACAGAAATCCTTCTAACTTTTTTTTATAAATTGTTTTTATAATTTTAAAAATTTAAACTATCCTTCAAGTATCCTAAACAGAAATCCTACTTCCTGTTTTTGTAAATTATTTTATAATTTTAAAACTTTTAAACTATGCTTCAAGTATCCTAAACAGAAATCATACTAACATTTTTTTTTATAAATTATTTTTATAATTTTAAAACGTTTAATCTATCATTCAAGTATGTTAAACCGAAATCCTACTAACTTTTTTTTATAAATTATTTTTATAATTTTAAAAATTTAAACTATCCTTCATGTATCCTAAACAGAAATCCTACTTATTTCTTTTTTATAAATTATTTTTATAATTTTAAAATATTTAAACAATCCTTCAAGTATCCTAAACAGAAATCCTACTTACTTTTTTTATAAATTATTTTTATATTTTTAAAAATTTAAACTATCCTTCATGTATCATAAATAGAAATCCTACTTATTTTTTTTATAAATTATTTTTATAATTTTAAAAATTTATTTATGAATTATTTTTAAAATTTTAAAACATTTGAACTATCCTTCAAGTATCCTAGACAGAAATCCTACTAACTTTTTTTTTTTATAAATTATTTTAATAATTTAAAACATTTAAACTATCCTTCAAGTATCCTAAACAGAAATCCTACTAACTTTTTTTTTATAAATTATTTTAATAATTTGAAACATTTACACTATCCTTCAAGTATCCTAAACAAAAATCCTACTAACTTTTTTTATAAATTATTTTTATAATTTTAAAAATTTAAACTATCCTTCATGTATTGTAAACAGAAATCCTACTTACTTTATTTTATAAATTATTTTAATAATTTAAAACATTTAAACTATCCTTCAAGTATCCTAAACAGAAATCCTACTAACTTTTTTTTTTATAAATTATTTTAATAATTTAAAACATTTAAACTATCTTTCAAGTATCCTAAACAGAAATCATACTTATATTTTTTTATAAATTATTTTTATACTTTTAAAACATTTAAACTATCCTTCAAGTATCCTAAACAGACATCCTACTTACTTTTTTTATATAAATTATTTTTCTAATTTTAAAACATTTAAACTATCTTTCAAGTATCCTAAACAGAAATCCTACTAACTTTTTTTATATAAATTGTTTTTCTAATTTTAAAACATTTAAACCATCCTTCAAGTATCCTAAACAGAAATCCTACTTTCTTTTTTTATAAATTATTTTTATAATTTTAAAACATTTAAACTATCCTTCAAGTATCATAAACAGAAATCCTACTTACTTTCTTTTTTATAAATTATTTTTTATAATTTTAAAACGTTTAAACAATCCTTCAAGTATCCTAAACAGAAATCCTACTTACTTTTTTTTTATAAATTATTTTTGTACTTTTAAAACATTTAAACTATCCTTCAAGTATCCTAAACAGAAATCCTTATTAAAGGTAAGGACTCAATTGATCATGGTGGCAATTCCTCAATTTTTGGTCTCCAACTATTTGCCTTTGATTCTTCCTGAAAATAAACCATTTGCAAATCGTCAAATTCATCAATCTCAGTTTCACTAGAAGTGGTTTGAAATTGATCATGAACTAATTTTTCAGTAAAGTCCACTTCCTGTAAATCATTATTATCTCTAGGTTGCTTGCAAATGTTGAAAATATTCATCTCCAATGTTATGTTTCCAAATGATAGCTTCACCAGTCCATTCCTACAATTAATCAATGCATTAGAAGTTGCAAGAAACAGACGTCCTAAAATAACAGGAAATGAATTACATGCTTCAACAGGTTGTGTATCTAAGACAATAAAATCCATAGGGTAAATGAATTTATCAAATTGTACTAATACATCCTCAACTATTCCTCTAGACATTTTTACATATCTATTAGCAAATAAAAGAGTTACAGAATTTGGTTTTAACTCACCTAGATTGAGACTCTGAAAAACTAAATATGGAAGTAAATTCACACTAGCTCCAAGATCAAGTAAAGCTCTTTTAAGTTTATATTCTCCAATAAAGCAAGAAATTATAGGACAACCAGGGTCTTTATATTTCAAAACATTATTGTTCCGAAGAAAGGCACTTACTTGTTCGATTAAAAAGGTTTTCTTTTTCACATTCAGTTTTCTCTTCACAGTGCACAGATCTTTCAAAAATTTAGCATAAGAAGGTACCTGTTTAATAGCATCCAACAAAGGTATATTGATCCTTGTTTAAAAATTTCAAAGATTTCAAAGTTGTGATTGACTTTCCTTTGTTTGGTCATAGCATGAGAAAATGGAAGTGCTGGCGGGGAATCAGTCTTTTCTTTGCAATGTTCAGATTCAACCCCTTTCTTACCCTCAGAGATTAACTCATTATCTTTCTCACAAGGTTCAAGAATGAGTTTTTTAATAACCTTACCACTGCAGAGAGTAATGACTGATTTAACTTGATCCATGTGTTGGCTTCCAGAACTACTTGCATTTGCATTGTATTGCCCCTTGGGATTTTGCTGTAGTTGAGATGAAAACTTACCTTTCTCTTGAAAACTGAGAGCAGATGTGAATTTTGCAAAAATATCTTTAAAATATATCATGCTTTGAGCAAGTTGAGTCTTACTTGTCTCCTGCTTTTCAATAAATGCATGCAATGTTTCCTCAAGATTTCTTCTAGAAGGTGGAGCATAAGGAGGTGCATAACCATGAGAATTTTGGAAATTATGGTGTGCTTGAAACAGTGGCTATGAAGTTTGTGCATTATTGTTATCACTCTTCTAACTGAAATTTGGGTGATTTCTCTAACCAGGGTTGTATGTTTGCGAGTATGGGTTATGATTAGACATTTGGAAACTGTTTAAAGCATGGGCTTGTTCATGGAGACATTCCTTAAAAGAAGGCAAAGTTGGACAGTTATTGGTTGAATGTTCATTGGTTTCACATATTTGACACACAATATCTTGAACAGATTTTAATTTACCACTCTTTTTCAATTCCAATATTGGTAAAATGTTTCTCCTGGTTTTTGAGTGAAAGTGGTGATTTATCTTTTGAAAGAGTTTGTTCTGTTAGACAGAAAAAACTTCTTTAAAAATTGTTGTTGCATTTCATCCCAAGCACGAATGGATCCTGACCTAAGATTTTATAGTCATGTTTTAGCTTTATTTTTTAATGAAAAATGAAAAAGTTTTAATCTGATGATGTTCATGCTACAATTTAAGTTATTATAAGTGTTACAGACCTCTTCAAATTCTCTCAAATACAAGTATGGATTTTCTAGATCTAAGCTATGAAAAGAAGGTAAAAGTTGAATAATGCCTGACTTAAAATTAAAATGAGATGCATCAGGAGGGAAAACTATGCATGAGGGTGCACTTGTTCTTGTGGGATTCATGTGGTCTCTAAGTGTTCTAACACAGTTATTCTCATTATGAAGCGACTGATTATCTTCTTTGGCCATATTTTCTGAAAATGATGAGGATACCCTACAAAGTCTACCACTTAATGTACGTGACCAAACTCTCATGCACATGTAGGAAGAGAATAAAAGGAAGAAGAAAACAAAAGAAAAAGAAACAAAACAAAAGAAACAAAGTTAGATACAAGAAAAGTGAAAAGAAAAAATAAAATAAATATTATAATTTATACAAGAATTTACCTCCCCGGCAACGACGCCAAAAACTTGTAAAAACTTGACACGACCAAAGAGTTGATGTCTTCTCCCAAGTGTAGAAGTGTCGAAATAATAAATAACTCGGCAAGACCGGGGTCGAACCACAAGGAGGTTAACTATATAAACTATAAATAAAGAAATAGATAATAACAAAAAAGAAGTTGAAGAGAGCTTTAAGATGTGATATTGTTGTAAGGATTAAACAATGATAAATAATTGTCAAGATTAGAGGATCTACTAATGGTATTTCAAACAAGTATAGTATAAACTCTTTTTATTACTCAACTGGAAACCACACACAAAGGATGTTCCAATCGGATTATAAATTATTAACATGATTAAATTAGTTATCTTATTCGAATAATACTAATACTTGTAAATGTTAGTATCAAAAGTGAACAAGATAACAAATACAAAACATGTTAGTATCAAACATTAAAGTCCATGTTGAGTTTATACTATACTTATTCTTACACCATTAGTGTAACCTTTTCACCTTGATGTAATAAACTTAGCTAAATATAATGAAAGAGAGAAACATAGATAAATAAGATAAGAACGTAAATAAGATATAAGTTAACTAAGTAAAGGAAAGGAAATGAAAAGTATAAACAAAAGATTAATATAAACAAAATTTAAGCATTACAAAAATATAAAGAGAGCAAGATCATGATCTTGATCTGAAAGCCAAGATGCCTAAATGCATGTCAAATGCCTCCTTTTATAGGCCAAAATTTGGAACTATTAATTTTATGACTAATTGTTGAGTGGGTGGTCGTATCTTAACTTAGTGACAATCCTTATCTTCTTGTCTAAACAAAACGTCATTGCTAACGTCAGAATTTGAACAGATTGTCCTCATGAAAGTTCTAGGAAATTGTCTCAGCTTTCCTAAAAAAAAAAAAAAGAATCAGTGCATTTGGACTTCTAGAACTTGATATATGGACCAAACACTAAACAATGTCCAGGCTGCAGGACAGATTCTGACTTCTCCATTGTTGCTAAGATTTGGACTTCCAAATAGCAAAATTGAGTCTTGGACTCCCATGAATGTTTTAGGCCTATATCTTAGCTTTCTAGCCATATAAACCAAATTGAAATCCAAGATCTACAACTCCAGATATGATGCAATGACTAAACAATGTTCTAGTTTGGACTAAACCAGCATCTCTTTTCTAAGCTTAACCCTCTCTTTGTTTTCTCAATTTCAGTAGTTGAACTCATCAATCAATCCTTTGATTTATGTGATAGGCCTGCATTTAAGATGAACATTTACCATAAATTAAAGGTATCTTATATTATTAGACATGTTATTATAAAACATGCTCTAGTTAAGGAGTTATTGATACTTTAAGTGCAAAATGCTGATATAAAACCTTGATAAAAATGCATTTTTAAGTACTAATCAATTAGCTTCGAATAATGGCATCCGAAGTGGATGACTGGGATGAACAAATAATTAGCTTCGACTAATGGCATCCTAAGTGGATGACCGGGATGAATAAATGATTAGTTTCAGAAGTGGATGGCCGGGTTGAATAAATGATTAGCTTCAGCTAATGGCATCCTATGTGGATGACCGAGATGAACAAATGATTAGCTTCGGCTAATGGCATCCTAAGAGGATATTCGGATTTGAGAGTTATGAGTTAGTTTCAAGAATTGATGCATTCATGTATGTTATGTTTTGTATATACCAAGTATATGAAAGAACTACGATTATTATGCTTTAAATAGAGAACAACATCAGTTCGGCTAACAATATTCTAGATGGATGATCAGGTTTGAGTATTGTAATTAGCCTCGATAATTGATAAATTATTAATTATAGAATTTACATAAGTAAGGGGAAATGGAATAATTTATGCTCTTTTGGTCCATGAGTGAAATGTAATGTTAATATTGCTTTATCATGTTTCTAAATTGCTTATAATTGAAGCAAAGGTCTGCTTATCATGTGAGTCTTCCAATTTTTTTCTTTCACATATGCCTAGAACAGGTAAAAGCATTTTTGCAAAGAAATGTCGTGCAAAACAATTGAAAATTTGTCATAAATGTGCCAGATGGACTTGTAATGCACAATGTCGTTCTTTAGGAATGTTATCTATAAACCGTGAAGATAAAATACAATTCATTAAGGATGGCTTAAGTAAGGAGTCTTTAGATAATCTTTTATTGACTCTTGAGACGCACCCTAGTGAAGATGTGCATCGTGCAATTCATGATTTATGGCCCCATTTTCATAAAGAATATGCTCGATATAGTCTTGGAAATTTGACTAAAAAAGACCATGTTTGTTAGTTTTTAAGAAAACTAGATGGGAATCATTCTTGGACGTAAAACCAAGGGAAGATGTGAGCCACAATCACAACTACTTCTCCATACACATGTTCTAAAAAAAATAGGGAGGGAGAGAGACTTTAGCTAGCTTACATATAGGTAATATGATAGCATTTTCGATTTTCTATCTATAAAATCTTCTCCCCATTCCCTTCATTTCTATTAAATCCATTCATTCATAAAGTATAGGAAAGTGTAGCAATGGCAGGTTCCTCAAGTCAAGTTTTGGGTATCATTCCAAAAGCTTTAGCCAAAGTGGATATCACCGGAAAAACAATTGTAGAGGAACTACAGGTCTTCATAATGTCTGAACGAATGTTTGTAATGTTTGAACATGTTAACGCCTTCATTGTCTTACCAGGTGGTCTGAGCACATTAAAAAAGATATTTCATATTTTCTCTTGGGCCCAACTGAACATTCACCAAAAACCTATAGGTTTGTTAAATGTTAATGATTTTTATAATAATTTGTTGTCTTTTCTTAATCATGATGTGAAACAAAATTTTCTAACATCTTTGACATGACAAATCATAATTTCTGTTGCTACTACTGAATAATTGATTGATCAACTACAATCTTTCATCCCTGTAATTGATTCCTCCATGAGTCGAATAAACTGATCAACCATGGAAAGCTGTAAAAAGCTTAGATTGAACTTGAGCCTTAGTTTGTAAAATCTTGTGTCTTTTGATTTTATTAATAACATACTATTTTCTATTTCGTTATTTTTTATATTTGTTTAAGTGTGTTTCAGGTTTGTCAGTAATTGCTGTTTCAGGTGATGTCTTATATACTCTACCTTTCTACCTTAAAACATTAAGTACAATGTCTTATTTTGGTTAGGGGGAGAGGGTAGTAGTAAAAAAATAACTTTTAGTTGTTATTAAAACCATTTGACAGAACTGTTATTGTTAGGATGACAGAGTAAAGAGGAATTTTATTGACTCTTGAGATGCATCTTGGTAAATATTTTTCAATGGTTATTTACAACATTCATAACAAGGTTCTATCACACACTTCTTTATGAAATATTCTGGTTTACAAACTCTCATACTGTTATCACTTGATTCTACCAACATACTTATCTAATAAGTATATATAAACCATCATTTTCACACACACACACACACACACACACTTAAACACATGCTTGTGGGTTGCACATTGGATCATTACATTATTTATGTTCTTTTGTTAAAAGTAACAACTAAGGGAAAATGATAATAAATATAATATCAATGATAATAAAAACATAGATAAGTTTGGTTTCATAACCTCCCTAACCTAAGCAATTAAGCTTGAAGGGGTGTTTTAACACTTAATACCCTAAAGTTAACTGACTTGGGAGTTTTGGCCCAATGCTTATTACATAGGTTAAGAAGAAAGCTTAAGGGAATCAAACATTGCACTATCTATATTTTAGTATCTGCAACCTGAGTTACTAAGCTCGTAGGAGTGTCTCGACACCTAATGCCCTAAGACAAACTGGTCTGGGGATCATTAGCCCAGCGCTCATTACATGGTTTAAGGATGCGTTATGTTTCAAGTTACCAAAATAATAATAATAATAATAATAATAATAATAATAATAATAATAATAATAATAATAATAATCCCAACCCGAGGAAGTTAAACAAATTTTGTTTTCTTCCAAGCAAAGCCCCATAACTGTGTGTTGATATATTGAGCACAAAAGGAAGGTTATTTATATCTTGATTAAGAAGTATGGAGCAGATAAATAAATCTAATGAGAGTTTGTTTATTTGAATAGATCAATAAAAGTTAAATGATGAATGCCTTGCCTTTGGATCTTGCAAATTGTTTTTCTATTTTAATGCTTTAATTACCAGAGACTAATAAGAAACTGGTTGGGAGGTGTGATCAATACTTAAAAGTGTATTTTCATTAAGGTTTTATATTATCATATTGCACTTAAAGTATCATTAAATTCCCTAACTTAAGCATGTTTTATGACAACAAGTCTGATACTATAAGAAATCTTTAATTTATGGTAAATGCTCATTTTAAATGCAGGCATATCTCATAATTTAAAGGATTGATTTGTGTGTTTAACTATTGAAGCTGAGAAGACAAAGAGAGGGCTAAGCTTAGAGAAGAGATGCTGGTTCAATTCAAACTGGAATACTATTCGATTATTGGGTCATAACTGGAGCTGTAGACCTTGGATTTAGGTCTGGTTTTATCTTGATGAAAAGCTAAGACATAGGCCTAAAACATTCATGAAGAGTTAAAATTCAAAGCTACCCTTTTCAAGTTCAAATCTTAGCAACAAAAAAGAAATTTGAATCTGTTCTGCTGCCCAGACATTGTTCGGTATTCAGCCCATATATCGAGTTCTAAAAGTCCAAATGAGCTCATTTAATTTTTATTGGAAAGGCTGAGACAAATTCCCACAACTTTTATAAAGACTATATGTTCAAATTCTAATGTTAGCAATGATGTTTTGTCCAGACAACAAGTTAATAGCTAACCACCAATCAAGAGTTGGCTACTAACTCAATAATTAGTTATCAAATCAATAGTTCTGAATTTTAGTCTATAAAAGGAGGCATTTGCCATATATTTAGGCATCTTGGTTTTGAGATCAAGATCTTGCTCTTGCTTTCTTTCTTTGTATTTTTATAAACATGAACTTTAATGTTTATATTTAAGAAAATTTGTTATTAACATGTTTTATAATTGTTATCTTGCTCATTCTTAATATCTTGCTTGTTAAATGGTTAATCTAGATTTTTGTTGTACAACTCTTGGTGCAACAAATACTTGATTATTTCATAGCCTACTGTATGGATAACCGACACCTATGCTATGAAAGGAACTTGATTTGTTGTTGACATAAGTTAATACTGTGAATACCTAACAACATTTACAAGTATTGACATTACTCAAACAAGATAATTAATATGATCATGTTAATAATCTATGATGAGTCATTAATGATAAACCATCCGATTGGAACCTCCTTTGTGCGTGGTTTCCAATTGAGTAATAAAAAGAGTTTATACTATACATATTTGAAATACCATTAGTGGACTTTCTAACCTTGACAACTGTTTTATCTTTGTTTAAATCCTTACATCATCATCACATCTCAAAGTTCTCTTCAACTCCCTTTTCTTTTATTATTTGTGATTTTATATAGTTAACCTCCCTGTGGATCGACTCCAATCTTGCCGAGTTATTTATTACTTTGACACTCCTGCACTTGGGATAAGACATCAACTATTAGATTGTGTCAACTCCACCGTCCCAACGACGACCCGCCTCCTCCTCTTCCTTCAACGCCTCTATTCTAAATTAATTGTATTTGAACTTATAAATGTTTAAATTTGTAATAAATGTTTGATTTTTATATTAATTTAATTTATTTTAATTATTTTCTATTTCTGTTGAATATATATTCTTAAAAAAATATTTTTAAATTATTACTAATGAGGTTACCAATAGACTAAATATTCTAGAGAGTTGAAAAAGAATTTCTGCAAATGCTATTATCATTGTATAATTACCAACAGAATTGCAAATGGTTTGTTCGTTAGTTATATGTCAAATTCATTAAGGGGAATACC
>Ga0325402_1002018_pt1 | contig 17460 bp, 12 predicted proteins | sample PopdelMetagenome_22_FD_207212 | JGI IMG/M metagenome (GOLD analysis project Ga0325402, IMG submission 207212) | Populus deltoides microbial communities from Bellville, Georgia, United States - Xylem-PdKOR-R3 | ecosystem: Host-associated > Plants > Phyllosphere > Stem > Wood/Secondary xylem... | reverse complement strand
CCTTTAATTCAAAATGTTTTTAAACTTAATTTAAAATAAAGTTAGAACTCCATTTGCTTCGCATAAAATCAATCTTTACAATCAAGTGGAATGCATTTTCAATTTTTTTAAATATCCTAGTTGAAAATGCATTCCACTTGTTTTATACACACACCAATTATAAGTTAGATATTTTTTTTAATGTAACAAAAATATTTACACCGTAGAAAACTATTTAGTATTATTATTAAATTTGACCCAACAAGAAAATTTTAAAGTTTATCGATTTAATTTTTTATATAACATAAGTTTATAATTAAATTACATGAAGATTACTTTGATATAATCCAGTCAATTTGACTAATTCAAAAATATCTCAACTAAATAATTAATTTTTATTACCATGTTTTACGTCACATCCTAATTACTATAATTCAATATATTTCTCTTTTTATAATTCTCATTTAAATTTGAATTCAAAATAACAATAACACGAGAGATAAATGGAGTTATCAGTTGTCCAATATTTTAAGAACACATTTTTAATTTTATAATCATAATATTTTTCAAACTTGAATTTTTATTTAAAAATATAGTTGTTAAATTCAATTTAAAGTTGATATAACTAGATAATTAAATCATCATTCATCAAATTAACTTTTAAAATCAATATATTTATAAATTTATTTTTAGAAGAAAAGATAAAAGATAAAAATCTCAAAAATTATTTTTTTTGTCCAATCAAAATTTGTTTGGCTCATGACATAATCATATATATATATATATATATTGGTGTGAAATTTTGAAATTCTAATCATTCCCGCAAAAAAAAAAAAAAAGCATCTTCTCTTATCACGTCAAAAACTCGGAAAAATTCAACTTATCGAAAGGCGGCTAAAGAATCTTTAGTGGCAATACGGTAATAAAATCCAGTACCAACCCCAAGAATTATAAATTTGGACAAGGCTAAGGAAATTTTCGTATTTCTAATGTAGATAATGACCTCCCATCACGTGACACGCCACGTCTCACCTCTCCCGTTTAGATCTCCGGCATCCCGGCCCCACATTTCGCATCGATCTTATCTTCACAAACGTGTCCAATCCATTCATTTGCCACGTCACTTCATCACTTCTTGTCCAAATCAACGGTCCAGATATAACCAGACTGGCTCGAACCTTAACGCCCCACTTCCTCTTTAAATATGCCCCTCTCCACTCCCTAAGTTCACTCCCTCTGTCCGCTGCTAGCCTAAAACTACGCCGTATTTGTAAACGGGCGGTGTCTCTTTCCCCAAATTACGCCGTTTTTTTTTCTAACGTGCGCCATGAGTCTTCTTGATCATCTCTGGGACGACACCGTTGCTGGTCCTCTTCCGGAAAACGGCCTCGGGAAGCTACGGAAGAAACCGAGCTACGGTCTCCGGCCAAACTCCGGCAAGGGTACGCAAACCAATTATTGCCAAGACGATCATTAACCATAATAAAATGATGAAATCAACTGATTTGAGTCGGACGGTTCCTGTAAATAAGAGAACTGGAATGATTTTTTTTTCTTTGCACGCCGTGAAGAAGATTCGAATCTCATCATTACAATCTAATTTTGATTTCTTTAATAATCTTTTTTGTTATGAATAGAATCTGATGGTAGTGGTGGTAGCGTGATGAGGTCGTACGGTGGTGAAGCGACGACGGAGGAGACGAAGAAAGTGACAAGGAGTATCATGATAGTAAGACCACCGGGATACCAGAATAACGGTTCCTCTGCTACTCCCCCGGCGTCACCAGCTGGTTCTACTCCTCCGGTGTCTCCTTTCTCTGGTAAGACAATAATGCCCTTTGGTTTTTTCTTCTCCCCCGAAAAAGCGGAGACTAAGGGTAGTTTTGTCATTTATGGGTCAAGTGTACTACGGTGATTGTTTAATTTGGCGGGGTGATGCAAGTTGTGTGTTTGTTTGTTTAATTGCCGTTTTAGATAATGACATTCATGTCCCTTTCAACGTTCAACTATGCATGGGATGGTATTGATCTATGCCCTACATTAATAATTTTGATATTAATGTTGCTAATTTTTGACTTGGCATCCGCATTTTATTTAGGGTTTGGTTGGCATATCACATCAAGATTATGTGTAATGGATAATGGTAGGTAGACATTTTTTTTGTGGACTATAATAATATATAGTGTAGTTCATTTTTTATAAATATCACATGTTCTTGATGAAGTTAAAATGAAACTATTTGCTAGTCAATCTAGGTATCATCACTTGGATTGCGTGAAATATATATATTTTTTAATACGATTAATTTAGCTAGCTAAGAAATAGTAGCTTTTAATTGACAAAGTCAACATGATCTTACAAAGAAATGAAAACTATCGATAACTAATGTGATGTCACTACTGAACGAGCACAGGACGTGGGATGTTTCTGAAGTTTGGGATGTTACTGGTTTTAGTTCGAACACAATAAGATTAATTACTCTATGAAAAGTTGGTGCAAGGCATCCCGTATTGCCACATTATGATAATTGCTACTTCCATAATTCTATTGATCTGTATGCTTTGCTAGTGGGAATATATACATATACATATACATATACATATATATGTTTGAGGTTGAGGATAGTTTAATTGATTCTATGGTGCTTGGTAGCCTGTTGTTGTCTCATTAATTGCACTCTATAGAGGTCTAGCCAGCCACATGGTTTCGTTACCTACCACCTTGCACGTTCTTTTGTTACCTACCAGACTGGTAATCTGGGAGAAGTGAGGATGAGTGAACCTGGTCACTGACTTAAACCGATTGTATTTTGTTAAGGAAGCAGAGAGTCCTTTCGGTTTCGAAGAAGGTCTACGTCGGACGCATACGAGAAGACAACCGAGGTTGGACCCAGAATTCCTACTTCTCCTTACGGCGAATGATATATGAGCCTTTTACATCTTCTCCAGCATCTCTAAGTATTTTCTCACCTCTCTACGTCCTGTTTGTCTGGGTTTGTAGTGTATCCAAGTGCGTGTTTTTGTGTAGTTGATAAAAATGCCGCGTTTCGAACCTTATGCCTACGTGTTGATGGCCAGTGAAACGGGTCGTAAGTTGTAATATATATGTAGAGTTGGTATTCCACAATGCAGCTTCTCGTTGTCTCTCTGTATATGTAGCTCTTCTCATATTCGTCCGTTGCTAGCCTTTTCTGTGTGGATGCAAGTCTAGACGGTACGTGTTTGATAAAGTAAAAGCCAATAAATGTAGTAGTTGAGGCTGCTATGGTGAGAGAGAGCATCAAGGATGGACTTGGTGGCTCTGATGAAATGATAACTTATTATTATTGCTTTTCTTCCAATTTGATAAGAGGGGCATGATAAGTATCATGCTGTCAACAATAAAGTGGGGTTTGGCTCTGAATCAAGTGGAGGGACCACGACGCAATTTGTTGTTCAAGAGCCATCAGGTTGGAAGAAATGGGACCCCCTTTAAGTCATGGTACTGAGGTATGTACTGTTCGTTCTCTTAGATTCATCTAAAATTAGCAGAAATATATCTGAAGTGAGTATAAGAAATAACGAGGCATCATAACAAAATCAATACTATCGGCACGAAAATCCCACATGAATATTGCAAATTTCTTTGTTTTATCAATGGAAATGTGAGTGCCAAGCTTTTAGCTTGATGGCTTCACTTTGAGATGTGAAGGAATGTTTTTGTAGGCTCAAGGCTATGTTAGTTTTGAGAACCTGTCAAGCTTTCAGGATATTTTCTTTTTATTAGTAAATAAATCTGATCATCATCAAAATATTCCCTCAAGCTCCCATTGCAGTGATTCTAGCTATGCTAACCATTATCAATGTGGACGATGTAAAAAAAAAAAAAACAATTTCGGAGGAAAAAGAAAATTGAGGGCTTGACTTGAGTAGTATAAAGGTTCATTTCTAACTTGATTATCTTGTGCTCGAATTAAAAAGAAGTTGTAAGAAAAAACAATCTTAAAATAACATCTATTTAGATAGGATTTCTGTATAAAATCTAATTAGGCAAATCTAAATAGTCAACGCATAAAACAAATTAACAGAACAATCTGTGAAATTACACTTTTGTCTTAAATTTGTGTTTTCATGGTTAATCTATCATTTTAGGATTGTAAAGTGGCATCTTTTTTTTTCACAATTAAATTAATTGAATACATTTAAAAGAAAAAAAAAACTGCAATTTAGGGACATTCTTTGGTTTCACATTTTAAGCATGTTTTCTCCGAGCATGGCAATATGAGTCTATTCTTGAGATTTATTTGATCTGATAAATAAAATAAAAAACTTAAAAAGTGGTTGCTCCACCACCCGCAAGTAGGGTGAGCAAAAAAAACTTATAAATTGATTTAACCAAGAAAAAAAAATTAACTGAAAAAATCAAATAAAAAACCCGATTAGAATATTTAGAAAAACTTCCGGTTTGGTTTGATTTTGGTTGCATAATGCTTAAACTGAGTAATTTGAACCGAACCGGTTTAAATTAAAAAATCTATAAATACTCCTCAGTCCTCACAATCACAGACAAGCCACACGGGCCATACCACATTTCAATCCTCACAGTAGCACAACTTCCCACAACACTCAAAAGTCTACGAACTCTACACCTAATTAATTATTCGTTCTTCAACTACACTTACCCAAGCTCTCACAAGTCCACTTACGTCTCACAATTAATTCTTCAAGTGAAGAACAATCACAGACAAGCCACACGGGCCATACCACATTTCAATCCTCACAATAGCACAACTTCCCACAACACTCAAAAGTCTACGGACTCTACACTTAATTAATTATTCGTTCTTCAACTACCCTTACCCAAGCTCTCACGTCTCACAATTAATTCTTCACGTGAAGAACACAACACAATTAATTCTTCACAGCACACAACACTCATAATTAATTCTTCGTTCTTCAAAGTTCAACCACCCCAACCCAAGCTCCCACATGCCACACATAACATTCCAATCTTCATACCTCCCACAACACTCAAAAGTCTACAGACTCTACACCTAATTAATTATTCGTTCTTCAACTACTCCACCCAAACTCTCACAAGTCCACTCACGTCTCAAAATTAATTCTTCACGGCACACATCACTCATAATTAATTCTTCATTCTTCAAAGTTCAACCACCCAACCCAAGCTTCCATACGCCACATCTAACCTTCCAATCTTTATTCTTCAATCTTCTCCAGTTTTATCATCCCAGCAACACCCCTAAGCCTCAGTAGCAGTAAGATTTCTTCAATTTGCAGGTGATTCGTGGAGGTAGTAAGGGTGGGGGTTGAGCTTAATTTTATGGTTTGGGTTGTTGGCAGTTACTGAGTTTTTTTTATATGAAAGGAAAATGGGTAAAGAAAGTGGCAGTGGACAATGGACAGTGTTTATTGTGGTGGTGATGGTTTGTATTTGAGAGTATGGTTTTCGGTGATGTAGGTTTTTGGGTTTGTGATAGTGAGGAGTGATTGATTAATGTAAGAGAGTGTGATGTGTATTGTGGTTCTGTAGGAGGCTATTTGCTTGAGAAAAGGCCGATATGGATTCAACACTGTCGTGGGGGCTGCTGGTGATGAAGATGAGTTTGATTTTGTGGCTTTTGGATGTTAAAAAACAACATAGGTTTTTTTTTTAATTTTTGACATAGAAAACCGAACCAAGACCAGTCGATTGGAACCAGGTTCGGTTTGGTTTTGGTTTTTTTTATAATTTTTTTTTGTTTGGTTATTTTCATAGGTAAAAACTGAATCGAAAATGATCACCTCTACCTACAAGTGTTAATGACTGCTGGTTAAAACCATTATTTTTATGCATCATTCAATTCTTCTTGCATCTTCTTTCTCTCTATGGCATGTACATGGTTATTCTATTAGGTATGACACCAATTTAATTTTCTTTTTCCTTTTTATTTTTCTCTCATCCACCTTGATTTACATGTTACACCTAAAAAAATCCCATTAGTCTTTCAATTTATTCTTTCAAATTTAGTCTTTGTTTTTTTTTTAATTTTAGTTATTTTATTTTCAAAAATAATCTTGAATTAGAAATATTTTTCGATTTTATCATTCATCAATTTTCAAAAATAATCTTGAATTAGAAATATTTTTCAATTTTATCATTCATCAATTTTCAATCTCTCAAATTTAGTTCTCATTTTTTTAATTATTATTTTTATTTGAGATGATTTATATAATTATTTTTCTTGTAATTTCATCCATATTTTTTTTATATCAAATTTGATCTTTATTTTTCACTATCAGAATTTTAGATTTATTAATGAAATTTCTTAGCTTATAAAGTTGAAAGATATCATATTTCTAAGACTTAGACTTAGTAAATTCAAATTAAATACTAGCATTCCTTCCTAATTGATAAACCTGGTATATGAATTATATCTCTGTCATGATAAAAGAGAAATATGTAATAAAATTAAGTATTTTGAGAGATAAAAATAATTAAATAGTCTTTACATGTATTTTGAACCATGTGAAAAATTGAAACATTGTTCCTTGTAATCAAAAGATTTAATAATGAGAATCTCTTGATCATGCGGTCAAGCAACTCACAAATAAGATGACAAAACTCTCAAAAAGCCAATAAATTAGATTTGATAGGAGTGTGACACAATGAAAACCCGTTCCAAGACACCAACATTATTAGAATAAGAAACTCTTACCTAATGAAAATAAATTCACGAAAGAAAAGTATAAGAAAGATGTCACAAGGTTAGTTATACCTTGATAAGTCAATTTATTCTTTGTCCTAAAAAAGAACATGTATCACTTCACACAAAACACGAGTTTCTTTTATAAATTCCTAGCTATTTCATGCAAAACATAAGTTTATTTCATAAATTCATTGCTGCTAAAAATTTCAACTTACAAAGCCTTGTATAATAGCTTAACTAGAAACCCTAATGGATCCAAAACTTATGGCTAATATTTACCCACTTAAAATAAACTCAAAGTATATTAATTAAGCCCAAACATGAAGAAAATAATAAAAATAACTAATTTGTCATTAAATACCACTAGTCACTTTTTTCTTATATAATTAGGATAAATAAAGAATTTTTATAAGAAGAAAGATTTTGAAACATTAAAATCATTGCTACGCTTGAAAATTATGTTGCAGCCCATTAAAAATCCTTGTAGAACTAGGAAATTCTCACAACAAGCTACCACATTCCTGCAAGAAAAGAATTCTTGCTAAATATAAAATCCACAAGTCAAAAGAAAATAAATAACAAAATTTATACAGCCTGTTTTGACTTTATATCGCAAGGCCTGAATCCCGATTAACTTGAAAGTTTACCTTAACATAGAATAATATGCCAAAACAATTTGGGTAAATTTCTAGTCCGAACCAACGGTTGGATTGAAAATTATGATTATTGCCATAAACCTAGACAGTAAGCACAATTACGTTATAATCCAAATTTTCTTGTCAACGCTTTCTTGGATCGTATCATATGAGATTCAATTAATTGTAAGTTTTTGGACAGTAAAAATTGATGATATTGCCTATGAGGAATTCGTCAATCTATCAGTTTATGATCGTAAGAAATAAATTGTTCAAAAGTAGCGTGGAGTATTATACTTACTGTATAAAAAGTTTCAATTCATTGCTCGTCATGCCACAAAGTAAATATTATCGATGGATTTAAATTTGTCGATAATTTTATCTGTAAAAATAACATGTCATCAAGCTTTTAAGGTTTTTTTTTCATTGTAATTTTTTAGTATATACTGAGGGATTATTTTTGTCGGTGTTTACTAATGGCTACTGTGAGGGCATATTCAGTTGAAAAAAATTCACCATAATTTACCAACATAATATTTTTATCAATTTGTTTGTTTGTATTTGTTAATTTTATAGTAGTGTTTTTACTACCATTTTTCTGCATTAACAAGTTTTTTTTATTGATTTTTTTTAATTCTATCATTCAACATCAAATTGGTTGAGAATTAGGTTTTTTGCTTGAGCCCGAATATGAAATTTCATAGGTTATGATTTTAAAAGATTAATGGGCTTGGTTAATTTTTCATGTTATTAAATTAGATTTGTCTTACACACACTATTAAATTAACTAAACTTATTAAATTCATTCGATTCAATGACCCGAGTCTCAGATTTATTTTATTTATTTAGAAATTCTACTGTAGTCTTAACTCTTTTCTTTCATCTAGAAAAATCTGTCCCAGTCTACGACGTTGCACCGATCACTGATATAGGTTTACTTGAGTTATTTTTTTAAAATATAATTTTTTTTCGCTTTCACACTTAAATATTTGGTTTATTATAATCAAACTTTCTAGTTTGTTTAGATACGGGTTTTATTGTTTTATCACAATCTTATACCTCATATTGTGGGTTTTGCAGGGTAACCATGGTTGCCCTAAGAAATTCTAGTATCTTAATATTTTTTTTAAAAAATATTGTGCAATGTATCACAATTTAGGTATTTTAAATGTTTTTTTGGTCAATATAAATCAAAATTTTAACTTACCAACATTTTATATTTTTTTAGATTAAAAAATAATTCAACCCGTGGCATAGCACAAGTTAAAAAATAATATCTATAAAGAGATATAGAGGATTATTCATAATTGTTAAACTTGCCTAGACAAATTTATCAAGAAAACTTGCAATTTAAAGCCTAATTTGGGTAGAGTTTTACATTGAATTGAAAAAAAACATTGATACTATGAAACATAATTGATCTAACTAGATTTTTAGCGATGAAGTTGACTTGACGAAACCTTGTCTAAACATGATTAGGTTAACAACAAAGAATTGTTTTTTTTTTTTCAAAAAAAAAGCACAATACCATTTTAATAAAAATATAAACCTAATTTAATATAATGATTCGCGGGTTGCCCAATAATCCAATAATCTAATTTTTTTTTAAACCCGCTCTCAAATTAAATTTTACAACAACTATCTTATTAAGTAGATGTAAAATGTTTATAAAGTTTATAAAAGTGTTCAATTAAAAATATTTTAAAATAATATTTATATATATATATATATATTTAAAAAATATTTAAAAAAACATCCATTTAGATATAAAAATAATTTAAAAAATAAAAGCTACCGAACAAATACTAAGAGGTATTCTATACTTATCACATAAAAACCATGCAAGTGACGGAACACTGTGCAGGGAATGTATAATCATCATTGACACATGAAATAATGATATAAATAAATAGTATAAGCCCAATGTGTCTTAGCATGGAAACAAATTTATTCAATTTACACATGAACATGGACCTTCAACTATCCTCTTTATGGATCAGACTGAATTCAATTATTTTTTTAAATCCAGACTCAATTCAGCCCATTGGATCCAAATTCATATCAGCCGGGTATCCTAAAAACCACATAAATTCTTCCATTTTTGTGCGATCATTCACCACTGTTTGTGGAGGAGGTAGTTCCTCTCTCAAATTCTAAGTCAATTCGAAGCTCGAAAAGTAAAAAATGAAGAGAAAATATTGTGGGTCCTTGATTTTTCTGCTTCTTTTTCACTTGCAAATCCATTTCTCCTCTGGTAAAGATTCTTTCTTCGTTAATTCCTTATCATGGGTTCCTTTATTCTCCAATTTTGTCACTTTATTTGTTATTTGCGTTGATTTTAGAGAACCCATTTGTAATCTATTGATGTTGGTACAGAAACTCACTTGTTGGGTCCTGGTTTTGGTGTGTGATTTACCATTTAGAAAATTAAAAGTTAAGAAATTTTGCTTTTTTGCTTTTGTTTCGAGACAGAGAATTACTGTATTTGAAGCCGAATAGTTGAATAGGTTGTTTAGGCTTTCTGTTTATAGGACACTTCAAAAGTTGGAAACTTGTTTTGTTAAATAATGGGTGATGGTCTTTGTCTGAAAATTTAACTGTTTTGTTTGGAGCAGAAAGTTGCATTTTTATTTGAAAGCCTGCTGTTTACGTGTCCATTGAAGTGTGTTTGGACTGGTTTGTAAGAAGTGAATTCTATTCAGATAAAATTTGCTGATGAATTCAATTCAGACTCTCATTTCTGTTTTAAAACGAACCTGAGTGCCAGGAATTGGATTCCCTTAAGAATTGCAGAGTTTGACCATCACAATGGTTCACTTTGTTAATGTAGGAAAAAATGCTAGAGTATGTGTTTCTAAAGGTGGTCGCTTTCCACCGTATTCATCGGAAGGGAAACCTCCAAAAAAGGTAGGCAAGGGTGCCAGAGATTTGACCCTTTGTAGGCTGTTTCACAAAAAGACTTGCTGCGATGTAGCTCAGACGTATCCTGCCTCCCTGTCTGTTAGGAGGCTGGCTTCAACAGGAGAAGCCAGCCAGGAGTGCTTGCAATTATGGGAATTGTTGGAATGTTCAATTTGTGATCCCCAAATTGGTGTTCAGCCTGGACCTCCTCTTATATGCGCCTCTTTTTGTGACAGAGTCTATCAAGCTTGTGCCAGTGCTTACTTCTCTATGGATGCAAATAAACGGGTAAGAGCAGAATCACCTTTTTTGTCCAGTTTGGATTTTTGGGTTTTCTGGTGTAAGATTTCACCTTTTTTGTCCAGTTTGGATATCAGATTAGCTTACGGTGTTTACATTCATTTGAAATGAGAATTGCCTTTGATGTGTTCAATGATTAGTGCTTGCTTAAGGTCTTAGAACTCTTTAGTTCAATTAATGAGTCCATCAACTAACATTTCTCAAATGTGGTTAAAGAAAATAATATGGCATGTATCATCCTTTATGTTTGCATGGTAGACTAGCTTTCTGTTTAGGCCTGTTAAATATTGTAAAAATTTGAGGGTTCTTAATTTCTCCCACCAGAATGTCTGAGAAAATCAATTTCCTGATTGGATTTCACCTATCAGGTCATAGCACCGTGTGGAGTAAATGACTTTGTTTGTGGACAAGCTGCTGAATGGGTCTCCAATGGCACAGAGCTCTGCCATGCTGCAGGTTTTGCTGTTACGCTGTCTGATGCAAATGTTGGTGTAGAAGAGGTGTCTTGCTATGGTGGTAGAGCCAGTCTCAATTCTATCTCCGATTCATGGAGGTCTCCACAATCGGAGTTTACCCAGAAAGTTGAGAATTTAGGGGTCGTGAAAGATTTCCAGCAGTGGGTGCAGCAAATGCAATTTAGTGAAAAAGTTTCTTGGGCAGTAGGAGGTTTAGTTCTCACTGCAGGCCTCTTGTTTATGAGGTTAGACTAATATATTCTTGCCTTTTTACATCTTCAAGACTCTGTACATAGCTTTTCGGTTTTCACTTTTCAGTCATCATTTTAGTTCCTAAGAAAATGAGGATTACTATAGAGTTAATGTCCTCAATATTCCCTTTCATCTGGCTGAAGTAGTTACACCAAATAAAGATTAAATAAAAGGTTCCTGCTTTCAAAATGGATAACAACCCCCAAAGGAGCCAATGTTACAGAAAATATAGGCTTCATTTTTCATTCTTCTCTTTAAAAATTAGAACACTACTTCTGAGCACCTCAGACCTATCATCCAAGTAGGTGACATCTTTGGCTTTTAGCAGTGTGTTGTGTGTATTCAGAAAGCTTAGTGAAGTTCGCTTCCTTTTCTTGCAGATGTTAAGCACGCTTCAGTAAATACATATTACTTAACAGCATGTAGGAGACATCAAATACACTACAGATACCATAATGTGTAACTTATTTTTCTTCATAAATCATCCATGCTATCCTTCTTTTTTTCCCGTGTAATCATAGCCTGTGAAGTTGATCGTTTGTTGTCATCATATTAGCACTAGTGAATAATGAAATAGAAAATATTGTTTTTTGATATATTTTGCCGACCATGCAGTAAAAGGAAGAGTCATAGTCAGCGCCAAAAGCTTGCAGCTATTCAAAGAGCAGCAATAGCTGCAAGGAGACTGGATGGCCGGATGAGCCAGAATTCTCCTGATAGTTTAGTGAATAGGAAAGGAATTCGAAGATGATATTTTAATTTACAGGTGAGCGATGCTATTAGAATTACTCTTATGATGTGAATCATCTGTTATTCCATTCTCTCTTGTTAAAAAAACCAATTAAAGAAGAAGCCTACATGAGTTCATAGGTTTCTTATTAAAAGCTATTGCCACCAGTTTGAGTAAGTGAAGCTATTTCCTGAATTTCTTCCCTTCTCTTTCTTTCCAAAATCCTGATAAAGAAATTACAGGGCTTGGATAAGTGTTAACGTTCTTGACCAGTTCAGCACGTAACAAATATGATTCAGATAAATATTTCTCTTCATTCTCATTTTCTTCTTAAGAATTTCTTACCACAAACATGCAACTACACGTTTTGCAGATCCATTCTGGAATAAGCTGCCCTGATATCTAGCTGGAAGCTATCAAGAACTTTAACAACACAATCTCAGGATTGACTGATGTATATTTGTTAAGCTTCGATGATTGAGGTGGGAAACAGAAATTAGGATTACATGTGTCCTGCAGTTTTGCAATAACAGTTGTCAATGTGAACCTGTTGGTGTTTTGTATATATAAAAAATCTCTTAGTATGAGATAAAGAAGTCTTTTTCATACCCTTTCAAAGAATTTCTGAGTTGCTTCTGCAATACAGGATGTATAAGACAATACTACTGGTGTAGGGTCATAAAATATTGAATAATCCCAAAATTCACCTAAGGAATGAAATTATTTTCTAAATTTTTTTGTATTTATTTATTATTAAAAAAATTGATCAATAAAATATACTTTCTAATCAATAAAATTTGGCTTGATTTTCATAAAAGTATTTTTCTTTTATTTTGGAAAGAAAACACTTTCCAGAAGTTGTGAAAAATTTAGCAATGTTATATTATTTGTTGATTATATCAAATTTGATTCTTAAACTTTTAATTGTTATATATTTTGTTTTGAATTTTTTTTTTCAATTTCATGTCTTAAAATTTGATTTAATTTAATTTTTATATTAACTTTGGTTCTTATTTTTATGTTTGCTTTTTCTTATTATTTTTTAATTGAATTTTTTTATGTATCAAATTTTGTCCTTATTCTTTAGATTGTTACTTATTTTATTTGAAATAATTTATGAAATTATAATTTGAATTTTATCATCTTTTAATTTTTTTATCTGTTGGATTTTATCTATATTATTTTAATTGTTATTTATTTTATTTGAGATAATTTATGAAATTAGTTTTTTTTTCAATTTTATTCTCATTCAACCTTTTAATTTATAAGATTTGTTACATATTATTTTAATAAATTAAAAAAAAACATTAATAAGTCATTTTCTAACTCATTTTTCATGACATAACTAAATACTGGAAAATATTTTCTAATTTATTTTTCTTGACATTACCAAACATAAAAAATAATTTAATTTTTAAAAATTCACTTCTATAAAAAAACTATTTTCCAAAAAAAAAAAAAAGGAAACTACTAAACTATTTTCCAGGAAAATAAAAACAGGTGAATTTCTTTTTTATTTTTGTGCTGGGACCATAAATTTCCTTTCTTTTTGTATTTTTTTTTTTTTTTATGGTGATTGCATTTGATGAAACTTTGCATCGTGTCCAATAATCTGTTACACCAGGAAATGCCACTCGTGTCTGATTCATTATTCTATTGCAGAAAACTTGAGAAAAGTTCAAGATTAGTTTGAATTGCGTAGATATCAGACAAACGGATATGATGAGAAGTTCCTTGTAAATAACCTACCACTTGCTAGAACATCCAGATTACGATCATGAGCTTTCATAATGACATCAATTGATGATTATGTCATAGTTAAATTGTGTAGAATTTGTCCTCAAGTAACAGGACAAGGTTACTCAATATTCACAAGAACCACCATGAACTTCTAAACAAGCAGCTTATCACTCGGGAAACGTTTCTCTATTTAGTCTGCATGAGAATGTTGATGCTTGAGATTTTTATAATCGAACGTATTATTTGGAAGCGAGATGAAACGAAAAGGAAGCAGAAATTGCTTCAGTTGCAAAGAGGGAAAAATCTGGCACAACCAAGCTGGCAGAGGAACAATTTTGATTGCCAATAGATCAACATGAGGACTCTCTGAGCAAACCATAGAGTAAACTTGCACAAACATCTCAACAAAAATCAGACCTATTCTCAATCACTACTTACAAACAGCATATGCTAATTGACCAGACAGGAAGTTCCCAAAGGGTATCCAACAAAACAACTTTGGTTCCTGGGCATAACATACAGCACGGGCTATTGTTTTTGCACATTTTTTTCCCCTAACAATTTGCACTGCAAATTGAGTTACGTGACATTTCAACAAGAAAAAAAAGGCTTCTTTCTGAAGATAAACCGGCAACGTGATAGATATTCAAATCATTGCTAGAACCGAGCCTTGGTCAATCTCCTAATTGAAACAAGAAGAGATCCCTGAATGCCCTTTTCTCATACTAGAACTTTCCGGCTTTTGGAAGCTGTTTGAACATAGACAAGAAAAGGAGATTAGAGTGTTTCAACGGGGAAGATCTATTTCTAATATACTATGCACGTACCTTCTTAAGGGTTAACTTTGGAGCGCTTGCTGGTAGAACTGGTTTTAATATCTCAAAGGAACATACTAACGATTCGTCAACGCTCAACAAAGCACCTGCATTGTCAAACTCCCCACCATAGTTTGGAGCTGAAAATATTGTTACCAATTTTCGTTTGGCAAAGAACTCGTATCCATCCTCCACCACCTAAAACATAGCAAAAAACTTTCATCTGTTATCATTGCTGGAGTTGTTCTGGGTCAAAATTAAAAAATAAAATAAAATGCTGAGGGCTACAAACTACATGGAAGTATCAGTCATATCTTTATATATTTTGGTAAGGTAACTGATTATCATGATAGTTTTGCATATTTTCTCACTCTTCATTGTAAAGCAATCTTGTATTAGATTTAAAGACACGTAAGGTTTGGTAAATTAAAGGGCTTCATCAATAGAGAACAAAATCATACCTTTCACAGTAAGGCAACATTAATGACAATCACTATTCTTTGCATCAAAGTATTTCTAGATGAAATAGTCCAAGTAACGCAAAAGCTTTTGGCAACACATATTTAGAAACAGGCATCTCCTAAATCATGATCCAACATACTCCAGTTACAAGGTTTTATTTGGTTATATGCAGGGGGAAAAGAACAAGGAAGCTGGGAAAAGATGCCTCTTCAACTTTGCAGTTTTTGTGGGTATTAAGCTTGCTTAAAAAGAAATTGTCTCACCTGATGACCTCGGCAAATGAGATCCAGGTCATTTTTATCCAAAAACTCAGCAACTTTATCAGGTCCAAAGGTACATGAAACACCTCGATCACTATCTGACCAACCCTCAACCCTAGCATCAGGATCAGACCAAAGTAGATCACATAGGAGACCGTTATCTGGGATTTCGGTAGGTCTTTGAATTTCCTTTATTTGGCCCAAATGTTCCAACTCTGGAGAGAGGCCTCCGTGCATGCAGAGTATCTTTTCATCAATCAGTGCAGAAACGGGCAAACAATTAAAGCAGTCGGTAAATATTTTCCATAGCCGGACATTGAATCTCCGTTTACACTCGTCATAAAACCCATATATCCTATTGATCTTCGCATCCTCATGGTTACCCCTCAAGAGATAAATTTTGTCGGGATGTCTGATTTTGTAGGCCAGAAGCAGACATATGGTCTCCAAACTTTGCCTCCCTCTATCGACATAATCCCCAAGGAAGAGATAGTTTGCAGAAGGAGGGTAGCCACCATATTCAAACAGCCTCAGGAGGTCTTGATATTGCCCATGTATGTCACCTGTAAGAAGACAGCAAAAATTAGATATGCAGGGGCCCAAAGTGGAGTTAAGAAGACAAATGATGACTAAAGTGCTTTGCCACATTGTGGAGTTAAGAAGATAAATGATGACGACAGTACTCCACTGCAAATGAGCAGTAAAAAAGAAGTTAGAAGCAAACAACCAAAATATTCAACAACTGAATGGTTGCCATGTGTTTCACATAGTTTATGGGCCATAACTGAAGAACTTGGTAACTTCTTCCACCAGCACATATCCTTTCAAATTTACGAGGCAGTTCCAAGCTAACTATGATTCTAAGGCTCTCTGTTTATTTTTTGGACTTGTGTAAGCACATGCCAATCCGACCTAATCGGAGTTCAAAAACCACTCACAATGTTCAAATTTCTATCCTTTTGATAATTTGGTAGCTGCAGAGAATGGATTTGAACTTCAGATTCTCCACTCTAAAGGAAGTGTAGCTACCAATCGGGCAATGCTCTACCAAGGTTTTGACGGTAATCAATGAGTGGACAAGGATGAGCTTTTGCCCCATCCTCTCCCGGAAGAAACACATGACTAGTAACAAGATAGATGTCCTCCTCCCATCATAAACTAATAATTATAATCCTTGCTTCCATTCTGTCCAATCGAAAAGATCAATCCTACCATTCCTTCCAATTGAATAAAAACACCAATCCCTTCACCTCGAACATTACAATTCCTTCAACAATCAAACTAAAATTATGAAAAATTTGATTAATCGTGCCGTGCCATAACCAATCATCAAATGATCCATGTCTACAGATAAGCTAAAAGATGTCTCTTTTACTGGAATCATTCAACAGTCTTCTTTAAAAAACTCACGATCATCTCACATTAAAAGCATAAACACACACATCAGATATGATGATAATCAACCCATTCATTATCAAGAGAGGAAAAGAGAGAGAGAGAGTGCTAACCACATATTCGAATGGGAGCTTTAATCTCAAGGAGAGTAGGCTGAGAAAGGAAGATTTGGCGAGCATTAACACATAATTGACGGATCTCTCCTTCAGATAACTGCACTTGCTTTCCTCCTTTTCCTTCTAATAACCTCCTTATTATATCATCCAACACTGCCTTATCCATCATCCCTTCCATCGTCATCATCATCATCTTCTTCTTCCTTTCTTCTTGACCTCCAAAACAAATCAATACCCAATTCTTTAAATTTCTTACAAAGAATCAAGATTTAAGTCCTTGAACAAGAAAACAAAGGACCCCCAGATGGATTTTGGCGTTGAAACAGCGAAATAAAGGATCAGATGAAGAATTTACACACAGAGAGAAAAAGGGTTGGTGTATTTTGATCAACAGAAATAGAAGCAAATAAATTAAAGAAAGAGACGGTAGGGGGGGGGGGGTAATAGATCAAGATAGAAGCAAATAGTAATGGATATGGGTTGTCATTTTCTTGATAAATCTTTTCTCCCACACTCTAAACAAGCTATTTTTTCAATGGCAACTGCCCAACAAGATTCAAATAAGGCAAGGGAGGTTGAAACCTTCAAACTTCAAAGGTAAGGCTGAGAGAGAGAGAGAGAGAGAGAGACTTGTTAGAGGACAGTAACAAAAACCGCGTATTTTGAAAAGTCAGTTAATACGTGTACTGCAGCTCTTTCTTTCTTGATTGATTGCCATTACCTCCCTCTTCG
>Ga0325402_1002016_pt1 | contig 17464 bp, 7 predicted proteins | sample PopdelMetagenome_22_FD_207212 | JGI IMG/M metagenome (GOLD analysis project Ga0325402, IMG submission 207212) | Populus deltoides microbial communities from Bellville, Georgia, United States - Xylem-PdKOR-R3 | ecosystem: Host-associated > Plants > Phyllosphere > Stem > Wood/Secondary xylem... | reverse complement strand
TGAGCTTCAAAATTCCATGAAAAGTAAAGCCAGATTTTGTCTAGGTACGTATTGGTTTATATATATTGGTTCGTATGTATAATAACCGTATATAGACAATTTCATACATGATTTTTTTATCATTGAATATAATAAAAACTATATATATTGGTATTTTTATTTAGAAATGTATTAAAATAATATATTTTTTATTTTTTAAGAATAATTTTTGGTAGGAGCACATCAAAATGATTTAAAAACACCAAAAATATATTAATTTGAAGCAAAGAAAAAAAAACATCAAAATATTTTCAAAAACACTTTTAAAACACAAAATCAAATAGTACTTCAAGGTTGTTATAGAGTGTGGCCTTTTTCAAATTATCAAATCGTTATTTAAAATATATAAAATCTAACAAATTGGTAAATACAATTGAAACACCAATAAAAAAAACCAAAAAAAGAAAATTAGATCGGTGTCTATAAGAAACTAGATCTAAATTTATTTAATTAAAAGAGAAAAGAAATGAAGGCGAGAAAGGTTGCTGTTTATGATTCTGGCCAATAACAATTTAAGTTAATTATAATAAAGAATTCATTAATAAGATAATATTTGATTAATTTTTATAAAATAAAAAAACATATTTAATAGACATGTGAATATTCTTTGCACATCATTTATGATTTTAGTTTTTTTTTTTTAAAATACGAATGATAACAGTAGATGGTACGTAGGAGTAATTGTTTTATTTATTTATTAATAATTCATTAAAATGATTAATATTTATAAAAGATGTTTAAAATACGTATTCAAATTCTTTATAATTAATTAGTATTCACACCTTCTTACTCATAATTTATAATAAATAGTTTTATTAGGTGGCAATGCTTATATATATATAATCTTTCTAATAGCTAGATGTATCATACATGTCAGCCAAATGCATGCCAATATTAGATCAATATTTATATCTATATTTTACAATGTTATGATAGGATTATCATCAGTACGATGATTATGATCATATCAGACAAAAAGGTTGCAAGTTAAATAGATTATTACTGATTATGCGTATATAAACCCTATCTTTCGTGAATGTACAACTTGCCAAAGCCATCAACACAATCACATGGTGGCAAGCTATTTTTTTATGCTGATCAAACCCACATGGCCGGACATGATCCAAGGAGTAAATGGTGTGTATCAGATCATGGGCAAGGAACAAGATATGCGTAGAAACAGACCCACATGGTGGGATTGCAGATGACTGACCCACATGGCATTAAAAAGGAAGGAATTGGCTAATGACTGAGGAGCTGGGTTATGATGGCAGTCGTAAGGCAAAAAGGAGCAAGTTCAAAGCTCAATTTGGCAGCAGACACTCCTCTCATGCAACACATAAAGTGAAAGCAACTACAAGCTTCAATATTCTTTGCAACTCTCTACAAGCAAAGCCAGGCTGCCAAAATCTCTCTGTTTGTTGTATTTTTTTTTAATCTTTTGAGTCAGATTTTCACACTAGACACCGATTCTGTTTTTCAACGAATTTGGTAAAGAACAAAGAAAGGTCGTGCAGACTAGCTAGAGGTGGCATTTGGAACCAAACTCCTAGAAAAATTCTTTTTCAATGGTTTTTTTTTTCCACGCCTCGAAGTCTTTCAAAGAGTAAGTAGAACTGTAGCATATTTCTTCTTGAGAGATGCATGCTTTATCTTTGATGACGTAATTGTCTTAATCAATTAACTTGGCTTCTTGAAAGAAAAGAGAACCACAACTAGCTAGGTGCTTATTTACAGCACCCTCCCTAATTTTGGCAAGTTGAATGGTTCAGCACACAAACAGACACGCCATTGCAGTAAAAGTAGAACTTCCTTAATTAATCCATCTAGGATATAGATTGTTACGTCAGAGCAGGTCCTCTTGACTGCAATTTCAACGGGATTTTTACAATCAATATTGAGAAAATCACTAAGGAAGCTGTGTGTGTGTAAAATTATCACCAGAAAAGTTACTGTATAATAGAAATCTTTAACATGGCATACCTGTTTAAATATCCTGATTCTAGCTAGCTAGATGATCACATCCGATTCTTTAATTAGCCTCAATTGTACATGTATGTACGTGTTTCATTGATCTTCACTGGTGCTTTCTTGTGAGCTGCGAACAGAATATAAAAAAGAGACACAAATTGAAATACTGAACATAATGCAAGATTGCCAGATTTTGAGAGGTGAAGAGCTGTAGTGGGCTAAAGATATCAGGCCATTGATTGAAGTTCCATAATTAAGGGTTTCCAGCTAGCCAAGAGGTTAACTAGCCTGTGATTTTGAGTTGGGGGGAATGAAGCCTGGTCCGAGATCACTCAAAAGATGAATGCGTGCGCTTCAGGTGAATGGTCTCGAACCAGACAGCATTCCCCTCAACTGTGTAGCAACGAAAGAGAGAGAGACTGTTTGATATTTGGCCATGCATTGTTCGTTCATGGACCCTTATATACGTGAGAGCTGAGGATGAGTTAACAACAGCCTATGAGTAAGTATCTTTTTGTGGGTCATATATTGACATGGAGTCCCACTTTCTACAGCTTCCCTACCTTCTAATCATGCTTTCACAGAGTGTTAAAGAAGAAACTTTGGCTTTGTTTGCTTTGAGTACCCAAATATTCACTTCGCTTGTTGCACGCAAATTGTGATCCTCTCTACCTATACAGGGATTGAACTGTACAACTTTTAACATTTTTGGAATGTCTTGGCATCTGAACAAAACAAAAATCCTTTGTACAAGTACAAGGATTTTGAGTGTATATATTACGGATTGAGGATTGAATGATACAAACACCTAGTTTGGCGGAGAAAATCGAGGACACTTGTCAATGATTGATAATAACTGGGCTCAAATCGCAGGGATTTGCGTACAAAATTGAGGTCAAAGCAAGAACTTTTGTCCGTATCTATCGAATAACAGAAGCATACCAAAAACTTTCTCCCGCCTGCCTCGCCTCTCATCAGCACATCTCATATGCAAATTGATTATCCAATGGAATAAGGTACGCTCGTTTGTAAATTAAAGAAATGTACTTTTAAAAAAATCCCATTATTAATCACTTCTTAAGGAACTAATTAATAATATCTCGTATTGGAGAACTTGTAATGGAATGAAAAACGCGGTAAAGAAATGGGACTCGTTGATGCATGATGATCTTGACAGGGGTGTTTAAAGGATATCTCTTTTGGTTTCCCACTCGAGGAAAAAGGGGTAGATAGGAGGTGAGAGAAGCTTGTCATCAATGTTTTCCCTAAACAGTTCGATTCCAAGCTTAAATGTAAAGAAATACAGGTTGGCCTGTTAAAGCTTTGAACAGAGCCATAAAGAAGGGTGGATGAGTGGGCATGAGAGGAAAAAGTAGGGGGGAAGTAGGTTTTATTAAGTGATGCATACTGTGTAACATGGTTATTGCCATGTTTGTAAAAGTTGACCACTTGCTATTCAATTTTTTAATGAACCATCTGTTACTAAAAGATCAAGGATCAACTGGCTTGGCAGAGATGGGAAAAGGAATGGGAAAATGACACTAAAGATACATGGCATTGCTACGAGAAACAGCTTTGAAGTCCTCTGATTACAGAGCACTGAAGCTGAGCCATTGACTGCACATGCTGTTGGGGTACAATACCATATTTAGTGCATGAAAGATAACAGTAATGTCCTCCTCGTCTAACAATACTGTGTTTCTGCTCGACATACAGTGGTAAAATCTGATAAAAAAAGAGAGAAGAGAGAGGAAGTATTAGATTGTAATTTGTAATACTGCACGCTTCCTAATACCACTTCTCCTGTTCTCCCTCGAACAAACTGGGAAAAAACATAGCAATCTACTTCTCAAACCATTATGCTCCTGCGGCCACAAGTCCCTAGGCCTTCGCCCTTACACCAGAATCCGAACAGTGGGAAAATATGAAAACTGATGATATTTATGCCCAGGGCTAGCAACATCATCCATGTCAGAAGCCTCATAACAGAACAATTTGCTTTTTAATTTATTTATAAATTGTCTATATATTATTGGATCAGCTATACACAAGGACAAAGTACTTCCTCGATGAGATTCAAAACAGAACATCAGCACTAACGCTTTCATAAGGAGGCTCCCTCTCACAACCTTTCTCATAGATTCAAAATCGAGATGATAAAGTGGAAATCAAAAAACGAACCCACTCACCACACCAGTTTTCAAGAATAGAACATTTCGTATACAATGAAGTGTTCTTTGGAAATCTGTAAAAGGTAACCACGGGTTGAAGTTTGACTGGCTTGCGTATGCTAGCTGAGATATTCACTCGCTAGTCGATTAAATAGATTTAAAATCGTTTCCTAAGAACAAATTCGAATAAGTTAATGCTCGCTTGTAGTGAAATTACTGTTCTAAGAACATATTATTGCAAGACGCAAGTACCTTACCTTAATTCTTACAAAAATATGATAAAAAGACATTAACAGAGAACTAGAGTTACTATTGACCAATAAATTTCTTATATGCATTACTATTTACTAAGACAAAAAATTTATAAAAGATTAAAAACCATGTCTTTTTGTTTTTAACTTTAATTAATTATTTCTTCGATTACATCCGAACATTTTTTTTTCTCTCCAAGCATTCTATAGCTTAAAGTTAAACTCGATTTCGGTTGGATTTACATAAAAAGAATCGAAATTAGACTCCAAACAGTTCCGGTACAAGGCATAGGTTTTGCCCGAATTTTCTCAGTGGCAGAGATTTTTTTGCCTTTTGTTATAAATGAGGTTTTTATCATCAAAACTACGAGGCAGGAGCTCACCCTACCACAAAAGCATTACGAAAAATCGAGGAATTGTAACAGGAACACAAGCAAACAACAACGTCTAACTATAAGAATGGCAAAAACTCCATCTACTACAAAAATCTGAGAATCTGTCTGGAATCCCTCACAGCAGCCACGGGCAATCTTGTATTCGACAAGATTGAATCATCTGATGAGTCAAAACAGCATTGCCTGAGCTCTCAGATTTGTGAATTCTCATTTCTTGAGTACCCTGTTTCGTGGATGCACAATTTGGGACAAAAAATTGACAGCTGCACTGCCATTCCAGAGCTTAAAGTAGACCCAATTTTAATGCAAGTCCTTTTGACCAGCAATATTTTTTTTCTCACCGCAAAAAAGTCTCCTTTTGCTGTTTGATTACCAAAAACACTTGAACACAAGGTGCTTTCCTCTCTATGGGCATCTTTTATTTTATTTTATTTTGCTTTAAGAGCTTTTCATGATGACGCTTACTACAATTATGCAAAACAAAGATTTGGCAAAGGCACAAATTTCCACTCTAGCAAAGCACAGCCCAGCATCGGGGGACCCCCTGTCCCTGCCTCCCTAACTTTCCATCCCCTGTCTGCGGGTGACATACCATTCAAGAACACATTCAAACAAACGACTATTAAGTACACAAAATCTTCGTTAAATTCAAGTTTTTCTACCAAATGGACAATTTCCATTTCTTTTCTAGTCCTCGGATTGATATAAAAGCAAAATCAGATAATTCAAATACGTAAAATAAAATAAAATCAATATTGGAAGACCGGCAGTTTGTGCCACACTTTCCTGTGTTCTAAATAAAAAGTTCGAGACCAAGCTGTTTGCAGAAAAAAGGGAATTGTTTATATAGAAATCATAAGTTGCAGAAAAATCACTTACCCTCCATGGATTCCATAAACAAGGAAACAAGCCGTTGCAACTTATAAAGGGGCGACTTTTAACCTTCTTCAGAACAATCACCAAAAACAAGAGAAATTGGGACATTTTGCTTCATATATATTAAGATCTCACACAAAATTAAGACTGGCATCAATGCCCCATTAAAGCATTCAAAGGCCAATTGTCAAATTAAAAAGGATTCAAAAAACGTGAACCACATTTCTACGTTGGAAATTTTTGTTTCTGGGCACGCACCAGATGAAAAGTTCTATAATTCGTTGCCCCACTGCATAGGCCAAGGAAAACTGTCATTCCAGATTACTAAATCAGCGGCACTTTTAGTAAAATCACTGCTTGAAAACAGATAGCTTGAGCACCCAATGAACATTTTAGGAAACAGAGCTGACCTCCAAAGATTTGCATTAGGAGAAACGCACTCTCTTAGTGGAAGTGCTTGCAAGAAGGAGGCAGGTGGTTTATGACCAATGGGGGACGTACAGCTCGGTGGTTTGCCTCATTTTGTTTACGAGCCTTGTACATCTTTTCCGTCTCAATCACAACCAACCTTTTCACCTTTGGAAAAATAAATGATGCATTAGGACTAAACGACCTGAAAATAGAAGCAATCACAAGTATTTGAAGGTATAACAAAAAAAAAAAAAAACACCTAAAATGAAAGGCAAATTCACTGAACATATAGACTCCCTGATATAGTGTAATTATTGTTTTGTTTTTCAAAAATAAATTAATTAATACCTTGATATTGAAAATATTTTCATCTTTTCATACTATCCATGTTTTTTTTCTTTTAAAATACAGTTAAATAACTCAATTATTCTTCAAGTTAATTTTTAAAACTAACATATAATGTCTTTTTACCTTTTGAAACACAATAAAAAGACAACTTTATTCTTAAAATTAAAAATAAAAGTGCATCAAGGGACTTTTAGATTTTTCATTACAATTTTTTGTTATCACCAGTTTTGTTGGGGCTATTTGATCTTCTTATATAGATTAAATATTATTTAAATATAAAAAATTGTTAATACGTGGAAGATACTTGCTCACTTTAAAAAGCATATGTAGTGTCTCCTAACGACCAAAAATTTCTTCTATCATGTCATTGAAAACACCGTTGCATTCTCTTTTTATTAATGTAGCGCAAGTCATTGATGATGAGGTAATTTGTTGTCATTGATACTTTTTTTTTCTTCTTATTTTTTCTCCCGTCCTAAAAAAATACAGCTTGGTTATCTTTATTATTAGTATTTCAACTCTAGTTCTTATTCTTTTGATTTTTAATTTTTGTTTTTGATCTTTTTGAAAAAAATTATTTTTTTTCAAATTCATCATTCAATCCTAATTTTTCATGCATTATTTTTTTTAAAAAAATTTGGTCCTTATTCGTTTGATTTCTATTTCTTTCTTGGCCCTTTTATAAAGGTTTTATTGATTTTCAATTTTATCATTCAATCCAGATTTATAATAAATAATTTTTTTCTTATTTGTTTCTCATTCTTTTGACTTTTCTTATTCCTTTGCTAAAGTTATTTTATTTTCACTTTCACCCTTTAATAAAAAAATTATAGTTTTTCTCTAATTATAGTCAGTTAAACTGACCTAACTCAACTCTTATGACCAAGTTACATGTTTATCATGCTAATTTGGATTGACTTGGGCTTTATTTTCTATCTATTTTTTACTTAATTTTATCCTTTGCATATTTAATTGATTGAAAATTGAATTACATTGTTTTTCTACTCTTGAAAAATAATATTTCTCTTAAATTATCATCATTGCTTATTTGTTTATTCTCATTGTTTATTTTTTTATTATATAATTAAAATAAAATAAAATTATTTAACTAATTAGAGTTATAAACCGAGTTATTTAAAAAACCTTATGTCATCTAAATATTATTTTTTATAAAAAAAACAACACGGACTCTTAACGAAGCCCGAGGCCACGTTCAGTTTTTTATATGTATAAACTAAATTTGATAGAGCATCCTCCTGACTGTAGGCGTATTCCATGGCATGACAACCCGATTGCACTCTCCAAGACATGCCGTCTGTGAAGTTTTGGAAACGTATTTGACAGTGTGGTTGGAAGTGTTTTTTAAATAATTTTTTGTATTAAAATATATGTTAATAATATTTTTTATTTTTTAAAAATTATTTTTAATATCAGCACATTAAAACGATTCAAAACATACAAATTATATTAAATTTTAACAAAAAAATAAATTTTTTAAGAACACGGGTTGAACCGCATTTCCAAACACTTTCTAAATCCTGGAAAGTGAAGTCATTATTTTACTACAGAGTTTGGTTCATTTATTGATTCTATGCTCAAACATGCCACACATATTATTTTTTATTCTTTATATTTGAAATATTTATCATTTCACATCATTTATTTATATCTTTTTCTTAGTTTCTATATATATATATATATTTTTGTAATTTTTCTTTTTTTTCTTCATATTATTTTTAAAAATTATTATACAAAAACTAAGAAAATCATGTTTTATTGTAGCAATTATAATGTTATTCTATTTTTCTACTATATTAAAATTTAGATTGAGATTTTATATGTTTTTATTTTATATTATTATATATAAATATCGATTTTTTAATTTATAATTATATTTTTTACTCGATGTCAAAAAATAAATTAATAACATCTGCATATTTATTTTTTTGTACTAGAAAAAAATTTATTCAACTCGTTGCTAAATAAATAGAATATATATATTAATATTATTTATATATTTATTAACACAGATGATTTTTAATTTATTTAATTAAATGTATGGATTTTTGGTTTATAATTAGGATTTGTTTTTGTAAAATAACACATTAAAAAAACCTTTATATTTATTTTTTTGCAAGAAATAATTATACTGACAAAACTCATTTTAAATACTAGTAAATCCTAAAACTTATAAACTAATAAAAATAATAGTAAAAGGAGAAGTAGAATAGCGTCACGTTGAGGTCCCATGTCCACCTCTAGTTTGACTGCGAGATATCTACATCACGACTATTCTTTAAAGAGAGGCCGCTAGGCAGTCGGACTCAGAGGAGTAGAGGACTGTTTTCTGGCAGTGTCCTCATCGAATGGGCTTTGTTTGGATATTGTAATCTTATCCCTTGTGTTCCTAAATTCCAGTGAGATCTCCAACACGGCCTTCTGTTCTGTTCAAGTAAATTTGTCGGAATTCGATGCATATGAAATTGTGCATGGAAAGCCAGAAGCCCGTCTATATCCCACATGTTGTCTTCCCATCTGTTGAATTTTAAGCAATTTTTTTCGAAGATTTTAGGGGAAGATTGGATGAGGAGTTCAGGATTAGATGAGACTGGCTTGAGAGTGCAAGGATGAATTGATTAATTCTCCCACTACCGATGGGACATGCTTGTGTTTAGAATTCTTGCTTGATTAACCGAAAACACCCAAGTGCCCTTCAGGTATCTTCTCTTCATTTACTACAACCTTAAGCATGCTTGTGTTTAACACAGCACAGCATTTCCTTCCTCAACTTTACCCCCTCTCCCTCTCTCAATTGCGGGTCATGCTGATGCAACAATACGTCATTCGCATAATCGGGCATATTGATCAATCTTCTTAGATTTTCTTGATTCGAAAATCAGCATCCACCGAGAACAGGTTTTCAAATTTTCTGTTGTTCTACCAAATGTTACAACGTCAACTGTTCTCTTTTCAACGACCCTATTATCAGAGTAATACACAAAGATTCAAGAAACAGCTAGCTCGAGTAAAACAGGTTAAAAAACTGGAAGATCAGCATCTTGTTTCATATTTTCCTAACTATGTGCTTCAAACAGAAAGAAAGAAAGCAAAGTAGGTGCTCCGTCAGGAAAAAAGATTACTCAACAAGAGTGCAAAACGGGAATGCTTTGCATAGATATTATAAGTTACAGAAAATTTACACTTCATAAATTACATAAACATTGCAACAAGTCTTTGCAACTTAAAGGGGAACAACATTCACATGCTTCAAGCAGTCGCAGAAAGAGAATTGGGACCTTTTGTCTCTTATAAATTAAGAATTCAGAGCTCACCACAATATTAAGACTGAACATCAATGCCTGCATAACTCTGCCCATTAACCTCATCGGGTGGACTTTACTCATCTATCTCCTCTGCTTGCTGGGTTTCATCTTCAAATTTGCTAATGGCATGGCCTTTCAGGAGACCATGCTGAGAAACAGGGTTGCTGGTATCTTCTCTGGAACTATCCTGACTTTGGTTTTTTTCATCATTGAAATCTCTTTTCACTTTGTCTGGCTGAGATGAATTCACTCTATTATTGCAGCTCTTCCTTCGGCCCAACTTAGGTGATTTTGCACGTGTTGGTGGCAGCTGACATTCAGATAAAGGCACATTTGTCAAGATATAAATCATAATAAACTGGTTATCCTGGGAAACTTGCATCTGTACATGATCTTCTGTCATCAATCACTGCTACATGCTCTGATGATTTAAAATTAAAAAATAACATCCCAGAAACCTGTTCGATAAATCTTTACTAGAACAGCAGGGGGGGGATGAATCTATATGCACTACCTTTTTTAGTTCAACCTTAGGTGGTGGTCCTTCATGGTAGAAACTAGGCATTGGGTTAGCCTTAAACGTCAAACTCTTCCTTAGTTGCTTGATGGCTGCCTCCTTCTCTTCCTTGAAATTTGTCACGTTGAAAAGACAAATCAAGAAACATGTCAGAATCATTTGCTTTGACAATGTGATGTCAACCGCTAAACTTGACACTGGAGATAGACTGAGTCACTCTTAACTACCCTTTGCTATCAAGCTGCTTTAAGTACTTTACCTTGGTCCTTGCTTCACTTTGGGTTTTCTCGGCCTCCAACGCTTGATATTTTTCCTCTAACTTTGAATAGAACTAAAAGATTTAAACATAATAAAACTGTTATGAGTCTTGGCCTTCAGGTATGTTTCCATCCCAAAAACTTGCATTAAAAAAAAGAAAACAACAAAACAGAACTTCAACTCTGAATGAAACAAAGAGATCAAGGCAGCACCTCCTTCCGCTTTTCAGCCCGTTCAGTGCATCTAAATACAGGGGCTGCTACGGCAGTTGCCTTGGATATAATAGGCCGTGCAGATGCTGTGGTACTATGCAGCGTCAAGGAATGAATTCGATTTCAAAAAGAGAAATCGAGCAACAGAGGTGACAAAAGTTTAAGAAATGAACAAAAGAATCCAGTTCAAACTTAATCTGCTAGAAAGAGGATACGAGGAAGTGACAGAACAATTATCTTCCTCATCTGGATGCTTCTTATTATTTGGTTGCAATGGCTTCCTTGACAATGAAAGTGGCTGCAGTTAAGCAAACAAGAATTCCAGTATCAACTAGGAGTATAGTTTTCCAATCCCTTAATTATATTAAGACATGATTTTCCAATATATCTGAAGTTCACCACCGCATTCTGAAAAATATCTTCTTCTTTTTCTTCTTTTTTATTTTTTTGAGAAGAAAAACATATCTACTTTGAAAGCTATGCAGTAAGCAGTTGATTCTGCTACATGAGCTTCCTTAGAAGGCTAAATTAATAATTACTAACAATTTTACGGTCAGCCACCATACCTGGTTCTGCTTCATAGGGTTTGGACGTAATACATTGTTTGCCTTGAATGATTTGTTCACACCATTGGTGATATCAGGTTCAGGCCCAGAAGGACGAATTCCTGATGAAGCACGCTTTTCAGTTGCTAGGGCAAATGGCTGAGGAACAGTGTGTTTTGTTCGAGCAATGGCAGCAGAAGCAGGTTTTGATACACACTTTATAGATGATTTTTGTTGACCAATATCCTTTGATTTTCTGTTTACTGCTTTAACCTTTTTCACTTTTAAGCCATCCTCAAAATTTGAGCATACAACATGCTGCCCTTCCTTGCTTTTTTCAGCATGGGAAAGTTCAGTAACCTCAACTGAGACTTCAGTGGTACATTCCTTCACCTCATATTCCTTTGCTTCAGTACTCTCCTCTGAACTATGGAGCTCAGGAACCCCATTGATAGGTTCGTAGGACTCCAGAACACCATGATCATGAGGAACTGTTTCATGAGTTTGATCATGGGAGACACCATTTGAATATACAATGACAGAGTCTGACTCCTTGTCCATGCAGATGTCAGTAACTTCTATACCCATTTCACTGGATCAAGACATACAATTATCACATTAATAATCATACCCTGTTGCATATCTGTGTCACAGGAGAACCTTTACTCCATCCCCCTCAGTTTCCCCCTTTTATTTTAGAAATTCTTACTAAGCCAGTGTTAAACGACCACCAACCATCTGAAGCTAAACAATTTCATCTCTCTAGCCATCCCTTTACTTGCCTTAATCCATGGTAGCTTTAACAAGCATGCAAATTTATGCAAATTATTTAAGAAAAAGAAGCAGCAAACACTCAGAATCAAATTCCTTGACAACAAGAGTTACAGAGGCACATAAATTAATGAGCACCAGAGAATAGGAAGTTAACAAAATAGGTATGCCCAATTCGTAATTATGACAATAAACCCAAGCAGACAGACCCAACAAAACATAGAACCCAGAACTAGAAAAAGTCCCATTTTCCATTCAAGCAAAAGAGAGAACCAAAAAAAATAAATCCAATCTGTATTATTTCATCTGAGCAAATTATTTCATTCAAAAAGGAAATAACTTTATTCGTTTTTCAAAAAGAGTTTAACAACAAATCATCTCATACTGGAAAATGATGATACACACAGCGGCAAAAACAGCACTCATTCTTTGAGCTTGAAATCATACAATACAACCTATTTGGGATAAGAAAACAAGGAGACTCTTATTAAACAATAAGCATCCCATAAATCTCGATGAAACACAATAATTTCCACTCCCTAGGAAGAACTCCGCTGTACTTAGAAAAATAAAGCTTCAATTTTCTGTCAGTTTCCTGTGCTGCATTTTCTCAGCAATCAAACATACATAGAACCAGATTTATTTTGCAAACTTAAAAAGAAAACTAGATTTTCCAGTAGGTATCCGAGAAGAAAATCATAGCTAAGTCGAAGAGAAGATAAGAAGCAAGCAAAACGACACCGAAAGGATCGTAGAAGCAAAATGCATTGATGAATTCAAACCCACATTACATTCCATGCATGCAATGTAGGATGAGAAACAGATCCAGAGTGAGAAATTGAATCAGAGGGTGTCAAATTTCGTAAAGAACTCACATTTTTTAGCCCGATCTGTCGAGGAACAATATTGAAAACTGACCAAGGTTTGTGTTTGTGTTTTTTTTTTGGCTTTTGTTCTTCGCGTTCTGTTTGCCTTATGGAGCTGTGTTTCTGTTACTGGTTTCTTTTATAGTCTCTTTTGTCTTTAAGCGCCTCTGGTCGGTGTTCGCTCTGTCATTACACGCCGTTACTTGCTTTTCCCAGTTTGAATTTTGAAATTTGAGTGAACTGCAATTTTAGGATTTCTATCTTTTACTTTATTATATTTCAATATCTCTACTTTTAGTTTTTCTATTTCAGGGATTTACTCCAAAACTTTTGCCAATTTACAACTTTTTAAACCGCTCAGGTAAATGTTTTTTGAAATGAGTCAAATGACTCTATCCACACAGTAACTTCTATTTTTACTACTTACACGGTACTTGACTATTGAAGGACGTGCTCATCATTTAATTATAGAGAAAATCAAGCGCCACTTCAAGAGGACAAAATTAATGATTTTAAATGATTAAAAATTGCAATATATATATATATATATATATATATATTAATTGGTTAATTGTATCTGTATATTCTATTAATAATTAAAGTCTCTCATTTTTAATATAGTATTATAGCAATATATTAAGTTTTCTTAATATTTTTTTGCCTTATTAGCGGACAGTTTTCTTCTCAACTGCTACTCGCTGACCATTAGTTTCTTCTAATCTTTATTTACTTTCTTTTGATAACCCTTCTTATTTTTGTCATTTTCTTTCTATTATTAGATAAATCTCTTATTGGAAATTTCTTTATTAACCCTTTTTTTATTTTTGCCAATAAGAAAACTATTGATCAAGTGATTTAAACTCTAATCCTATAATTTACTAGTGTGTGTGTGTGTGTGTAATCATTAGAATCACAATTTAAAAACCATTTTTTTTTCCTTTAATGCTTTTTATGGCATTTCTTTGTTCATGGAGTATATATTAACTTCATGCTACATTTTCCATGTTTTTCATGATATAAACTCAAGTAAAATTGACTTAATTTTTTTTTTATGTATAATTAAAGAGTTAAAAATTGTCCCATATAATTTTTTTATGTAGTTATTATTAGCTTGAATAGCCTTGGTCTATTGAGGTTATTTTTTTTTTAATAATCATCTATATTTCATTATTATCTTTTAAATATAGACATCAAATTCTTAATTTTTTTTTGTTTAAAATCTTTAAATTTGAGGAGGCATGTTGGGAAAACAAATCAAGGCAATATATTTTGGATTCTAATCCAATCAATACAATCATCAATCATAGAACAAATCAATTGCCACGTCAAATAATGAAATTAAATATTTTGAATAATTGAATATTGCAATTTATTTTCATAATTATTTGGTTTTATTACTATATATGCATTTTAATTGATTGATTATAATCATACATTCTATCAAAAGTTTCTTACTTTTAACACTCCTGAGCAGGTTGTAGTCTACAATGTGCGAGGCTAGGTGAATGAAGCCTGTCTATAGCCTTAAAATATGATTTTCTCTTTGGAAAAGGATGCTTGCTTTTGGTTCTTTTCTTTGATATTTTAATTAATGCATTAGTGATTTTATTCCTCGATCCTCCACACACATATATGCTTTAAGTTATTGTATAGGACGGTGCCAGGTCCCTTTTGTTAGCAAGAACGCTACAACAGGTGACAAATATTCTCGTTCAAGAAATAATGGCTAGCTAGTTGCTCTTATCTCAATTGATTATTTAGCTATATATTGCATGGAATTTATCATACCTACCATCCTCAATCTCATACACACGTCTTCAACTTTTATTTCTCATTGGAGTTGGTCAACAAAGAGAATCACCTTACAAGGATTGGATCAATCTTTATTCAATGCTGACGCTCCTGGCATTTCTTAATTTTTCTGTGAACAAGGAGGAGAGGACGAAGGGCGATTTAACCACTCCATGCATGGAAGGCAGCAGGGCCCCATCACTCCTAGAAATCTATGGAGAATTAGCTTATCACCTGCTATTTGATTTTTAGAACAAATCGTGTAGAAGAATACCAACCGAACCATAATTATAAACTAGCTAGGTTAACATCTTCGTTGCAAAGGCAAAGTCCAGATAGGAATTGCTAACCCCGTTGGCAGATGGCTTTCTCTTTTCTCTCTTTTAAACAATAACCTAGGGTTTTCACAGAGAATAACCCTTTTGTTTAGATGAGAACTCCTATCCCCTCCATCACCGAGTACTGAAAGCAGCTTTGTAAGCATAATACACACTTCAAAAATAGCCAACTCACTTAGAATCTGATTTAAGAATGGACGAAAGATCATACAATCCGCTTAGCTTTAGATGAATTCATGCTATTTTTTCAATGGCATTGGCTAAATCTTAATGATATTACTATTAAAAAAAGAAAAAAGATGAATCCATTTAATTTTCTTGGTGTTTAATATTTTAAAACCACTACTGACAATAATGAAGAGAGTTTGAGAGAAACAACGTAGTTGTGCAGGTGCTGGTTTCACTTGAAATAGTGAGACGGGAAACAAGGAGCCCACTTGGAATTCGCATCATATATCTATCTGTTCATGCAAATAGAAAATTTCATATTTTTCTAAACGTCCCAAAGATAATGTTTTTTTAACGGAAATTGGCAAAATCATTTGGAATGTTTGGCTTCGGCACTGTAATATTTTCAAGAAGATGTTCTTATCTTAACCAAAAAGCAATATATAGAAGAGAAGACGTTCCATCCAGATAATTGCATTGGCCCCGTCCTTGATTATTCCTGCTTAACCCTTTTGATAAAGCCCCGACACCCTCTATTTAATTTAATAAACACTTCTTTATTTTAAACTTCTTCAATTTAAGTTCAATTTAGAAATGCTTGTAGTTTTTTAAAATATTTTTTTTATTTAGAAATATATTAAAATATATATTTTTAATTTTTAAAAATTATTTTTAACATTATCATCGTAAAACATCTAAAAAAATAAAAAATTTTAATTTAAAACAATAACAATAAAAAAAATACAATTAAAATACTAAAACAAACCATTCCTGTACCCATTTTGTTAAACATCATTCAGTGTCCTTAGCAAGCAAGAAAGACAGACAGGTGACTGATCGGCGTTGTTGCTTCCATATCTACCTAAGACCTTTAGCTGGTAGCTAGGCCTTCACCATCGCTGTCCAGGCAACTAGTTTATTCTTGACTACTGAAAGCTCAAAACTATGTTGGTGGCAAACATCACCCACCCGTATAGGATAATTGGCTGCCATTTAATATTTCCATGATCGAGCTTTAATTTTAGCTTCGTGAGAGGGATCATAAGAAAATTAACCTGTGGTTTCTACGGACTGAATTGATCACAATTACAAAAATACGTGATTGTTTTGATATTATATAGAATAAGGTATTTTTTTAAAGTTTAAATGCTCCAAAGTAAGAAGCAAATTTTGATTATAATTAACCCTAAATTAACATCGAATAAAATTCTTAACAAATTATAATTATATTTGTTATTTTTTTAAGGTGTGATTAAAATTATTTCATTAAAATTTTTCTAGTAATATCGAGTGCGTTGCAAACAGAACTTTAATGATCTATTATTTTTTAACTATTGATATTTAAATCTTATTTTTTGATTATTAACTAATTAAATTGAGAAAGATATGATTTTAAAATAACTATTATTTTCAATACCAATTGTAATATACCGTTATTCTCAACAATTCAAATAATATTAATTTCCTTATACTTTTGTAGCATGCCATATAATTCTAAAACAACCACTTTATAGAGCCAAATGGGGTCCGAACTCCGAACGAACTCTTCTGCAGGCTCGAAGTGAATGAGACGCGCAAAGGCAATCATAGGAAGCAAAGATCATGAGGCAATCATGGGAAAAGACAGCGGGGAGCCCGTGAGCTGTGGGGCTGTGCTTTTCTATGGGTTTGGAGAGACCGTGAGTGGAGTAAAAGGAAGGGTGGCATTTTAAGGCACATATACTCTTTTAAATTTTAGAAGAATAATAATCACGTATTGGACCCCACATACATATATACCCCTCCCTCCATCATGCCATTAATCTTGAATTCCAAGTGAATGATTTGATCATCAAGTGGTTCCCACGCTTCCTAGATTGCACGTGCCATGATCGATCTACAAATAAAATTTTCTCCCGTCCTTCTTCTTCTTTTTACCGAGTCAATATGCATTAAATTGCTAAACGTAGAGCAGGAAAGAAAATTCGTATAAAATTTGTAGACACGAGACAGACCAGTGTTGCAGGTGAATTTGGTTAAGGAGGACTGCCAGCATGAAAAAATGACCGTTGCCAAGTGGAACGCACCGTATCAGCCAATCCCTTTTCCTTTACTTATACGCACCGTTTCAATAAAATGTGTAACTATGTACCTGCACTGAGAAGAATGCCGAGTCAGCATTCAGTTATTCTGCTACTGCCTATATATGCTATCAGTTGTCACAGAGTGGACAT
>Ga0325402_1002013_pt1 | contig 17475 bp, 6 predicted proteins | sample PopdelMetagenome_22_FD_207212 | JGI IMG/M metagenome (GOLD analysis project Ga0325402, IMG submission 207212) | Populus deltoides microbial communities from Bellville, Georgia, United States - Xylem-PdKOR-R3 | ecosystem: Host-associated > Plants > Phyllosphere > Stem > Wood/Secondary xylem... | reverse complement strand
TCCGAAATCAAATCATTCTTGTGATAAAAACAAAATGTAATGAAAGCACTTTCCCTGTGTTCGCCTAGAATATTCACTACTCTTGCTAAGAATAATTTAAACTTCAAGTAGGGAGTTACAACCCTGACACATAAAAGAAATATAGATAGTGATTTGACGTAAGTGGGGACTATCAATAATTCCATGGGAGGGAGGGGCTTCATGTTAGCTTCCTTCAGGGTTGTTGAGAATTATGAAGTTGATGAAGATAAGAAGATTAAAAATCGTTTTTCATGGTTCCCCTTGTTTCCAATTCAATCAAAATATGATTCTCACATGAGAAATATGATTCCACTCCTTAATTTCCACCCACCCTTTTTCTCCAGAAATTTTCAGATTAAGATCCGTCTATGGTGGCTTCTCCTGGTTTATGAAATAAGTCGAAGCATAACCAAGCTGATCAATTTGGATGTCATAATGCAAGCTTGGAGAGTGATATAGGGGGGCAGTGCTGCACAAATTAAAGCATCTTTAAGGATTAGATATATTTTGATATGATTTATCCATTTTAGCATCACTTATTTTGTTTCTCCTTTTCTGTCTCTGGTATTCATTTATATGGTAATACTTCATAAAGGGATTTCCACACAAGAACAAAACAAAACAATCAGTGTTCTTCCGGACTTTCTGATCGCCAAAAACCTTGCCGTGAAGATTGAAATAAAATATTTCTGTGATACAAAATTCTTAGCTACTGAATATCAAAAGATACAAAGAAGAGGCAAATCTAAAGATTGAATGGACATTAATGGCTAGGCTGTTTGTTGCAACCAATAAAAGGGTCAGCTTTTCATCTTTGTTTTCCATTTTTCTTCAATCTGATTGAGTAGAGTGTTCTCTGTTCACATTCCTTTTCTTCTGTAGAATGCCTCTCAACATGCATTTGCTTATATCACTATGGATAAAACAAAAATGGTAAATTTACCAGAGCTGCTCATAATGCTAATGCAAATTGTGCAGTGGCGATGTAGCAGCTTCAATTGTTGGAATTAATTTTGAATTCAAAGTGTTATTTTAGTAGGAACCAAATGAGATACATAAGACACATGGGATCAATGTGCAAATGATAAAAATTTTGGACTATAAATACTTTTTTCTCTCATGTTGATGACGACTTGATTGGAAGAAGAGAGGGTGAGAACTGCTTGATTTTCTCTTCTTGTTTCTTGATAAATCCATCAAAGAAAGGCAAAATTCGAGTGAGTAAGGGATACATAAGTGATTAAAAGAGGTGACTGGGTGGTTTAGTAGGTTCTTTTGAAAATAAATTGAGAGTTAGGGTTTCGGGGGATTGTAGAGAAGAAAAGAAAGAGTGAAGGGAACTTGATTTTCTTGTATTCATCACTTGATTCAATGATTTCGTGATATGTTGAAGAATTGAGAGTTAGTGTTATGTGAGAATTGAATTGTGGAGCTTGGTTGTAGAAATGTTGCTATTGTAATTAAATAATGCTTGTTATTATGAAATAAGGTTGGGTGATGATTTAATTTAAAGAATGGAAGGGGAAAAAAAAATCCCTCATCAATTGTTGGTTTTATAGTTTTGAAATCCGGCTCGGCCCGGCTCGTCGAACCGGGACCCGGCCGACCTGGGGCTGGAACCGGGACCCGGCCGACCTGGGGCTGGAACCGGGCCGGGTTAAAGAAAAAATAGAGGAAGAAAAAACCCGGTGTGACCTGATAAGACCCGATTAAAAACCCAATTGCAACCCGTTAACTTTTATTTTTTTTTACTAAAATAACATCGTTTTGATTTAAAAAAACAATCCGGAACCCGGGTCTTGAATCGGGCTGGCCATCGAGTCAGGTCTGAAAACTATAGTTGGATTCTGCCGAGGAAGAAAAAATAAGGCATTGGAATTTGTCAGTAAAATTGTTTGGAGTTGTTTGGAATTAAATTAGTATGTATTTTAATAGGTGGATAAGATATGAAGTTCACAAAAAAGAAAAAAAAAGAGAAAAACCTCACTTTTCTTACCACAGAGTGTCGGCCAATGCTTGTTCAAAATGGAAGGATTTTATTTTTGACACCATTGATAAGGAAACTATGTTTAAAAGTATTCAACTGAAATATCCGAGAACTTAATAATAGATTAATGGTGAAGAATTAAAAAGAGAATTTTTACCCTCGTCATGGACAAGAAATTCGGCAAAGCTTATGTAAAGGAACTGGATTTGGTTAATTTAAGTGGTATGTAAAATTGTGAAGAGTTGTGTAGATTAGAGGTCAAAAAATAAAATAAAAAATGAGTTATTTAAGGACATTTATGCATGGTAAGAATTTGAAATTTTTTTTCTATGCATTGAATTGAGAACACAAAATATGTATGCAAAATGAAACTGAAATTTATGGTCAATGAATGACAAATGATATATTATTTTTGCTAGTACAGGAGAAGCCGTAAAACTTACTCAGCAGCAAAGAATTATTTTACACGCTTAGATATTGAGTAGGTATTTGATATCTTAAAATTAAAATATTATCTAAATTATAATTGGAATTTTCTTTGAATATATCTTGATTTTACTTGAAAAATGTTAAATTATTGGAGTAGCTAGTAACCTTGATTAATAAGACTAATGTCCTGGTTAATGAGTTTTTGAAGAAACTAGTTATCCTTATTAATGTGACTAGTGTCCTGGTTAATGGGTTATTGAAAAAACTAGTTCTTCTGATTAACAACATTAGTAGTTTAGTTAATAGACAATTGGAGAAATCGATAAAATTGGTAATCAAACAAATACCTGTTTGAGCTAGAGAGGACATTAATATGTCTTTAAATTGTGCTAATTATATTGATTTGTAAGGTTAAAGGTAAAATAAAAAATTAACTGTTTAGAAATTGATATAGTAAATATATAGAAGAGATAATAATAAAGAATCATTATGTATTAAAATGATTGTATTTGCTATTAAATAAATTTGTAGGTACCTTACAATATCTTGCCGAGTAGTAGATCATGTATGTGTTTTTGTTTTTTCTTCAAATCTAATAATGTAATGGAAGAAAAGAATTTTTTTTTTGTAATGTAGTTTTGTATGAAAAAATATATGTATATTTAAATTAAATAAGAGTGATGTATTTAAAGTAATTTTTTTTGTAAGAATGTCTATAATTATGTTGTATTTCTTTTTTAGATTTACTTTTACTTTAAAATGAATGTGTAACTTGATTCACGTTGCAACTAATTTAATTATCTTAATATTTATTGAATAACACAATACTTGATTTATTTGAGTGAATAGTGAAGAAAAAGGAGAAGATGTTCTTGTGGTTGGATTTAATTTAAATAAGAAAGTCTCGGATGGTGGGCCAATGTTGAATTTGTTATTTGTAGGTTGAGAAAGTTGTTAAGTTGATAATTTGATATGAAGAATTTGGAGGAAACTTTGCCAGATTTGCAGTAGAATATAAAAAAAAATTTCTACTTTCAATGATAATAAAATATGTATACATGAAATGTTGTGCAATTAAATTGGGGTTGTTACGGTCGGTATCAGAGTCCTAGTCTAGGTTTAGGAGATGAAACAAAAATTTAATGGTTGTTGTATTGTATCAGGATAATTCACACAAGAAAATCTACAATAACAAATCCCTCTCCAACTCGAGGACGGGTTCATCATTCAGGTCATGAGAAAAGGAAGGGAAGGACCCCTTAGAAGATAATGCCTCTCATATGTCACCGATAACTCATTAGTCAAGAATGAGGGAGTCATCTAGACTCCAGGATGATACTGATTCAAGGCAGGTTGGAGTGTCACAGTCTATAAGGCCAGCAGAGATAAAAATTCATATCCCTACCAGCAACAACAACACCTACATGAATCCCTGCACTGAATACTGACTTTGCATTCATAGCCCTGACAATGAGGGTAGTGGATTAAGGTGACACCAGCCTCGACAGCTCCAGTAGCTTCGATAATGCAGGTATTACTAGTATTTACAACACCTGTAGATAATATGGTCATATTGGTGCGAATTGTTAAGAGTATGAGAGAGCTGGTGATGAGAATCTTATGGTCACGTGGTTACACAATCTACAACAAGATTAACAATGAATCTTAAAGAGTCGAAACAACTCTAATAAGAGTGCGACATAATGAAAACTTGTTCCAAGGCACCAACACTATTGGAATAAGAACTCTCACCCTATGAATACCAATTCACGAACAAGAAGTATAAGGAGGACACCATGAAACTAGTTAATCTTTCATAAGTCAATTTAGTTCATTAGAGGACCAAAAAATGCAAGAATCTCTCTCACACAAGATGAATAAATTCAACAACAATAGTATTATCAAGCTTTTATATTTTATCCTTACAAAGACTATTTATACTCTTGAAAATAAAAACACTAAAGGATCTACCCTTATGGGCTAAACTAACCAAAACCTATACTAATAAACTTGAATATATGGATCCAAATAAACCTTGGGCCTTAGCTAATTAATCAAACCCAAGCCCAATATGTACTAAGCCTATTAGAAAAAAAACAAGAGATAAAACCATAAGAATATATTATCTTTGTTTCCATAAGAAGAGAAAAAGAAATAAAATACAATAAATCTAAAGCAAGGCCTTACATAGAGCCTTGTTGCCGCCACTATTATCCTTAAAAACAAGGAAAACTTGTCACCTCTTACTTTCTTATTTTGGAGGAGAAGTTGTTGCCACTTTGTTTCCTCTTCAAGTATGAACTCCTTTAAATAGCCTCTTATAATCTTCCTTTGGAATAAAGAAATCCTATAAAATAAGGAAAAGAATAATAGAAGAATCCTAAGCCTCCTTGACACCATATACATTTAATAATGGTTATGAAATCCGTACAAACTATGGATAATAGTCGCTGCCATAAATGTCTTAGTGTTTGACATGAAATCCTTGTAGAATAGGTAAGTCAATAGCTGCCACACATGCTTCTAAGAGCATTAAGAAATCCTTTTATTGAATGGAATCTATAATGCACAAGGAAACAATGTTTCTCTAATTTTCGCACAGTCCTAGCAGATTTCAGTCCTGACCTCAAAACGTCATTCTCTCTTGTCCAAATGAATTAGCAGGCCTACCATATATCACTGGAAATGTATGAGTGTTTAATTTCCAGCTGAATTTAAACTTAGCAGAATTTCTTATGTAATTCTAGATATAGTCCAAACAGTAGACAAAGGTCCATATAGATAAATTTGACGAGATTCATCCAGTAACTTCGATTATATGAAATAATCCCTTTAAAAAATATAATTGACTTGAAATCATTACCCTATGTAAAAAAAATCATATATATGGACTCCTGTAAAAATCACAGCTCAATCCAACAATCAAGTTAAAAGTTATGCTTGATAGACTAAAACTAGGCAGTAGGAAATCTTACAAGAAAATTCAAATCTGACCTTACTTATATCGTATCATTCCCTCTTTCTTTAAGATGATTCATCCTTGAATCATGAATAGGTATAATGGAAAATTCTTTATCCTCTTATTGAAACCTTTGAAGTTTTTTTCTTACTCGCACTTGCCTTTAACAACACTGTATGAAAATATTAACTGATAATAATTTCAAATATGCACGCCTTGCTAACCATTTTCGTATATATTTTTGCATGGTAACCACATCCTTACATTGTTGTATTACCATTTTAACTTCACTTTTATTTTTCAATCTCAATTGGTCTTCATAAACCTATGTAAGTAACAATAATACAAGTGTGTATGCTCTTCCATCCTTCTCAATAGAATACCTATTTTTAAACCTATCATGCTTGTCCTACTTATTAAATTGCCAAGGTTTCTCTAATAGGAGATGTGACTTGCATACATTGAAACTACATCACACAAAACCTTATCAACATGCTTTCCAATAAAAAACTGAACCAAGACCTGCTTAGTTACTTTTACCTCATAACACTTATTCAACAATTGCAACTTATAAGGTCTATTATGCTTAATCATACATAAGTTTAGTTTACCAACAAGGATAGTACTAGCTTTATTAGCACAACTTCCACTATTTATAATCAAAATACACACCTTGTTTTGTACAATGGAACATGTATGGAAAATGTTCTCCCTTTGGTTGAAAGTTCCACCTAGGCCAAAACTAACATTCTTTTAACTTTGATTATGCCCAAACCAATCTCTATTTTTCACGAATGCAAAGTTATAGTCATTATCATCTGCATCTGTGTTTTCATCCACAAAATCAACAAAGTTAGTTTTAACATTTCGTACAGCCTTTTGAATAGGGTTTTCCTTTTCGATCAACCCTTATCCTTAATCCAACCATCCTACTATTTTGTTATCTCATCGAAGCCATATCATCTTTCAAATCCTTGATCACCCTAGTCAGAAGCTCAAGTTGTTGGGAGAAAGCTTGCATTTGAAAGGTGATTTTCGCTTTTAGTGGCAGACTCGAGATTTTCAGAAATCTTTGACTCTGTAAAAATTTATTAGTAACAATAAAAATATATCCTCACAACTCTTTTTTCCAAACAATTCAAGGCTTTCACTCAATTGTTCTCAAGCTTTTTACCTATTGGCTCACCTTCTTATAGTTCTTTCAGAACTAAAAATCAATACACCAAAGTCAATGACTATCATAACACAATCCAAATATATCCAAAGTCACTTAAGAGTAAATAAGATACTGAGAACAAGTAAAACAAAACTAAGATTATGATTTCACGAGTAGCAAAGCGAATTCATACAAAATATGGACGATATGAAGACTTGAAATAAAACAGAAGCAAAAATTAATGAAAACACTTATTAGACTCAAATAAGAAATAACCCAAATATAACATAAATAAACTAAATAGGTTGAAACAAACAGTAGTAAACATGTTTTTATAACTTGACACAAATCTGACTCATTACCTAATTTTAATCACATAATTAAAACCCAGACCAAACGATACTGGAACAACCTTGAATTTGATATGCAGTATCCTTGTACTTAATAAAAAATAGATCTCAATTTATAGATTGTTCTCCGATTCCTAGTTATCAAAAACTAGTGTATGATCAGTTTGCGATAAAATTTAGTTTTAAGTGATTTCAGGATGGTTTGATTCAGTTTCTCTATTGTTTGTGTTTTCTCAATAGAATTGAAACTAGCTTGAATAACATCTCTCTCTCTCTCTCTCTCTCTCTCTCTCTCTGTCTCTCTCTCTTTTACTCTCTATGTTACTAATATGTTTAGGAATAATAGCAAAACAAAACAACATTTTTTTTGTACTAAGATGCCGAAAACAAAAAGCGAAGCACACTGAAAAACACAACTAAACTTATAAAACATAAAGAAAATAAATGTTTTGAAAAGATATGACCTGATTTCGAAGTTTAGCTTTGATACCAACTGATAGGAACCTCATGATTATGTGGTCACACAACCCAAGAAAAGATTGACAATAAATCCCGAAAAGCCAAAACATGTTTAATAGAAGTGTGATACAATGACAACCTGTCTAAAAGCACTATTGAAATAAAAACCCTAATATGAATCAAATCAGGTTTGAATTTGGCCTTTAAATATTTGCTATCAGTTTTGCGAGATTAGGGATACTCACAAACTGTATATCAGAATGAGCTAAAATATTATAGGGAGATACTGGACCCATGAAACTATATCTTGGTAAATGTTAAGGTCAAATGGAGTTCAGGAACATATTATTTTAGAGGGTCAAATTTACTAGACAAATCTTGTCAAATTTGTCAAACAAGACCTTTGTGTACTATTTAGAACATATCAAGAGCTATATGTGGAATTGTGATAGATTCAAGTTGTTATGGAAACTAGACATCGCAAGATTTCCAACCATAGGTGATAGTCTCATTAATTCATCCATAAGAGAGAGAACTATGTGTTTTAAGTTGGGTATGAAAATCTACCAAGAATATGCGAAAATTAGAGATTCGGGCTACATGGAGGGATTTTAGCATGAAGACTTTGTTTTTATTACCCATTATTTATTTATTTAATTAATGTTGAATAATTATTTTTAATTTTGGTTTTTTCTGGCTCATTAGACATTGTTTAAGGATTTATATTATTATTGAACATATGTTTGTTAATTACTAGTTTAGGCCCATTAGCTTGCAACCCAAAAGGGATCAATTAAAGTTAGTTAAAATAGACTATATTATGTTTTTTTTTAGCTGCAAATTCCAGCAGCAAGTTGGAGATTATACATGATTTTTTCTTTTGTTTGTTTGTGGCACAACAATCTTTCTTTGCAAGGACAAAGATCATATTCTGACTTATCAAAGATTAACTAGTTTCGTGGTATTATTAGTATACTTAGGGTTCTTAGATACAATGATATCTCTAGGTCCAGGTCTTTTTCCAATACCTTTGGTTCTTAGGTATAGGGTTTACCTTTGGGTTAAAGTTCTATCAAACCTGAATTGTAGCTTTCCGAGTTGTTATCCACTTCATTGGTGTTGCTTGACCACGTGATCAAGAGGTTCATATAAAACCCCCACCCTACGAATACCAATTCATGAACGAGAAGTATATGAAAGATTCTACGAAGCTAGTTAATCTTCAATAAGTAAATGTAGTTCATTAGAGAACAAAAAAAAATACGAGAATCTCTCTCACACAAATTGAATAAATTCCACAACAATAATATTATCAAGTCTTTATATTTTGTCTTTACAAAAACTATATATACTCTTGAAAATAAAAACCCTAATGGATCTATCCTTGTGGGCTAAATTGACTTACTTACAAAACTAACCTATACTAATAAACCTGAATGTATGGATCTAAACAAGCCTTGGGCCTTCGCTAATTAATCAAACCCAAGCCTAATATAAAGTAAGCCTATTAGAAACAATAAAAGATAAAACCCATAAGAATAAATTATCTTTGTTTCCAATAGTGAAGAAGAAGAAGAAAAATATTGAAACAAGGCCTTATACAAAGCCTTGTTGCCATCAGTATTGTCCTTGAAGCAAGGAAAACTTGTTGCCTTTTAATTTTTTATTTTGGATGAGAAGTTGATGTCATTTTATTTCCTCTTCAAGCTTGAAATACTTTAAATAGCCTTCCATAATCTCCTTTTTAAATACAGAAATCCTATAAAATAAGGTAAAAAAACAACTAAAGAATCCAAAGCATCATTGCCACCACATACATTCAATGATGGATATGGAATCCTTGCAAACTATTGATAATAGTTGCTGCCATAAATGCCTCTTTGTTTAACATGAAATCCTTGTAGAATAGGTAAGTTAATATATGTCACACATGCTTCGAAGAGTATTAAGGAATCCTTGTATTGAATGGAATCTATAATACACAAGGAAATAATGTTTCTCTAATTTTCGCATATTCCTAACACATTTCAGTGTTGACCTCAATCACGTCGTTCTTTTTTCTTTAGATGAATTAACAGGCCTACCATATATCATTGAAAATGTATGAGTGTCTAATTTCCAGCTTAATTTAAACTTAGCATAATTTCTTATGTAGCTTTGGATATAGTCCAAACAATAGAAAAAGGTCTAGACTAATAGATTTGATGAGATTCGTCTAGTAATTTCAACCCTAGGAAACAATCCCTCAAAAAACTTCAATTGACCTGAAATTCTAACATATAGTAAAAAAGCATGTTTAGAAACTCGTGTAATAATCTCAGCTCAATCCAATAATCAAGTGTTTTCTTTTTTAAGCCTTTAACTGACTTCTTGACATTGGCCAACTCCTTTTCTATTAGCATATATTTGTTGACTAGTTCATAATGCTTGGCTATTTGAATTCTCAATTCATCTTGGATACCTTTAGCTATTTCTTTGGCTACTTGAACCCTTTTCTATCATTAACTTACTATCCTAATATCTTTCATCAAGCCCACTAACTATTCATCTTTTCCTTTTAACTACTATTTTAGATAGTTTCTCATTTAATTCTTTTTTTTTAACTGCTTTTTCAAAAGTTGTTGTTGCCCTTTGCTGTTGTGGAGGTCAATTTGGAATTTCTCTTATTGCTTTCTCAACTCCTTATTGTCGATCCTTTTTCTTTTTGGTTCCTTTTTAGTTGTTTGTAATGGCCCCACTTTTAATTCAAAGCTTCTAGGATTCACAGATTCGACCATCCTAAAAAGTCTTTTATTTTTCCAGATAACATAATTTTGACTGAATGAAGACTCAACCCCACTTCTTCCTTCTTCTTTTTTTACTATAAGAAGCCTTCCCCAATCTCACCTAAAGATTTCTAGTTCTTTGAAAGATGATTTGATTTCTAAATAAGCTAGTGAAATTTGCTAACTCTAGAGTCCTTGGCATGTACTGTATTCCGCCTATCTGTCTTGGTACCAATATAGGTACATAACCAATATAGCTAGTTACTCTGATTAAGATTCTTTCAAGTTTCATTTATAACAATCTTTAATGGTCTTAGATCAAACCACAAAAAATATTAAAAATATCTTTTGGTGTTTTGATGTGACTGATAATCCACAAATGCAATATTAGGGCACAACATCTCATGACTCCTCTCTTGTGCATCCTATAATGGTTGAGTGATAATATGGTTTCAACTAAAATTCCAACATAAGGGTTAATTTTAGTATGCTCATACTTTACAAATGTATTTGCATCTTTTAGACTAATGACAAAGGCTATTATCTTATATTATTCATTTCCTAGTTTTTCTTTTTCCAATTTTTTCTTCATTTTGGATTCAATGTTTTCTATTTGAATCCTTTATCAACTATTCTATATTGGTCGACCTTCCTTAAGCATAATAATCTAGTATCTTAGAAGTAGTGTCTTCAAATCTTTGTTTGAAGTAAACTTTATGACTATCATTTGAAAAATATAAAATCCTACTATATTATTATAACATGGGCATCATGTCAGTATTTCCAAAGATAAAACACATATAAATAGGATCTTAAAAATTCAATAATGCTTTTATAGTTGTTGTTTAAACCAAGAGTCTCATGAACTACATTATCTTTCCATATCATGTTTTAAATAAGGTCTCATCCACATATCCCATGATGAGTAGCAATTTCTCCATGTCATTCATAACATGATTCATCTTGGTAATGCACGACAATCCATTAACATCACTTTTTGGTCAGTTTCTCTAAGTCAATTGTACTACTTTAAATTTTTGCCTAAATTCTTGAAAAGATGAGTATTTTATGGAAATCATGATTGCAGCTCAAAGTCCTGCAGTACATGATATATATGGCCAGGCTTGCCTTTTAATGCAATATGAATATTTGAGAGCATTTACCTATAGGCAAGTTCTAACTATTAAGTGAAACATGGGTAAGTTTTCTACCTAGACTTAAAAAAAGTCCTAAATCTACCTACTAACGGTCCCTGTAAGGACAATATGGGGGGGGGATGGTTAAAACACGTATGCCCATTATTACCAAGTGCACACTTATATTTGAATTAGATGTTTCATGAGCCTGAACCATGACAAATAGTAATAGGACAGACCACTAATCCCCCACCTAACCTAGAAATTTATATGTATTCTTAAAATAATTTAAAGCATGTGACGCATGAGGCATTAATCCATATCCAATATCCAAATTTATGCATAAAATATACAAAACTTCAAAGCACATGAGTAGAATTTAAGAAAAATCCATATTCAAAATAAATATTTAGACTAATCAATTAAAACACAACAAACAAAAAAACAATAAAGCTTAGTCCACCCAAAATCCCCAATGCAGTTGCCATTTTGTCGCACGTGTGCGGCATCGCAACGATCATCTTCCTAGATCATGATTTTGGTTTGCGTGGAAAGAACAAATCATTCTTATTCTTTATATTGTTAAAAAGGTTTGGAGTCGCCACCTAGTATTTTGGTCAATAGAAATCCTAATTGGTCTTCAAAGTTTGGATAAAGGAACTAGTTAGATATAGAGAGGACAATATCATCTTTAGTACATTTTGTCTAAGGTAAACTGCTTTGCTTATTTATCTGGATATTACTAAGGCACTGCTGTGTTTTTCTACTCATTGGTTTGTCTATTGGTTAAAGCACGTCCACCCCAATAAAGTGGACCATGGCTTTACCAGTTAAGCCTAACCATTCTAAAGCTGAAATATTTTTTTTTGCATTTTTTTCTTTTAATATAAAAAATACATATTACATATAAGTTCATAATCCTTGTTATTAAAAATAAATAAATTAATTTTTTTGGTGATTTAAAAATTTAAATCAAGTTCCTATGGCTTTAATAAACTTGTTCTTAAATCCATGATGCATGCAATATATAATTCTATGCTAAATCATGCAATATTCTTTGTATTTTTTTTATATTTTTATTTTTTTATTAAAAATGCAAACATGATATTTTTTTTAGGAAAAACTTAGTCGTATGCAATTTAAAACATAAATATATATTTTTTTTAAAGAAGGATTTTTGTTATTTTAAAAAACAATGTGGTTTATTTAATTCTAGAAAAGTGTCTTACATATAAGTTTACAATACCAAATATTAAATATAAAAAGGTAAAAATGATATGGAAGATCCAAAATTAATTGCAAAATAGTCCCTTAAAAATATTAAATTGAATTAAAATTTAAATAAGGCTACATATGGAAAAACACAAAAAAAATGCAAGGCTGAAAAAAAAAAACATTTGAGCGTGTTTGTCAAACACACCTTTAACAAAAAAACACATGCTTGAAATTTATCTTAAAAGAACATTTTTCAAATACCATTTAAAGACCATAAAACTCGTTCTTTCTTTAGTAAATTTTTATATTGCCAAACACGGCCTTAAACCTAAAGGGCTTGGCCTAGCCTAGCCCAAGGTCCAAAAACACAACCTATACTCAAAATAAAAACAAAAAAAAAAAATCAAACAAAAGTTTTGGTTAAATATCAACAAAAAGGAGAAAAACACCAACATAAAACTAGAAGACTAAACAAAGCTAAAGAACGAATTACATCAAATCACGAGCATAGAGAAGGAGAATATGGAAAACTAGAATTGAAAGACTCATTTAAAAGGGATAACATGCTGCAAAAATCAAGAATTAAACCTCAACAACCTCAAACCAAACCCATATCTTTAAATTATTAAGGATTGATTGATCCAAATTGCCTCAAATGAAAGAATTAAGAACAAAGAATAATAACATATAAGTTTAGGCTTCAATTGCAGCACATTAGAAGGTCTAGAACACCGGTTTAAAAAGAAAAATTATCCACTTATGAACAATCAAACATAAACAAAAAAAAGACAAAAAAAGCCTAGAAAACTACCCAAACCTAGAAAATGACTAAAATCCCAGAATAGCGACCTAAACCTTGTAACCATGGCTCAAACATGCTTACTACAACTTGCTTGAACTATCAACAACTCAAGAAAACAAAGAAAGGAAATGATGTATCCAACTAAATTAGATTTAACACATAACTTCAGAATGATATATCTCTAACTCTGACATTGTAACATTGAGCTATAATAAGCTAATGTTTGTTTTTATTCTATCTAAACATGATCATAGCTTGATTAAACCCAGCAAACATATCGAGAAAACAATTGATAATCATAATTTTAGTAAATCTCCAATAATGAAAATCAAATTCAAATGACTAAACTAAACTTTAGCATCATAACTGATATTTTAACAATCAACTAATATGATAATAACAATTATAACAACATCAAACTATGCATTCAAATCAACTTGTTAGAACAACATATATCATTTCCAACAACAAAATGTGACATACTAAAACATACATATTACCTTTAAACAAATGAACAATAAACATTCAAAATTCAACAGGGATGCCTTTTTCAATCAATGATGCCATTTTTATATTTGTGATTTCTTACCCCTTTCTCTTTTTTTTTTTCATCTCATGATCCTTAGTACTTCCAGCTCAGACTCTTTGATTCGTACATTCTGCTCCCTTTATTTTTTCTTCTTCCCATCTTTTGACACTATTTTTTTTGGTATCTTTCTTTTTCAATTATTTCTGGTATCTCTCTCAATTCTCTAAAACTGCTTTTCTTCTCTACCTTTTATGTGGAGAAACATCTTTTTTTATAAGCCAAAATAAAACAAGGAGGTTACAAAACCATAGTGGTTTCCTTAAAAACTAAGGTGGTTAAGGCGCTCTCTCACTCTTTTATAACATATTCCTGAAGGCTAGGTCATTTGTTTTCCTTTTAAATTGAATCTTAACAAGATAAAACAACTTTAAAGCTAACTCTTTTATAGGTGTTTTTCTTCTTTAGCCAAGGCTGGTTGGCTAGGGCACTTTGAAGAAACTATTGTGAAGCTTGGGATGTCAACGCATCATTAATAGACCTAAATCATGTAGAGAGGATGCAAATATATCATTGAAAACAAACCACATTTGATTTGAATCTTTATTACTCCATATTTATTTAGTGAAAGATTGGTCACTGATTAACTTAAGTTTATCAACGCAGATGAAACTGAATAGGGACAAGATGTTGTTGAATTCATTTAGCTAAATGAGGTATACACTTTTGATATAGAAGGCTAATCTTTGTAGGTAAAATGTTTCTTAATTTTTTGGTGCCGAATACAACCCTTGAAGTGTTTGGAAACGACACATTCATTCATCTGAAAATGGCTTTTTGATTAGTTTTTTTTGGGGTAAAGAAGAAGAATAATAGTGACCAAAAGACGAGTCATTTAGTTTTTCTATTCAATTTTAAATTACGTGTTGCCTATTCCTAAACTTTGAAAATTAGGATATTTAATTATGGTTTTTTGAGAATTTTCCTTCTTGTCTCTATACTTTTAATTTCAGCGTTTGCATCCTTAATTAACTCAAAAACTTCTCAATTTTTGCAATTGCATGTTTGAAAATATTGACGGGAATACTTTAATTCGCAAGCCTTTTACAAATTAGTCATTGGTTTCTAGATTATGTAATTCGACTCTTATTTGACTATTAAAATTTTAATTTATCTTGATTTTACCGTTGATTTAATCAATTTCAATCCCTATGTACATGTATTTTGCGCCTTGATCCTTAATTTTGAATTTTTGTAACTAAATCCCTAATTGGCCTCTAAACCTTCTGTTCTTTGCAATTAAACCTCTAATTAAGTCAATTTAACATATTAAAAGTTTGATTAAGTCTTTAAACTTGATTGATTCTTCTAATTTTTGCTTAATTGATTTTCAAACTAATTTTTTCTTCAATTTAACCCCTGATTAACTCACTTAAACCCTCATTAAAAGTCTAATTAAGTCTTTAAACTTAATCGATTCTTCTAATTTTTGCCTGATTGATTTTCAAATTAATTTTTTTTTCAATTAAACCCCTGATTAACTCAATTAAACCCTTATTAAAAGTCTAATTAAGTCCTTAAAGTTACTTAATTCTTCTAATTTTAGCCAAATTGACTTGCCAACTTATTTAATTTCAATTAAGCCTTTTTCTTTTGGCCTATTTTTTTTTTAATTTTCAAATCTCTTGTCCATTTGTGGCCTTAATATACATTTATTATTATTATTATTATTATTATTATTATATAAATGAAATCTTGGGTGACCTAAAATTAGGATATGACAAATATGTTCAACATTGAAACCAAGATGAAACTCTCTATATGATCTTATAATAAAATCTAAAAGATTTTAATAAAAATATTATTTATATAAATTAAATACAAAAAATATACTAACTTTTTTGCTTCTTATGTCAGATGGTATGAGGCGAAACATTTCACTTTAATCTCACTCACGTCCTTGAGTTCCACTAGGATGCATTGGAAGCACAATAGCCTTACCAGGTATGAGTTATAAATTTATTTAATTTTTTTCATTTGGGCATTAATTTTTTAGTTTCGCTTTATTTTCTAATATATGCTTTTCATGAATTAATAGGTTATATGGATGCTATATACCGACGATTTGATATTATCAGTTGCATTTGTATGTTGGGAGGGAGACTTGTGGTTAACAAATGTTTTGTTGCATTGTTTTGACATAGTTTAAATGCATTGCCCTGATCAAGTGATGCGGTAGTTTGACCCATATCAGCATATTCCAGATCATGTTGACACCATTGAAGAGTCACATGTTATCAATCATCAAGGCAGGTGAGAAAGGAATTGGCTGGTGATTCATGCAGATTATCCAGATCTTTAGGGTGTTAGGAGAGATAAGATATTTATGGAGTGAAAACCAACAATTGATCTAGGAGATGATATTTTCCAATAATGCGCCAATTTATTGCACCTACATGATCACGTATCTCGAGGTGTCACATATTTTGATGCATAACAAGCTTCGATATCCGAAATAGAAACCACTGGTATGATTTTTTTTTATATAACATTTATTAAATATTGTTAATGTTATTATAGATGTTAAGTGCTAGTTATTGTTTATTGTATTTATTAGATTCATTTATTATTACAGGAGGTTTGGAGAGTAAAATCCATTATCCATAAAGGCGTTGATGAGATGGCACATGCCCTGACCAACAATACAATCAATTTGTGTCTTGTTGGAATTTAAAAGGTTGAGGAGGCTGAAAGTCTTGAAAAGACCTTAACAGAAAATGAGATTGTTTATCGTGAACAGAAGCCTGAAACAAGTTTGCCCATAAACATTCCTTGCTCATTTACAAGTTGGGGTGATTTTGGTGCTGACCCCTATATGGGCATTATAGGCTTGTCCTTGTGTTGCATGAGTTTGAGTTTTAAATGTAGTTATGTTATATGCTTTTATATTTTAAGAATTATAAATTTAGTTTAAATTTAATAAAATATTATGTGAATTTTTATCATGTTTGATTATGAATTGTGAAGTATGTTTATTTTTTTTAATTGTGAAGTGTGTTGTGAAGTTTGTTGGAGATGAATTGTAAATTATGTTTGTGTATTGTGATTGTTGATTGATTGATTTTTTGTGGTTGAGAGTTGTAAGTATGAAAAAAGCTGTCTTTTTTTATAGAGTTACAATCCTCTCATACAACTCACGAGTCACAAATATGGCATGCAATTCATGAGTCGCGTATGAGATTGTCGACTTGCTAAATTGTATTATTTGTATTATTTTTTTAAATATTTTCTTAACTATGATAATTTTTTACATGTGCTAATGTCAAAAAACAATCTAGTTGATAGAGATGTCTAAGTTCCTATTTGACACTATAATAAAATTTATTTTTCATAGTATTTTTTAAATTGCTTTTGGCCTGACAAAATATTAAATTAATACCTTTTAATTTTAATTTATTAATATAAAAAATAAAAAAATATTATTTTTATATATTTTCAATTAAAAATATTTTTAAAAACATATTATACAGCGTTACAAACATAGTAAAGGACCTGCCGGAGAAGGCCAGCAGTTAAGAATTATGAGTTAGTTATAAACTTTAGTCCCTGTAATTTAATGAAACTAATTGATTAATCCCACTAGTATCAGAATTAAGTAAATAACCCAAAT
>Ga0325402_1002011_pt1 | contig 17480 bp, 10 predicted proteins | sample PopdelMetagenome_22_FD_207212 | JGI IMG/M metagenome (GOLD analysis project Ga0325402, IMG submission 207212) | Populus deltoides microbial communities from Bellville, Georgia, United States - Xylem-PdKOR-R3 | ecosystem: Host-associated > Plants > Phyllosphere > Stem > Wood/Secondary xylem... | reverse complement strand
TAGTTAATCATAAATAAATAGAACACAAAATATTAAGAAATTAGATCTTGAGATCTTGTACCACTAATAGAGATTAAGAACACATAAGTTTTGAGCTCCTAGAAGAGAAAAAGCAGAAAATATTTTCGTTCGTTCGTTTCTTGTTCCACAATAATTTAACAATTTTGCAAACCACCAAAAATATTAGAATAGGAAACTTTTAAAAATAGCATGAGAAACCATATTTTTTCCTTCTTTAAGTGAAATATATGAATCTGTTTAGACATTGGAATTATAATTTGTAATTTTTTTAGATGGAAATTATCATGTTTGAACTGTAAATTAAAGCAATCTGTTTCATTTTTAATGCAATTTTAATACTTTTTTTTTTTTTTGAGAATGAAGCAATTTTAATGTTGATAAATAAAGGAAATTCAGGAAAATACTGATGATTATGCGTCAATGCCACAAATATAGAACATGCCAGTGTTGAAATTCATTGAGCTAGAAGATGCAATGGATGTAGCATTTGTGAACTTTCCCTGCACAAGATCGCCACCCCGTTGACTAATGGCCACAGAACTAGACATCTGCTGCATTCTTATGTGGTCACTCTGCTTGTAAGAGATTTCTGAAGTTTCTCCAGTCTTCACTTCTCTTTCAGAATGAACTTCTCCCTTCTGAATCATGCTGACAGGAGGCTCTGTCTCTGCTTTAAGAAAATTGGAAATGGTTACCTAAAGTTAGTAATGCAATACCACACACAGCAAAGCACATCTTGCAGAGAAGGAGCTGGCTTAAATTGTTATGATGATTAACCTCCTGGTTTTTCAAGGTTCTTCTACTTCAACAATTCATGTGCCTGGAAAATTAATTAAACATACAGTCAATAAACATTCCATCCAAAATATACCATAGATTTGATAACTTGTGTCAACAAAAGAATGAGTACATGGTTTATCCATATTGCAGAAGTTTCTTGACATTCTTGTACAGTAGACTGCACTATCTTCCCTACAATATTGCAAGGCATTGGGCATGAATCCAGTCCATGAAATTTATGAAAACAGGTACAGTGCTGTTTTGACGATTGTAAAAGCATCTATGAAAATGTAGGTTATATAAATGAATGTAAGTGCATAATAAGAGTTTATGAGGCACATCCTGAGACTTGATTTCAAGCAATTAACCATAATCCCCAATCATAAGAAGTATATAAAGCCATTGCGAGGCAAAGAATTCCAGGAACTGTAGCTCATTTTATTTGTATTTCAGATATAAAAAAAAGGAAAGAAAGAAAGAAAGAAAAGATCATTAGAGAGAAGTGAACATCCTTCCAGTGTATGCCAGTATGATTACCATATCTGGTCAAATTTTATTCTTTAATAAAATTCCTGTTCATTCAGACTTGTCTTTCCTAATTATCGTGGCACTTTCCAAGTTAATGCTATGCTCTTTCCAATACAAGAAGCTCAGTATTGAAATTAGAATGAGTTACTCTTATTTGGCACCATTTCCATGATGAAACCCGTGTATATCTGTAGAAGCAGAAATGATCTCACTACAAAATTATTTTATGCAAAAGATTTGCATAAAATATTACACTTCTGTTCCATGAGATATAGGGATAAAGATCAACATTATTGAATCCTGTTGAGGAAGAGTTGGCTGGTCAGGATTTGCCACAGGTTCAGAGAGTGCAATTCATCCGCAGATTGGTTAAAGAAGTATTTCACAAAGCCAAAGAACAGTGTATTTCAATGATCCTCCCCCTGGTTTATGCCAAATCCCTAGGTTAATTTACTTGATATTACAGCGGCCAGAGTTTATAGAAGATAGTTTTTCTTTCATGTCTTTGGCCACAAATTATACCCCAAAATTAAATAAAAAACAATATGGTGAAATTAAGGTGAATTGTGAACAAAAATAATGTAACATGAAGCATATAAAGAAATTGTATGTAATGGAAAATGCAAACCTTTAAAAATAGTTTTCTTGCTGAATACAACGTTCACATATATCCGCAAAATGCATCCTTCATTTGATCCATCACCATCTCTAGTCACATCCCATAGTCCCTGACAATTGTAGCCATTAAGAGAAGAAGGGGGGCAGGGTAGGTTAGGTTTAAATAGTGGAGATCACGATCTTAAAGCAGATTAAAGCTCATGCCGAGAACTATACGGAATACTTGCTGCCAAGTCTGTTATAGAACTTTTTTTTCATGTTAAACAACCATTGCACTCTCTATCCGCACATTTCATTTCTTATTTCATGAACTAATCCTCATTTTTTTCTTTAACATCTCCTCCCTGTTGATCTGTCATGTGAAATTATCATAACAGCTGAATCTTGAGGAACATTTCACCAAGTTTTTGTCCTCCTTTCTCCCTTCCCAAATTCCTTCTCTTTTCACCGATTTGTGTGTAAAGGTAAAGCAGTAAAAGGACACCAACAAAGTCAAAAAATTGAAAACTTCCCTAAAAAAGAGGAAGTAATAAATTGAATAAAAGTGGAAAACCTTATAGGAGTCTGAAGCATGAAACAATTCTCACATCTCAGTCTAATTCACCATAAATGTGTCCCAGAATACATGTAGTTACTTAAAAAGACACTGAAAAAATCCTAGTAACTTAACTTAAATACAAAGTAGATAATCAAAATGTAATGGTTAATCCAAGAAAATTCTTAGATGATATTAAATTTCAGAAAGAAAGATTATCTAAATTATAAACAAACAAATAAAATTCCTTTTTCCTGCTCAGTATCAAAGGTTTTTAATAGGGCAACAGTTCACCATAAATGTGTCCCAGAATACATGTAGTTTGTACTCAAAAAGACACTGAAAAAAATCCTAGTAACTTAAATCCAAAGAAGATAATCGAAATGAAATAGTTAATCCAAGAAAATTCTTAGATGATATTAAACTTCAGAAAGATTATCTAAATCATAAACAAATAAATAAAATTCCCTTTTCCTGCTCAGTATCAAAGGTTTTTAATAGCAACAGATCATCTAACTTAATATCTCTCCTTCAATCAATAAGAATTCTCCACGTTGTATATCCATCTCCTTTCCTAAAGTCAATTCCATACCTAGGAGTAGAATGGTCGTATCCTCTCTTATTGTTGGTTTCCTAAATCTAAATAATGTATTAGGAGGAAGCTACTGGCCCAAGTCTGACAATCACAGGCTTAAGGGATACATGTCCTACATGTCTAACAAACCCAAATACAAAACACCCAATCTGGAAGTAAATCTATCTAAGACCAACCAGAACCATTCAATACAGGAATTTAAAAACTGCAGCCATGATGGAGCACAAGCTTGAAAAGAAATAACATGACAATTCCCAAGGTCCTGAAACAGTTTCAAAAACTTCATGTAACCCAAGAAAGAACCACATCTCAAAAGGTGCACCTAAATAGACAAGGGAATAAGTTCTGACTTCTTAATAATTAATTATCATTCAATATAAAATGTCATTATAAAATCTGTTTCTTAAAAGCTGAGTACACAATCCTAGTAAAAAATATGAAAAGAAATAAAATAAAAACCTTTTATCCACCGTGTCAATAAAATGGATCAGAAACAGCTTCTACCTCAACGTGAAAACAATCTCCAAAACGGACGTCACTGATCTCCTGTGATGTCTCGATAATCAAATGACTGGTAAAAGCAAAAGTGAGATCACAAGGAAGAACAAACAACCGGTCAAATCATTTACACTCAGCATCCAAAAAAGAAGAAAGGATAGGAATTAAATTAGCAAATAAATGACAATATAGACAGCTAATAAATTTAATCCATTGAGAACATTATCAATCAAGAGCTTTGTATGTAATTTCACAATGAATTTATGACACATTTATTTTAAATCCCTCGAAAAACTAAACTGATTCGATCAAAAACTTTGAAAGAAATAAGTACACTTGCAAGAAAGTCTATTTGAGGATATGCGAGAGAGACTTGTCTGAAATAGGCTGGTCTTGTAACATAAGTTTATGTACATAGTAGAGAAGACGGAGGGGGTGAGAGACCAAAGAGATCATGATGGATACAAATGATAAAAAGGAGTTTAGCATCAAAACAGCCTGCAAAGTTTTTGGCTCTAGAAGCAGCAAAACAGTAATGGACCTGAAGTAGTTGTGTAGAAGGTTTAATTGAGTCGTATATGATTATAACTATTAAGAATCTTTGGATGATCATTACTACTTTGCTTATGCTTATATCCCAGGACGCAGGGACACGATTCAGTTTCTTACTCTCTGGTGAAGAAAGTTAGAGAGTTAGGTGAGATTTTGCTAGAGGAAGGATTTTAAGGCGACTTTCAAAGGGTGCTGGTGATAGAAGAGAAGGAAAGAAGAGCTCCGAGTCAGCGGGAAGGGGATCTTAAGTGAAACCCGAAAATCCCCTGTTTCGAGCCTACCTTGTATGAGGCAAAACAGCTAACCCGTAAGCTAGTAAGTCACAATCACCTGGGGAGAGAAAGAATCAGGTACGAAAGAAAAGGAAGAATGATTCCCTAGGGATAGAATAAGGTGATAAAGCGTAAGGGAAGACTCAGAAGAAGGTGCCTGAGCAAGAGCTCTTTTTAGGAAGTATGGGAAAGCAGGATCAAAATCAGCAAGATCTTTTAAGAGAAAAAGAACTACTACCACAGGAACCAAATTAAGCATTTACTTTAATGCATGCACTTATACCTCAGATCTTTACTATAAAGAAAAGAGGCACAGAAAGGATAGGTTCAAACATCCAACTCCTTAAACATAGTCAGGGGCAGAGCTAGGATTCAAAGATAAAAGGGGGCAAAGAAAAGGTTCCAAGAAATGAGGGGACAAACAATTAAAAAGAAGATGATAAATTTGAGAGGACTAAAATGAGTATTTTGAAATTTTTAACGGGGGAAGTTGCCCCCTTCTCTTCTATGTAACTCTGCCCAGGGGCAGAGTGAAACATTGTGTTGATCCATCAAAACTTAATCCTTACCTACCTTTAAAAAAAGCCAAATCATAACAAAACAGCCAAATTATAGAACTGCTTTAAAAATCCTCTAGGAAACTTCCTTTTGTTTCCAATAAGGCTTTCCAATTTTCTTCCCTCTAAGAAATAAAAGCCTTTTTTTTTTCTTTTTGTGCTGAGAAATAGAGGCTTTGATGGATAGCGAATTACTACATCATCTTATTGAGCTCATCACCAAGTCATATTCAAAACAATTAAAGAACAAAACAACTAAAATGTCTCTCAAATTACAGATTATAAGAACCTGTTTCTGTAGACTCGAAATTTCTGGACTTCCTGGCAGCTGCCAAATTTTGCACCTATATAAAAACACAAAAATTGAAACAAACATAAAGGGAAACAAATTCGCTGAAATTGACGAACAAAAGCAATCATAGATACACAAGTAATACATCTCCATACCAAAATATATTTTGATAGGATGCTGAAAAGAGACATCACGAGCATGCCCAGATTTATCATCTATGTACCATAAAGAGCACCTGAAATCTGAAAGGCATAAAAATTAACCAACCAAAGATAAAGGTACAAATAACATCATCCAACATATTCATCAAACTTAACCACATCTGAAAACTCTAGCGTGTTTTACTTTAGTATGGTTCCATGTGAATTCAAAGAAAATTACCTTTATCTCCACATCTACTATGAAAAGATTCAACAAATTTAGCAGCAGCATCTGAAAAGAACAAATAAAAGAACTCCTCTACCTTGATCTGCATTCCTTAACATAAATGAAGATCAGAGAAAGACTCTTTAATGCGATAATATTTATAGAATTCTACATGTGGTAAAACAATAGGGGAGCGAATCAATAAAAGAAAAGGGAACACTACCGGAAACTTTGTCTGTCCAACTTCTTTAAAAGATTCACGTACTGCATATCAGAAAGAAACAGCTCAATTAAAAGAGTGCAGCAAAATATAAAGGGCAGGACCACCTCAAACATCATCCCAAAATCTTGCTGATGACAAATACCAACAACCACAACATTACTTTTGAGTAGAAATGAGCTCCATAGCCCACATCCAAAGGATTCAATCCTCTTCATGCAAAATTTTCACCAGGAATTACAAATAACTCCTCTGATAGATCTAATAGAAAAGCTCCAATTGCTTAGTTTAAAATTTGCTAATTAAACTAGAAGGTGAAGAGGAACCATACACCTTAAAATCTTGATTATTGAGAAAATATTATATCTAACAGGAAAATGAACTCGTTTGTTGCATGTTATATAGAAAACAAAATCACAATTAAAGTAATTCACAAGAGATAACTAACTCTGAGGTGCGTTGAAATTTTCCACATTCCATGCCAAAGTTGCTGAAGATGAAGAGTTGGTGTTTCTAACTAGTTCAACATCCTGTTCCAATTCATCTGCTACTTGAATTTGTATCATGGAGACACTGCCCATTTCAACGGATGGTGAAAATTCAGAATCAGGCGAACGAGCAGTAGCCTTTTGTCTACTATTCACATATATGCAGTTAATTTATGATCAATCACCCAAGACATGGACAGTGACAACTCATATAAACTCAGTATGGCTTGTGAAAGTACCTGTCAGGGGAATCTAATTCACTAGTTTGCTTGAAGCTATTCACCTTTTCAATCACAACAAGTCCATTACCTAGGCTACTGGATACAGAAATTAAATCCTGGTATAAAATCATCACATAAGATAGCAACAACGAAAACAGACCAGCAAGAAGTTTTACCATTCCAGAGTTCACGATGAAGTAATAAAAATTCATGCAATGTAATAAAAATTCATGCAATGAGTATCCAATGCTTTAAAATACCTGTTGTTCTGTGATCAAATTGGAACCATTACCATGTTGTAACCATCCATCCCTGATGAGATTCAAAGCTTCATCACGAGAGAGAAATGATGCAAAGAAGTACTGCCAGAATAATAACTGGATTAAGATATCACAATTTTTACTGAAATTCAGAAGTGAAAGAGCACTATTCCGAGCAACAACTTCAAGAAATGCCAAAACATAATAGGAGAGGAGCAATACTCTATTTCTACACTACCTTCTTTCCTCCGGCAAAAACTTCTATTGCATTAGGGAAGATCCCAGCTGTCTTTGCTTTTTTTACACTCGTAACTTCATGGAAAGGGATTATTTTCTGGATAAAAACCCATCAAATATGTCTGGAAACAGTCAAGATTGAGAAAGGGAACTATAAAAGACATTGACCACAATAACAATAATAAGGCCATATTCAAACATTACCTTTGTCTCAAATCCAAATATTTTTGAATAAAAGCAAATATAATGTACAAAAAGGTACATATGCCCCTGCAACATGTAAACAGTAAACAACACATGAATATAGTAGGAAACATAATCTTACCTCCAAGTAAGTTAAAAAAACTTATATAGACAAAATTATCACATAACTCATCCATGGTATCATTTACCAAACGAAATTCAACTCAAAAGGATGAAATGTGGTATACTATAACACTTATTGAGTGATGCATGCATCTCCGAGTACACACATAATATAGCAATTATTGAGTAATGCATGCATCTCCAAGTACACAATAAAGGTCAGCGTCAAGATTACCTGAAGAAGAATACTTCCTTGGTATGCACAATTAAAGTCTTGTACAAGGACCTATTGGGGGGGAAACGAAAATTTTAGAAACATACTTCAGAGAAAACAGAGGTCCTTTATAACTCTACAATATCCTCTGATGTGTGCATGACAGAGAGGGGGAATATCAAAAGTTTTAACAATAAGAACCGTTTCAGAAAATTTCACACGAGAAACAATTAATTCAAGGTACAAACATGCACACGGACATGCTTAACTGGTGCACAATTACAAGTGCAAGATAAAATAAGCATTTTGAACACATGATGTCCTAGAGGTTGGAAATGATACTAAGCAGATTACTTCTCATGAGCTTCTTATAACACATTTCACAGCACTTCCATCAGTTTTCCCCTCATTTCAATTATCATTTGTGTTCTATTTGATACATTTGTAAGTTTCAAAATCCTATTAACTTAAGGCTAGGATTAATGAATTCCAAACAGGGTCCAGCCCTAACCATAAAAGGATAAAATATGTCAATTCTGACATGTTATGAAGCTCCAACTCGAACAGAATTGAGAGCATTTCTGAAATGTTACAAATTATTGGATCTCAACTCACGTAGAGTTAACAGATTTTCATCTTGATAACGATCCCATAAAAACCAAATTTTGAAGAAACATCATTTAATAAAACCAAAATAGCTACAGATAGCGAAGAGCAAACTGAAATTTAGCATAAGAAACTCCTAGGAACTAGTAGCTGAGTTCTTGATTCTCTTTTTTTCAGCTAAGTAATTCTTCGACAATATATATATATAAAGACATTTGAAAGATATGAACATCCATGGCATAGAGTGACTTACTTCTTCCGGGGGAAGGCGAAACAGTTGCCTATACTCTTCACTCCTCGCTGCTGCCGGTGACTGTAAAATACAGTAAACAGTAAATCCTAACAAACAGAGCCGCTTGATCAAGTACGAGTGAGGAGAAATACCTGAGAATCGATTTCACGGTTAGGAATGGGAGAAGCATTTGAGTTATCGTTGAAATCAGGCGTCTCGGCAGCGAAAGAAGAGGAAGATGATTCAGGTGCGGCGTCAGTTGCTGATTTTGAAGCGGAAGAATTCATCGGCGGTGACGTTTCAAACCTCTCTCCTCCACTAGCTTATACAACTGCTGCCATAGAAGACAGAGAGGGGGGGGGGGGGAGATCGATTACTTATTCAAAAAACGAATTGGTGAAATTGGACTGGAAAGCAAGCGCGAATAAACAAACTAGTGGTGAGGTCGTTAGTTGTTGCTTGTTTCCGTTTTTTTATTTTAACAGCGGGCAAATATTGGTAGACGTTGACGTCGGTTTTATTTGTCGTGACTTAAAAAAAGAAGAAGAAGAAGAAAGACTGCCTTTTACCTGTTTGAATTTGAATTTTTTTATTTAAAAATATATTAAACTAATATTTTTTATTTTTTAAATTTATTTTTAATATTATCATATTAAAATAATTTTAAAAATATTAATTTTAAATTTTAAAAATTTTAAAAATACAATTGAATCATAATATCAATCGAGTTCTATATTTAAATGTTGTAATGATAATATCATTATTCTCTTATGCATAATTAAATTCTTACTTAAATCTTTTGAATTAATATATATTTTAAGATTTTTAATTTTTTTTAAATTATTAAAAAATGATGACTTTTAACTTTTTCTCAATATACCTCACTCCTTAATTTTAGAGATTCCCCGTCTGACATCACAATATAATATTTGTTTTTTTTTCCTTGCATTTTCTTAACAATTCAATGTATCGGCAAAAATTTAAAATTGACTTAAAAGTTAATCTCATGAAATAAGATTTAAATGTGTAGTGTTAAAAACAATTAAAAAATAAAAACCAAAATAAAAAGAAACTAATAAGGTTTTGAATTGAATTTAGGATTATTAAATCAAATTAACAAAAAAATATTAAAAAAATATGGAAATATCTTGTATAATTAAAAACTAAAAAAAAATATTAAATATGATAAAATCATATTTAAAATCTCTTTAAAAATAAAAAATAATTTGAATTGAATTTTCATGAACAATATATTACTAGTATTATTATTTTTATATCAGATGTATAATAACTAAAAAAAGTTATTAAAATTCAAATAAAAATTTATAATAATATTTAAGAATTATATCAAAATTAAAATTAAAAAGTGAGTGAATCTAGTAAATATTGTTTTGAGGGTAAAAAATACAAACCATTGAAATAAATAAAAAAAAGAAAAAAAAAAGCAAATTTAATACATGGCCCACTAGTAGCAAGTCAGACTTGCACGGGCCTAAGAGCCAGGCCTTTGCACCTGACGGACCTTGCTTCGAAAATTTAAAAAAAAAAAAAAACTCCTTAAAGATAATACTGGCTCCTTTAGCTCTTTTAGGTTTAAAAACACATACTAATCTATTAAGTTACAAAATAAAATTGTTTTCATTTAGATTAAATAAATATATTAAGGTTCTTCAATATTTATATAACCAACGAAGCACCATTAAAAAAAACCAGTTGCTATAGTGTAGCAGTATAATTATCATTTTTTATGGGTTATATCTTACATGTGTTGGGTTTTTTTATTGTAAAATAGGGAATGCAGTTTTCGAAAGAGCCTCGAATATGCAGGACTTTGCATCTTCTTTGGTGATGGGCCTGCGGAGAAGCTTGTGGGGTGGTGGATGTCTGGATGATCATATTTTTATGCTGGATCACAATGTTGTTCTGGACAGTAAAGGATTATAAATATTTCTTTCATGCGTACTTAGCTATCAACTGTGTTTTAGTTGTCCAAAAGGAGAGTTTCCAGTCTCTACGAGAGGTTCCTTGAGTAGAAAACCTTAACAACACGTGATGTATATGCATGTTTTATGTTTTTTTTTTTTCTAGAATCCATGTTTAACAAGTGATAATCCAAAATCTTCGAGCTTTTTGGAGCTCAGTTACACGGTAAATCTAGATAGATATAGGTATGACAAACTATCATGATTAATATTTCTAGACTCATCATCTTGTTAAATTCAAATAGATGTAAAGCTGATGATTTTTTTAGGCTTTCAATTGAATCACTCATTCGTTATACCTCACTATTAGTCACCTCTCTCTCTATTTTTTTTTTTTACATGAGCAGGATTTCCTTACAACATAAGATTATCTAACGAGCCTAAAAAACTTATCAAAAGCATAAAATTATCTACTCGTTGGGGTGCACTTGGCCTGAACCCAATTGATAATATCTAAAAACTTCAATAGTAAATCACTAGAGAATGAAGGTGTACCCCAACACAAAAGGGTTGTCATTTTAAAATGACCTTGAACAAAACCCAAAGTTGGTTGGTTGATATGCTCAGCCTCGACAGGCATTTGAGTTGTGTACTTTCTTGCCTGTTAAACATTAATGAACTCAATGTCCTCCATAACTAGAGTGCTAAGGATATCATCCTCATAGGCCTAAAACAACCTTTTTATCTTTTGAGGTTCATTAGCAACGGTGAGAGAATTACTTTTTCTAATGTTGAAAGACGAAAATAATGAAAGGAAATTTAATTTAAAAAAGCAATGGCAAAAAATATGAGTCAATCCAGGTTAATTTGTAAACCCTATAACCATGGAAATCGTGAAGTCCTTAAATCGGGGTTTAATCAAAAAGTATAATTCCCAACCAATTTAATTTTGAATGATAAAATTATAAAAAAAATTTATCAATTTAGAAAGCCTACCAGGGGAAAAAAATAACAAAAAAAATAAATATCACATTTGATAGGAAGAAAATCCATAAAGGATGAAATTGTAAATACAAATAATCAAGATAACCTAATATAAATGAAATGAAAATAAAAGTATGAAGATAAATTCTCAATAAATTAAATGTTGAATGATAAAATTGAAATAATTTAATTTTTAAAAAGGTTCTAAAAAATCAATCCATGTTAACCTTTGAAACTAGTGACTCTAGTCATGAATTTGAGATTAACCTTGTGGGAACGAAAAAAAATCTTAATAAACCTATATTAACCTGCAAACTCCATGATCATAGGTAGAGGGTCAGGTTAACCTAATAAAAACAAAAGGAAAAAAAGATATGACATAAAAAAAATGGGGATCAAATTTGAAAAAAAACACTCACGAATGATGAAATTAAAAAAAACATAAAAAGTGATCTCAAACAAAATAAATAGTAATAAAAAAAAGAAGACCAAATTTGAAAGATGGAAAAATGAAAATGGATGAAATTGAAAAACAACTATAATTTTATGGCTTATTAAAAATAAAAAAAATAGTAATAAAAAATTAGGATCAAATCTTAATGATTAAAAAATAAAATGGGGGTGAAATAAAAAAAATTGTAATTTTATAACTTATTCAATCAAAAGGACAGATTAAATACGAAGAGAAAATAAATTGTAGGCACTAGCATGGAATTCGAGGTGGGGGGAGAGAAAAAACAGTCGTCAAGAGCATCGAGACCTTTTAAAAGCCACCCTGAAAGATAGCGTTTGGAGGATGGACAGCCCCACCTGCATCGCCTAAACTACACGGGGGTCATCTACACGCTAGTGTGTTATATGCAAGCGCTAATAATTTTTTTAATTATATTTAATAAATATAATTTATAAAAACACATCTAAGTACCCTTATAATTTACAATAAAATCAATGTAAAATAATAAAAGGCCTCTGGGTGAGAGTTATATTGGTTTTGTTTTTAAAAACATCAAAGTAATTGATGATATTTTAAAATTTAATATGCTTAAAAATAAGGTTATTTAGTATTTTGATAGTGGGTAATCACATGTTGAAGTCAATGTTCTCTTATATGGAGCTTGGGAAGTAGATGGTTACATAGGGTCTATAATGATCGTTAAGCTCATATTTACTTGGACTTAGCACGATATCAAGCCCACGAACAATGAGTCTGACAAACATTATATTATTTTATTATAGAGTTAAATTAATAATTTTTTTAAAGAATAAAATAAAATTATCAATTTAACCTTATACAATTTGGTGCTTGATACCTGATTTTATAGAAGAATTAGTTTTTTTTCGTTTTTTATTTTACTCACCGACTTCAAATCAGCTAATCTTCTAGGGAGTGAACGTGCCTGAATATTATAAAAACAAGGTATAAGTAGTCCTAATCATCTCTCCCTCTTCAAGAAACAGGAAAATAGTAAACTGAGGCCCCATGTTCGGTGAAGGATTCAAAGGAAAACACCACAAACTAAGAAGACACACTGAAAAAGTCATTGGTGAACCAGACTCACAAGTGAGAAATGAATCATGAGAGAGCCCACCTTGATGTTTCTTTTCCTGATCCCAACTACGATTTCAAACCTCTAATATGCACCTTTTTCAAAAAGCAAGGGTAGCAGCATGCAAGGCCCACAAATTATAGATTACTACAAAATGCTTCTTTTTTTTTCTGGAAATGTGGGTGTAATGTTTTTGGCGTTTGAGCAGTGGTAGAATATACATTCAGCTAATCATTCTAATCACTAAAAATATAGCTTTCATGGGATTGGAGACTCACATGACAACTTGCCCCATATTGATCGTGACCATCAACGAAATAAAGTTTCCCAATCATGATCCACATCATCCTCCATTTTTCTCCACTTCACTACTTTTTTCTGGGGTTCTCCTTAGCTTTATCGGCATCCTGTACTAAATTAATGCCATGAGCAAGGGTCTCTCTCTCTCTCTCTCTCTCTCTCTCTCTACACACACACACACACACACACACACACTCTTCTTTCCGTAACCAGGTGAATGTGAAGGGAACTGGAATTGGTCCCTGAAATAGGCTTTGTTGGATTCCAATTTGAAACAGTTCCTTTGACCAATTTTCTTCAGTCGCAAGCATTCGATATATTTTAGGAAATCTTGGTGATCAAAAGTTGTAGACACTATAAATCGAAGAGAGAAAATATTTTTATTTGTTGATTACTGGAATTGTAGGATCCAATAGAAAACTTCAAGGGTTATATACATATCCCCTGTCTTTGGTTAGAATTGCTTGGATGCCGCATCTTGCATTTTGATGATTGTTTTTTTAATCTATTTGTTTTTTATATTTTTAAAAAAGTTAATTTTTTTATTTTTTTAAATTAATTTTTTTATGCTTTCAAATTATTTTTATGTATTAATATAAAAAATAATATTTTATTTTTCAAAAAAATTAATCCGAGTAGTAGGTGGATTCACTGTTTTGTCATTTTTTAGATTGTAAAACTATTCTTTCTCCATTTATAAGTTTAGGTGTGAATATCTTATCCAATACTCAATTAGAAACAAATTCAATTTAGATACATTAAAAGGTTGATCCAAAGATTTCTTAACCATTAAAATAATTAATAATAATACTTCGAATATTAAGAATACTTCGAATAAAAGTTGATGAAAATAAAATTTGAAGACTGTGATGTAAAAACATAAAATCACAGGAATTGAATAATGTAAAATTCAAAAACTTCAGGGACCGAAAGTAAATTTTACTCGCAAAAAATGCAATCCACGGTATTTTGTATTTTGGTGAATAGTACAAAACACTGTGAATTTGCCCCCAATCTTTTAGTTTTGTTTATAGTGTAATGAGAGGAAATTTTTATTTTCTTGTTTACCAGAAACATGCATGAATAAAAACTTTAAGAAATAGCCGGACAAAGCTAGTGAGAATATATATAAATTAAAAAATTTTATTAATGAAAAAACTTAACCTGGGTAGCAAATGAGTTTAATTATGATGTCATAATTCTAATTTTTGTAGGAGACTGGGAGAGAAACAGATGTTTAAAAAATGAATGAGTACTTTAGTGCGAATAACCTACTTGAATTATATTTATTTTTACATTTTAAAAAGTTTTTTTTAAAAAATAATTTTTTTATTTTAAATTACTATTTTTTGATGTTTTCAAATCATTTAATGTGCTAATTTTAAAAATAAATTTTTTATAAAAATAATAAAATATTATTTTAATATATTTCCAAATAAAATACATTTTAAAAAACAACTACTGTCACAATATCAAATATAATTTAAATTAATAAAGAATTTAAGTTTTGTTTGATCCACAAGTTAACTGAAAGAATTTGATGTAGAATATACTCAATAAAAAATTTATATATTTATATTTTATTATTGAGTTTTGATGTCATATGGATATCTATTTTACAAATATTATTTATTATTGAACATATATGTATATATATAATTAATGCAATATATATCTCGGGTTAGCTTATTGCAATTTAAGATAAATATTTTGTTATTATGTTAGTACTTAGTTTTATGAATGTTTATTTTTTTTTCATGAATATTTAAATTAACTTTGTATTATCTAAATTGATTGGGTTGTTAACTTTCAAATGTTTTTTTTTTTTTTTGTATTGTGAAACATATTAGCAATGTTTATATTTATTTTTGTGTTAAAAATAATTAATTTAATTTACAGTCTAGTGCATGCCAGCGATCTAGTTACTAAACTATAGACAATTTGCGTGCAAGAAGGTTCTCTCACCAAGTCGTGTACACGTGATCCAAAGAAATAGTCCAAAAAATAATAACTTTCAAGGGGATCAGTAAAAGGTTAAATAAATAACAAAAAGATAACTATAAATTAGTCGAGAGGTTTTGAAAATATGGTTTGATTGTAGAGGTAGAAGCGATAAAAGAGCAAAGGTAGTCTTGGATTTTTATGATTTTTTTTTAATTAATGTAGATATTCAAATTAATTTATATGCATCTCAATTAAAATATTGAAAGCCATATGAAAAACATTTTGGCCTTGACATAAGACACTTTAGACAACAACAATGTTTTTTTTATCCCTAAAATTGTTTATGCTTTGGACCTTTAACTTGTTTTTCTTTTTATTTGGTTTTTTGATGCTGCTTTGATTTACAATTGGTTTAGGTAATTTATTTTCTATGTGGGTGTATAGGATCTCAAATTATCAAGAAAATGTTTTATTGCTCATTTAACTCTTGATTTTATAAAATAAAATTCAATCTATTTGATTTAGAATAATTAGAGATTTATGGATTGGATTTTAAGGTTAACAAAATGCTCAATCCTTTTTTGTTTTGCTAAATTTAGGGATTGATTTATATGGGCAATGGAAAAGTTTATGTCTTCTTTTTTTTTTTCATCCTTTACTTTTATTTTTTCAACCTGATCCTTTTTCACTAGCTTTATTAGGGACTTGATATTTTGTTTTGGTTGCCTTGATACAAAGATCTTACAATATTGAAGGAAATTTCTAGTGCTCGATTTTGAAAATAAAATAAATTTTAGTTAATTTAAAATAATTAAATGTTAAATGACCAAAATTAAAATCGAGACAAGTATGAGGATTAGGGTAAACAAGCAGGAAAATAGATTAGCACGTGCAAACACACATGATAGCATGTGGGAGGCATCCACAATATTCAAACAGTGCATGCAACTTTTTTCAGCAACACAACAATGACTTTCACAAAGACATTTAAAGCCGTGTGCCTTGGTCTTCATGGTGGTACGACAAGTATCGGTGGAGGCACCACCGTTTAGCTCTAACATGCTTTTTTCTTTCTTTCCTTCTTCGTTTCTCTCTCGTCTTCTCGAGAATCGTGTTGGCTTACCAAAATATAAAAATGTCCTTCATTTGGTTTTTGTATCATATTTGATCATCATTTTTTTTATTACAATTTATTTCATTTTGAATTTTTTTTATTGATTTTTCCCTTTAGCATCTAGTTTAATTTAATTTTTATATCATATTTAGTTTTCACCCTTTTTTATTGCTATTTATTTATTTATTATCCCTTTCTTAATAGATTTTTAATTTCAAATTTGGTTCACAATCTTTTGATAACTATTTATTTTTTTAATCATTTTTTTATGAATTATGTTCTTTCAATTCTATCCCTTGGTATTTAATTGATTGAAGATTTTGGTTTATGATTTTTTTCATATTGCATTATATGGGGTTAATTCTGGTTTCATGACCCAAGTCATTGGCTTTGAAGATTAGCTTGAGTTGACTTTACTCTTTTTTTTATGTTTTTTTTTTAAAAATTGATCTTTCTCTCAATTTCATCTCTCAACGTAGGGTTGGTTGGAGATTGAGCCTTGTGATTTTTTTTAATTTTCCTTTCTAGAGGGTTATCCTAATCTCATGTCCTGAGTCGTGGGCTTAATATGTTGATTTAGGTTTACTCATTTATTTTTTTTTGTTTTTTTACACTGGATTTTTTTTCAGTTTCACTCTTTAATACTGAAGTGTCTAAGATTTGAGTTTCGTTGTTTTATTTAATTCAGTTTTTATGAAATTATCCCAGTCTCATGATCAAATCGTGTATTTGATAAGTTATCTCATGTCATTTTATTTGTCTTTTTTATTTTATAATTCAACATTTGCTATGAATTAAGCTTTGATTTTTTTTTCGTTTTGTTTTTTATAGGATCATCTTCATTTAATTTCTGCCTCGTTATCGAATATTAGAATGATATCTTTTTATATTATTAGCAAGTATTTATTTTTTAAATTGATTATTGTATTTTTTTTAGTTTTGTTATATATTATTGTTGTTATATTTATCGTGCGAAATTAAATAATGACAAGAGGCTCAAGTTTTTTTTTTTAAATGTTAACTTGTCCTAATATTTTTTTATATTGAAAAAAACTTGTGCTGACACGCGGTATATTGGGGGGACCCATCTAGTTGTATCAATTATTCAATGGTAGATATTAAACCTCAGCATTGGATCACTCTACCAAAGGGTTATTGCACGCCACGTTTGTCTGAAAATGGCATATCTTGAACAGTGCCTCTGTGATACGTGGAGATAAAACATAATGTTTGCAAGAACTTCCAAGCCGAAGATTAGGCAAATTTTGCAA
>Ga0325402_1002010_pt1 | contig 17481 bp, 10 predicted proteins | sample PopdelMetagenome_22_FD_207212 | JGI IMG/M metagenome (GOLD analysis project Ga0325402, IMG submission 207212) | Populus deltoides microbial communities from Bellville, Georgia, United States - Xylem-PdKOR-R3 | ecosystem: Host-associated > Plants > Phyllosphere > Stem > Wood/Secondary xylem... | reverse complement strand
AGTGTATTTAGTTGTAGTTGTGATTTAAAAAAAATTATTTTATAAAAATTATTTTTAATTGAAGTTTGTTTAAAAAAATAGATATTTGATTAAAACTGTGGTAGTTTAATGTGTTTGGTTAAGAATGCTTTTGAAATTAAGGTTATAAAATAATTTTAAAAAATATATATTAATATTGATGGTTTTAAATTTAAATATTGTAGAATTAATTACTTTTATTATATCATGAAATAAATAATACTTTATATAAAATATTTTTTATTATTCCATTAAACTATTTATAATTCCATTACGTACAAAATTCATCCGATAAAAACTACAGCTTTCATAATATTTTAAGCGTGTAATAAAATTAGATAAAATATTATCAGGTATAAAATTGATATTTTAGTGCGAGTGAATTTAATTCATTATATACTAGTTTTTCGGGAAAAAAATATTGTTCACATCACAGTGTGAATGAATTTAATTCACTCTAAACTAGTTTTTTTTTTAAATGTTAATAAAAAAAAAGTCTGTGAACAGTACAAGTGAATTGCACTGTTCACGTTAACAGTGCAATTCACTCTTGAACAGTGCAAGAGAATTGCATTGTTTGTTGTTTTTCGAGTGAACAGTGCAAATTTCTTGCATTGTTCACTGAACAATGTATGCTACAGTGTTCATGCTAATTAAAATTAGCATGAACAGTGTGCACAAAGCAGTAAAATGTTGTTTTTTTTTCATGTGTCTCGGAGGCGAAAAAACACGGAAACCATACACAATAAAATATGTTTTTTTTTTGTTTATCAAAGAAGTTGCATCTATATTTTAAACAAAATACAGACACAACCTCATTACTAAACGGGTTCTTACATTCTTGTAAGCTTAGTACAGCTTACAAGCCCAGGCAAAGGAATCGGACATTTTGGTTTTATTCTGTCTTATAAACAAAGCCCATTTCTGTGCCCTGAAAGTTTTCCCTAACCAATTCTCTATTATTATAATTGAAATATAGCGTTTGATTTATATTTAATTGATAAATAAATTAAATTTATATGATTAAAAAAGATAAAATTTAAATAATTTATTTTTTATATTACCCTCATTATCTTCATCATATGAGGATTAAATATGTATTCTGAAAAGGTTAATTTTACTATTAATTTTTTTTTTAAATTGTACCTCTGATTTGTTTTTATAGTATTTTGAAAGATTGATTTTTTAAGAAAATTCAATTCTTAATTTTCAAGAAGATTTCAGATATAAAATTTAATGCCAGAGGGTTACAAGTAGCTAGCGGGATTTGAACGGTCAACGCATGTGCATGGAAGATACAATCGTTGCTCTTTGAGGCTGTTTCATTTGGAGAATATTTCTCTGGCAAGTTGTCTTTTGGTCTATATATTAGATAATTTCCATGGATTTATGGAAGCGTGGCAAAACTCATCAAGCTGGGCGGGACATGCATGAAATATATAGGACTGAGAGCAACTACGAAAGAAATAGAGAAAAACTCTTTCATACAGTAGGCCGAGGGGGGATCGTTCGGCTAGCTGTTAGCATCATCAGTAATGTCTATCCTTCCCGAACAAGCCCCTATTGGTCTCTTATAATTATTGAAGGCTCAGGAACGCTTCTCACAATGTTTCTTTCACATTTATAACCAATGGACATCTTTTTGAGTTAAGCAAGTTACCTTTGCCCAGCTCAAGGAGTCTTTCTCCATCATAGAGCTGCCAATGTGGCCCACGAAGTAATGGATGCATTGAGATATTTTTTTTGGAAACACGTTGGAGGACTGGGACATGCATGCCCATGAAACAATCTAGAATTATTTGTCATGGGCACTCGCACACCTAGCTAGAAGTTCTATATATGTTAAGAAGCTTTCATACTACGAGTTAAAAAGTAATTTTTTTTAGGCATCAAAAGACGTAAAATTGAGATACATGTTCATCATTCGGGGCTGCAAAATTCGCTCAAATATTGGGATTTGAATGATTGAGGACTTGGGTCAAGCAGTTCTAGTTCTTTTTAAAAGCAACGAAAAGAATAAATCAAGTGAAATCACAAAAAAAAAAAAAACAAAACAGAATTGATTTACTAGAAATACACACACTGACACACACACATATATTCCCAAAACCTTTTACAGACAACAAAATAATTATACAACTCCCTCACAGTTATACATTTAGCTAGTTGCACTCCAAATCTTGGATTGAGCGGCTACTCAAATTAAGATTCATTCCACAACTCATTACTGCAGTCCTGTTCTTCACGGTTCCAAACAAACGGACGTCTCCTTTCAACTTGGCATAGCTGTACATCTTCAACATCCCAGAATTAATATCACTACTTAGGTTCTTAGCTTCGGACAGACTGCCTGATGACCTGATTTTCACAACAATATTCATCCTCCTTGTTTTTCTAGCTCCGACCCGCCCGCTCCTCAATTTTGCTTCACCAACTACCATGCCCTTGTACAGAGCACTAGAACTAGTATTCTCAAATTTGAAGCAAACAAAATTTGAGTTCTTGACACTCACCTCGGCTGCTAGTGTCATGTTGAATGAAGGGATTGGATTGTTACCGTAACTTAGATGTTCGACGGCAACCGAGCTTAATTTAACACGCGGAGTTCTTGGCTTCACAATTATTGCAAAAACTAGGATGATTGCACTCAGGATGACAATCAAAGCAAGAGAATAAATAAAACATTTGCCACTTCTTTTTGGCCGTAACGCTTTGTGTTGTATCGTGGCATACTCTTCGTCGCTTCTCTGGTAAGAATTAGCTGGTGCTAATGGAACTATCTGATTGCCGTCGGACATTTTGCTCGAGCTTGTAGTTGTAGAGGGTTAGTTTCTCTTCGAGATTTTAAGAAACTGCGTCTCTTGTTTTATGCGCGATAATATTCTAAATGTGGCATTATTGTTGAATCACTTTCTATATAGTAGTAGTACTAGCATTGAAGAGAGGAGGCATCAGCCAGTCTGCCATGTTGAATTTTCAGTAACCTTTAGTGGACCCGTTCGATGACGTGGTGGCGCCGCTATATTTAACTGGGGAATAATTGGGCCCCTGATGAGGCCTCACGATTTTTTCTTTATCATTGAAATATAATTTTGTTAAGAAATTTAGGTTTTTATTTTATTTTATTTATTAAAAATAGAATAATATTTTTTTTAATTTAATCTATATATAATCTTTTTTTATTTATATTAAATTTATTCTTTTTAGATTATTATTATTATCACATTATGCAGTATTAATGAAACCTTAATTTCTTCCTCTTTTATTTTTGTATTTTTCTTTAATTTTTGGATTGCTTAATATGATATTAGAGTTTAATTTCATGGAATGATGCTTAATCTCAAACCAATTTTTTTTTTGAGTGATCGTATAACTTTAAAAACATATTTGCTCAGTTTCTGCAATATAGTATTTTGTTTTTCTTTCTTTTGCATTTTGGTTTTCTTTGTTTGTTGATTATGACTATTAAAATAGATGATTCATTTTAGTCCATGAGTGTGAGATTGGATGAAAATAATTATTCGTATTGGAGTTATGTGATGAAAAAAAATTAAGGATAAAAAGATATAAGAATATGTTAGTGGAACTTCTATGATATCTAGAAATATTGATAAGGGTTATGCTGCTTTAATAGATGTCTGAGAAGCAAACAACACAAAGATTATTACTTGGATTAATAGTTATGTTGAGCATTCTATAGGTACACAGTTGGCGAAGTATGAGATAACAAAGAAGGTTTCAGATCATTTGCAAAGATTATTCATGCAATTAAATTTTTCAAAGCAATATCAATTAGAGAATGATATAGGAGCTCTTCACCATAAAAATATGAATATTTAGAAGTTTTATTCTACCATGACAGATCTTTGAAATTAATTAACTCTTACAGAATTAACAAAATTAAAGGCATATGGTTCCTTTATTGCTCGTAGAGAGCAACAATGATTGATACAGTTTTTAACGGTAATTTACAATGATTTTGAAGGACTTAGACGTTAAATTTTGCATCGTTCTCCACCGCCTTCTATTGACTCAGTTGTTAGTGAGTTATTGGCTGAAGAAATACATCTTTAGTCTTATTTTGAAAAAGAAATCCTTTCTACTTCTAATCCTTCTATGCTAGCAGTACCTTCTAAGTCATTATCTAATAATGAGAATAAGTCTTACGCAAGAGTTACATTCAACGAGTGCAATTTTTATAAGCAAAAAGATTATTGGAATGTTTAGTGTTCCAAGTTGAGACAATAGAATCAAGCTTGAAAGCCTGACATTCAATCACAATTTGTTTATAGACTACCTCAGAGCTACAAACCACTACATCACAATATTGCAACAGTAGTAGCATGAAAAAGAGGAAGCATCAACCATTCTGCCATGTTGAATTTTCAGTAACCTTTAGTAGACCAGTTTCCAATAAATAAAATGTTGAATGATGAAATTGAATTATATTAATTTTTAAAAAAATCTAAAAAATTAAAAGTCAACTCGCGTCAAGCTTAGAAATTGATGACTTTGATCATGAAACTGGAACTAACCTTACAGAATGCAAACAGTAAAAAAGAACAATGGAAAACTAAAAAAAAGATAAAAAAATAGGAAAACATCACTTGAAAAAGAAAAGAAAAACCAAGAAAACTCGGACAAACCTTCTAAATTTAAGCAAATGTCTCAAACTCATAACCTATTAAATCCTAGATCGGGCCTAAATCAAGAAGCTCAATTTCCAACCAATTTAATATTGATTAGTCAAAGTAAATCTAACAAAGAACAACAAATAAAAAAAATCTAATAAAATCCAAGTTATTTTCAAAATCAGTGAAAAACCTTAGAGAAATAAAATAAATAAAACTAAATTTAAAAATTTATCTCAAATAAAATAAATAGAAATAAAAAAATGAGAGCTATATTCGAAAGATAAAAAAAATAAAGAATTAAATAGAAAAACAAATTCTTATAAATTGTTTTAAAAAATCATTTCAAGTTTTGAAGGATGGAATCAGGAAAAAAAATATATCAATTTAAAGAATTAGCCAAAAACACCGAACAAAGAACATCAAATAAAAAGACTTGTGATAAGTGGGAATTTTCAAGGCCAACAAGAGATTTCATAAAAAACAAGTTAAAAAAATAAAATTCAACCTCCAATTGAATAAATATTGAAGGATGAAACGAGAAGATAATTATATTAAAAAAGGAAAATAAAAAAATATGAAGTAAATCCCGGCGAACCTCCTAAACCAAGTCATATATTTAGAACTCACAACCCGTGAAACACTAAATTTAGGTTCAATTAAGAAGCTCAATTTCCAACCAATTTAATATTGATTAGTTAAAGTAAATCTAACAAAGAACAACAAATAAAAAAATCTAATAAAATCCAGGTTATTTTCAAAATCTTTGAAAAACCTTAGAAAAATAAAATAAATAAAACTAAATTTAAAAATTTATCTTAAATAAAATAAATAGCAATAAAAAAATGAGAGCTAAATTCAAAAGATAAAAAATAAAATAAAGGAGGATGAAATAGAAAAAAAAATTCTTATAAATTGTTGGAAAAAATCATTTCAAGTTTTGAAGAATGGAATCAGGAAAAAAAATATCAATTTAAAGATTTAGCCAAAAAAAACCTAACAAAGAACCTCAAATAAAAAGACTTGTAATAAATGAGAATTTTCAAGGCCAACAAGAAATTTCATAAAAAACAAGTTAAAAAAATAAAACTCAATCTCTAATTGAATAAATATTGAAGGATGAAACTAGAAGATAATTATATTAAAAAAGAAAAATAAAAAAAATATGAAGTAAATCCCGGTGAACCTCCTAAACCAAGTCATATATTTAAAAATCACAACTCATGAAACCCTAAATTTAGGTTCAATCAAGAAGCTTTATTACCAACCAATTTAAAAAACTTGTTAAAGTAAAAAAAAAAAACATCAATCAAAAGAATCAGGATCAAATTTGATAGGAATAAAACAAACAAATGAGTGAAATTATAAAACAAAAATCAATTTAAAAAATGCTCTCAAACAAAACAAATAGCAATTAAAAAAACATTAACTAAATTTAAAAGATTAAAAATTTAAAGGGGGATAAAAATAAATTTTTCAAGATAAAAGAAACTATAATAAAAAGAACAGAAATCAAATCTAAATAATTAAAAAAATTAAAAAGTTGTTCTGAAATTTTTAAATGTTTAAGGTGAAAATTTAGGAAGAGAGTGAGAATAAAATGGGGGTTGTTATCGATGTTGAACTAATGAAAATCTTGGAATACATGTCGCTCCATTATAGAGGGGGTACCGTAATGATTCCAATTCCATCGATAAAGATGGTTTTTGGTGGCTGAACAACACATTACTCGTTGCTCGAAAAGTGTGGGGCTGCCCACTTGATATTACTAAAACAATATTTCATGTTATTTTAAATATTTAACATTTATTAAAATATAAAAACATCACTAAATGAACTTGATATTACAAAAAAAAAATCATGCTTTAAAGATGAAAGAGCTCTTACAATAAATTATTTACACTAATTTAAAAAAAATGAAAAGACTAATACAACCTTGATTGAAAGATAATTTAAAATTTTATTGTAAGGTTAAATAATAATTTTACTTAAAAATAAAAAAAATAATTAATTTAAATCTTATACAATTTATAAAAAACAATTATATCATAGTAAAAATAGTACTTTATCCTTGATATCTAATTCAATGATTTTATGAACAATTTTATCATTACACTAGGATTTTGTTCTTAAGGCCGCCCCTTAATTAGAGTGTCTTTCCTTTATCTTAAACGTAAACAAATACTTTTATTTTATTATTCGAAGCCCAATTAGAGGCCGCTGCTCCATATTACGTGAGAGCAGGGCCCAGTATTTGAAGATAGATGGTTCAGAAAGTTAAACAGAAAACTAAAACAACCTGGGCTTGTTTTAAGCCCAACCCAACCCACAATACATGCAAAATGCTGAGACATTGAGAAATTTGCACACACTGATGGGCCAGTTTCCCTCTTCATATTCACCTTCGGTACTCCAAAAAACAAAAGCCCAATAACAATGTTTTTTAAAAAAACAAAAAAAAAAAACCTGGAAGTCATTGAGAAAACGTTGCACTCCTAGATAGGAACATTCTTTTTACTTTTTTGACCAAGGACAATTATGTACTTTCATCCAATTTCTGAATGGTAAAATAATTTAAATGCCCCTAAAAATAAAATCTGCAAGGCTGGTGTAGAGGGACTTTTTCATATTTTTACATTTAGCTTGGGCATTTTTTACGTTAGAAAAAATGGCAAGTAAATCAAAGAACTAAAGCGATTAGTGAAATACTTCATTCGAATACTATAAAAGGGTTACAATTTCAACCTCTACAAACTCTATTCCTACCAGAAGGGACTCCTTTTACCTTCCAGTGGTAGCCCTAATGTTTAACACAGTACTAGTAGCCTTCCTCTCTTGAACATCTACATATAATTTGCATATTATAGAAACAAGGAAAAAAAAAACAAAACTATGAATATCATGTACATATACTTTGCATATTATAATCAAGTGATCAAATGCAATTTCACAAGGTTGACTCCTCCCAGCAGCATTGACATTCCAGAAGGATTCTCTGCACACACTTCAAGAGGGGAAAGTGCAATGCTCCCACCTTCCTTCCGAGTCCACAAACTTGATTCAAGACTCTCCCTTTCAAAATTGTCCTCTTCTGTCCACCTTTGAATGTCTAACAATCATGCATTGGCAAACTTATCATTATCAAATTATGTCAACCTCTCCATTGCAGCTGTAACCCATTCTTCATCTCAGCAATACCACTTTTACTTCCTCTATCTACATGTCAACTCTGAACTGGCTGAGGTTTATCACTGAAACCTCTAGCCATTTCACCAGCCAGAATAACGTTTCTGGCTGTGCTTGGTGTGCTAGTAAATAACCACATATTCATCTATAGCCTTTTTTCCACCCCTTTTTCCTTCTCTGCCCAAGACTCTGCAGTGCTTCATTGGCTTATTATAAATTTTCTTATTTTGTAGTTGGGAAGGGTGTTGGAGAAGAGTTTTGTGGAAAAAAGGTGTAAATAATATATATATATATATATATATATACACACACCACCCCTTGTTCACTTAGAAATGCTCCTTGTGGAACTCGAACTTTGTGGAACCTTTTTGATTGAAATCATAGCAGAGCTTGCCTAGTTCTTTAGCCAAGACTGGTGCTCCGCAGTAAAACACACCTGCTCCAAAACCATAGTGATATGATTAGAACAGGAGGATAGGTTTTCTGTGTTAAAAAAATCTGTTAGCTAGAAGGTATACTCACCTATCCTTGCATTACAGTGCTTGGAACATAATTTAGAAAGAACCTTCTTCCAATTAGGCCTTGCAAAATGCGTTCGCACCTAATGATAAAACGAGGAATTGTTAGTAGACCTGCATGGTCTAATATTTCAGTCCACTATTGTCACTTGTCTGCAAAGAGTGTAATTTATGTGTAATTGAAGGTGTCAGAAAATTTGGAAAAGCCCTACTGATATAACATGCGAGCCGCAACATGAACATGCAATGAGCCTAAACAAAATTATTAGTATTACCCTGGTGCCAGAGACAATGTCCACACCGTTTTTCGCATGGTTTAAGGCTTGGACCATGGTAATGAGGGTTGATCGAGCATCGCCTTCCTCATACACACTGGTCAAGTAATTATGCATCTCAATCACACCCTGGAATAGTCCAACGACAAAGTCAACAATCAAGGAAACCAAGCAAAACGGGAATTTTTTTTGTAATTTACATAATTTCAAGCTAAGTTGACATTAATTACCCTTTGATCAAGCTCTGCAACTTCATTCATGACTCCTTTGAACCAATCAAAAGAACTTTGCTCCCTTGTTACCCAATAGAAATAAGCGTTGGTGGTCCTTACAGCCTTCTTACGTTTTGGTGAAACTTTGTTAGAGGTTGATGTATCATTGCTTCCAATGCTCAGGTCTGATGTCCTACTGATATCCAAGACCGAATCCTGAGAATGAGAATCAGACTTGTGACTGTGCATTTAGAAGACTATCATGGATTAAGTCTGGAAATTTTCTATAGTTCGCAATACAGAATCTATAGTATTAAAGGAACGATCATGTGTATACATTGCAGATTGGAAAAGTGAAAGTCAGGTTTCTAGTCACTTACTGCCTGCTCCTCCATTTTGACAATGTTATTAAGCAGATCTTTGAGAATGCTGATGAAAGGTGTTGCTCCAATTCCCAGACCAACAAGTAACAACACATCATATTTACGGTAATCTTGTGCCGGTGCACCATAAGGCGCATCTATCAAGAGCTTTGGCAAGCTGTCATTAGAGAGGAAAGTTACATAAACAATATAATCACAAAATGCTATCCAAAGGAAAAAAAAAACCGGAATGGGAAAGGAAAAGGGAAACATAGACATATTCTGTACCCTTTTTTTGTTGTTTCATCAGCCCTGAGAAGTCCACTCTTACCGGCTACAGGACGTTCACAGGCTTCAGAGAACACTCTTCTTAGTTCTTGAGTCCAGTCACCTAGCTGCCGAATGTGAACACTGAGGTAGTCATCACCAGGTGCGGAGGTAATTGAAAATGGATGCCTGGGTGGAAAAATAAAGCATGCTGATTGTAAGTTCTGGAGAAAATCAGGTATCAGAGCAAAGAAACCAACTGAAACCGTTGATATCAATCGATCATCAATTACAAAGGAAAGAAATCAAATACTGATTCCTAACAAATTTATTTTTCACTAGCTTTCATCAGAAAATGAAAAAAAAAATCATACAAAATAATGACCATATCCCATAAAGCGAATAAGCACAAAATGAGCAAGTTTCTTGCTAGCAGTTGGCCTAGATGTATTTTACAAGCACCTTTCTCTGGTAGACTACAACTGAAAGTGTTTTAAACTACCAAAAAAGCCATTTTCATGTGAGTTAAGAAATTAATAGTGATTTACCACTCAAATAGAGAAACAGCAGGGCACTGGACAAACATGTACTGTCCACTCTTGTACCGGAATTGGGGAGGCTTAGACATTTGCAATGTGAGAACATTTCCAGGATAAATTGCAACCTGGATGAAAAAAAGAATTATGACAAAAATCTAGTACAGTAGGTTCTAAACTTTACAGAAGTACTGTGCCAGTTTATAGGGCTCTTTCAAGATGGTAACATTTAGACATTAACCATAAGATCGAACTGAAATGACAGAGGTCTTCAGGATGTTATACCTTGAGAAGCCTGACAGTATAGAAGCCAGATCGAAAAAACCTCAGCGCCCTTTCTCCGGCATATAGTAAAACTGGAACAGAAAGATACATCCATGTCTGCAAGCAATAAATCGCCGTCAGTTTACAATCTCAAACAAGAAAAACATTCACTGCCATTAAAAGATTTCAGATTCATACCGTCTTTTTGTACCATCCATGCACCATATACAGGAATACACCATGGATGGTGAGCAGGATGTAGACAATGACAAACAAGTGGTGCGAATACCAGAATGCATTGTATCCAGTGAGCCTGTCAAAGGGTTTTGGAAACTTAATGAGGCTCCTCCTGAACCATCTTGTTGCAAGTGTAAATGCAATGGCCATGCTGATCACCATTAAGATTCCAGTCACACCTTCAGCCCCTCTAGCCAGTTTTGCATATGAAGGTTTGTTTCCACCAAAGTCATCACTCAGGTATGCTCTGTATTGCTCATCAGATGAATTTACAAGCCTTGGAAAATCACAGACTAGATGGTTTCCAGCATGGAGAATCACACCAATTACAATTGCTGCTGCTATGGTCTGCATGTGTGTGAGAAATATTAAATCAATGCAATTTACCATAAGTAATTAAATAAGTTTATATATAAAAAAAAAATCATTTTGTGCTTAAATGGTGTCATTTTGTACATCATCAAGATTGATTTAAGCTCGACTCAAATTTTCAATATCTTTTATCGGTGGTAAAATAGCTTTGAATTAGTTATGAATTTACTCTTTTATTTTATAGCACACGGAGCATTTGGGTCTTAGCTAGCATAAGCAGAGCCTTTAACTGATGAGAATTTAAATAAACAAAAAAATTGTTTATGTATGTTAATGTTTTTTTTATTAACGTGGGTGTTTGGGTTAGTTTGTGCGTATCTTAACTAATTTTAGGAATCTTGAAGTTAACAATCATATAAATTTCCAGACCTTAAAATTTATAAAACTCGAATTTGTAATTTTTAAAAAATAAAATTAAAATTTAATAAGTTAAACTACCTAAGATTATTTTATCCGCTAATTCTTAGATGCTGTAGCAGTAGCCCTTGGAAAAGACTAGTGTTTACGAAGATCAAATCCCCACAGTAGGAATAATCCTCTAGATTTGACCCATCTCCCCTAAGTTTAACCAAATGAAAAGAGAGAACAAATTGTAATTCCTTTCGACGAAGTGTCCTCGTTACCAAACACGAATTTAAGAACATGTTTGGTCACGGGAAAGGACAAGCCATTACAACATAAGTATTTTATAAAGCTGGTTGGTGTTTGTATGAAAATAAATAATTTAATAAAAGATAATTACTTTTAAAAATAAATATTTATTTATAAAAAATAAAATAAAATAAAATAATTTGTTTTTAAAGTAAAAGTAATCAATTTTTTGGAAAATAGTTTATAATAACAACAATAATAATAGTGAAAAAATAAAAAATAATAATTTTATTTATGTAATTCATAAAACATGATCATAAGAAAATAAGTAATCAAATATATTAATAAATAAAATATCTATTTAAAAATAAAGAAATTACAAATTTTAATAAACAATTTTAGAAGGAGTAAAAAAATTATAATTTTATTTATAAAAAAATAAGAACTAAATAAAACAATACAAAATTATCGATTTATGTGGCTCTTTTCTTTCAAATTCCTTCTTCGACAACAAAATTCATATGCTGTGGCTAACATTATTTAATAAAAAAAGAGGGGTATATATGAAAACCTTTAAGTTGCCAGCTATCGCTGCCATCTCGGGATCAATATTTTAGGCACTGAAAAATTATTGTATTTTCATTGGCTAAGACCAACCAATATATTGACTTTCTTGCAAAGTCTTCTATATGGGACCCTAGAAGGATGTAAACGTATTAAAAAAGCAATACAGACAAGAAGAGGAGGGAGGGGGTCGGTAACCTTGTACATACCTTGTGAAAGTTGATATTGTCGTCAAAAGGCACCAAGGGACCCAACCTCGTGGACCTCAGCCAAGTGATGGTATTTCTACACACAGGCAAGAGAATTAGAGCCATATTGAACTTCAATGTCTCTGCTGCTCCTTTGGCTGTTAGGAGACAATAACCCATTACTTGAAAAGCATTCTTTTGCTTGTATTGAAAGAATTTCCATGTGAACAGCCCTATCATTATCATAACCCATAATGTCAAAACCCAAATTCTTCTCCAATTCTCTTGAAAAAAGTATACGCATTGCTTGCTCACTCTCCTTATTGGGCTCCTCTTTCTTAGCCCTTGTAGATTTTGGCTCAAGGCTTGGCTTGTGTAGCTCAGAGCTTGACTGTAGTTCAGATACGTGTCCTTTTGTAGAAGGAGTGTTTCTAGCTGCCACAGCTACATATCATTTTAAGCAACAACAAGAAAACAAGGTTGCATCAAAATCACCAGCAGTGGAGTTACAGAAAAAATGGAAAAGAGAATCTTGATCATGTCAACTTATTACACTACAATTGATGCAGAGTGGAGCACGCGTAATGCTTTATGTATGAGTGAAGGCTAAGCATTATTTGAGAGGTCAGGTTCAAACAGTGGCAGGAATAATAGTTCAGATCATCAAAATCAATTTTAAAATTTAAAAAAAGTACAGGTCATCAAGGCACTTCCGATACAGTAAATAACACTTGTTTATTTAGCTGTACGCCGACCTCCATCCTTTCTTTTCTAGCTTGGATCGTGAATAAATTATTTATATTTAAAATGTCGATCCTCTACCATGAGAAATAAACTGTCCTACCATCCGAGCCAGTCTCTAGGATCCATATAAAATCTGGAGTGGTAAAGTTTCATGCTCCTAGAAATCTACAAAAGGTTCGTTCCATTTTGGCAACAAGAGAAATGACAATACGTAATTCGAAAGCCTATTGGATAAAGAATCAATGTTTACGCTACCAAATTGAAGAAAGACGCTTAAGAAAATCTTGAGTTGGTTGGTGACAATGACAACTGTGTCAGACGATGGCCATTCACGTTCAATTTTTCGTTGAATTTATCATTACTTGGTGGACAACCTTTTTTTTTTTTAATGTTAGTACCGGTCCTGAAAACATCTGAAGTTTGAACCAGCTTTGCCTCAGAAACTGCGTACCTCTACTTAAAACTTAAAAGTCTTCTATGCTATAACAGACGTGCATATTAAAGTGGAAAAGAAAGCCAGGGAGCTGTTCAACTACCACAAATATTCTTCAATATAAATAAGCTTGCTTAACCAGATTAATTAGTTGTGCCATTTGTAAGAAACGATTGCCATTTCTCTCTTCTTCTGTCATTCTTCTTCGAGTACGGTTCAACAACATCGAGACCCAGTAAGATTTGGTGAATTAATTTGTTAGGAACATGGACTTTGCTATAAAATTGCAACTGCTGTGCCTCTTTCTTATTATTTTTTTCCCCTGTTGATTATTGTGACCCAGAACAAGACAGGGGATCAAATTTGACTCTGATTAAACAAATTTAGTTAAATAATGCTTGGAACCCAGTATGAAAATAAATAATGAAGATAAATATTATACTAAGCCCACCTAATTGATTCTAGAATCGCTATAGTATTTCATGGGATTTACCAAACATGCATGAAAAAAGAAAGGAAAAAAAAAAAACATTAGCGTTTATCTGTCAGTAAAATTAACGAGGACCCGCACCTCGATGTAGCCAAATCTTTCTGGGTCCAACTCTTCCATGATCAAAGCTGCGTATTCCTCTGCTTGTTCTTTTAATCTTGATAACTTATTTGCAGAAGCACTTAGCATGATAATCTACCAATTCATGTAAAGAAATTATAAAGTTAATGAATATATAATATTGAAAACAACAGTATTGACGGTCACTAATTTCAGCTTTTCATGCAAATCAAGGGAGATGGTCCAAAAGGCCCCCACCAACCCCACTGAGAAAATCATTATATATATATATAGAAGAAGGTTGCCGTCTCTCAACCTGAAACTCTTGAAAGAAAGACCCCAGTTCATAAGATGCTTGAGAACGTGGGAATGGCGTCAGAGATCAAGAAAAAATTGAATCATGTCTATTCTATTGGGTTGGTTAGTTTTAGAATTTTCATAAATTTAGGGTCACCGAATCCTCTCCTTCTTCAACGATTATCTTAATAGAAAAAATGACACCCTGTTTATTGAGATAGCCTGCTATCTTAATTTATAACTAAAGAGCTTGGGCAATATTCATGATTTAAAGGGTCATCTGTTTTTTATTTAATTTAATTATTCTACCTCATATTTGGAAGGTCGGTTCTTATTTTATTTCCACAATAATTTGACAGGCTGTTGGCTAATTCATGCACGTTACTTTAAGATTAAGCACTTAATCAATGTAACTAGTTAAGATTAAATTAATTGAATTCGAGAGAAAGACATGATTAATTATAATGTCTTCTTAAATTCATTTGCAGTACCTCTTTGACTTCTTCTTCAGTGATTCTACCGTCTTCGTTCTTGTCCACCCTGTAAACATAACAGCAGAAAAGTAGTTTATCACCTAGTTTATCCGCTAATTCAAGATTACTTGATAGTGAGAAGAGAAAAATGGCAGAAAATATTGTATAATCACTTTTTCAATAATTGGGGTTCGGAGGAAAATACAGTTCTATCCTCTCTCTCTCTCTCTCTCTCTCTTTTTTATCATTTCTAGTACAGAGTTCGGAAAAGAGACAAACTGGGTTCCGATGGACCAAAACCATGTTGGTTTTCGTCCATCAAAATGTCTTTGCTTGCATGATCTCAGATAAGAGTGAGATACTTAACATACAATATTTGTTTTTTAAGAAAAAGAAAAGGAAAAGGATGAATTAATTAATGAACAAAATAAGTCATCAATTAAGTTTAATTATATTATACACTAGTCCGTAAGAAGGCGTACATATCGAAGAAGATCTGGAGTCGAGAATCAAAGCTTTGATCGGTAATTTGTGACCAAAACTCGTAAAGCTCATCTCCACAAATCTTGTCCGCTTTCAATCTTCTTCTCCTTCCCAATGCATCAAAAAGCTCCAAAGCAAACTCCTTCGAATCTTTCATTCCTTTTCAAAACACAAATCTAAAAAATTAATTTCCAAGACTTCATACGAACATGACAACTAAATCTTCAGTACTTTTGTTGCCTTTTTTATCCATAAATAATGAAATCCAAGTAGAAAAAAAATCAATAATTTAGACTCGGTTCGTGCTTTGAAAGCTAGCTGGCTGCTTTCGCTAAAACCAAGAGAAAGAAAATAGAAAGTCAAGAGAGAATCGAACCTATGCATTGTGCAAAATCGGCCCGGTTAAGATAACCATCTTCAGCAAGTTTTTCAAAATTGCTTTGAACTTCACTCCATGCATCAACGCCATTAGTTTTTTTACTGTTCTTACTTATAAATCTCAATCCACGCAAGGCTTTTTGAGCACCAGACCGAGTCCGGTCCAGCTGCGCTCGCTGCTTTCTCAAAGCACGGGCGGCTAAAGCTGACTCAAAAGCACCACCGCCATTATTTCCCGAGGCTGATAAAATCCGAGCTGCCTGTCCATGACTCCAAGAAAACCTCCTTAACTCAGCTTTCAACTCATGCGAAAATTGCCTAGCTTTCGCTACAGCTTCAGCTTTTAACTCCTGAGAAAATTGCAATAACTTATTCGACGAACTCCGCCTGATCGTCGGCGATCTCGACACCGGAGTTACAGCTCCGGCAGACAGAGAACCACCAGTAGTGAAAGAAACATCATCGATGTTGATAACCGTTGATGTTGCTGGCTCAACACTACGAAGCACAATCGTGTCATCACCTTGTAAATCAAGTGTCACCTCAACAAACTCCTCGCCGGACTCAGTTCCCGGCGATGTTCCTGTGCTCATCGTTGCATTTCCGGGAAGCGTGTCCGAGGCCCATCTCCGCTCGTGTTTAGGCAATGAAGCTCTCATTGATTTTAGGTGAAATGGATTTTAGGTGAGTGACGAAGTAATAAAGAAGTGGAGGAGGAGAGGCAATGTTAGTATTAGTAGTCGTCGTCGAAGAACGCGTTGGGAATCTAATGGAAAAGGCATGAATACGCGGAGTGTTGTGTTTCCTCCAGATCTTCTAGAGAGAGAAACAAAAAAAAATCTCTCTCTCGAGAGAGAGAATTTGAAGAACAAAAAGGCAAGAAAAAGACAAGCTTTAATAATTCTATGGGTGTGTATGTGTAAAGAATGGGCTAAAAATGCAGGGGACCAAGAGAGAGAATTTCTATACAGAAATGGGATTGTATTTTGAGTGCTCTGTGACCACTTAGCTAGGAATGGTTTTGTCTCTCTCTTTTATGCTCGAGCTAGCTAGTAAAAGTAGTCTTCTTTTCTGTTTTTGTGACCATTTATTTATTTTTGGCATAACGCGTGCGTTTACACTCGAGACATTGAAGAAAAAGAAAAGGAGCTGTGGAGCTCCGAGGATAAAAGAGAAGCGGAGGCCTTGGAAATGTGTGTGTGTGTGTGTGTGAGAGAGAGAGAGAGGGAGAGAGAGGTATATATTTTTATGCTTGTGGTGTTGGTGCCCGTTTTAGGTTTTTGATTTTTGGCGATTGTTTTAGAGTCAACTCCATCTAACATCACAACAGGGGGGTGGTTAATGATTATGAAAGTTTCCCCCTTCTTAAATTCCTTACTTTTATTGAGAAATTAGTATTTAAAACAATTTATTGTTTTGAATATATTAAATCGATCTAAAAAGCACATATTAAGTATTATTTGAAAAAAATACTTTTTAACGTTAAATCCAAAATCTTTACCTCTTATGTATAAGAATCTTGTTTTTGTTGTTCAAACTGTTTTACAGAGTGATTGTTTTTCCAAACTTCCGAAAATGCTTTTGGTTAAAATAAAATAATCCTGTTAGATGCCCTTCGAAATAGACACGGAATTTTTGAAAATGATTTCTATAATGATATTATAAGAGGCACCCGGAAGTTTTCGGGACAATTTAAACATTTTTCAAAATCGGGATTTCATTTTTCTATAATCGGTCAACCTGGTATTAAAAGATCTTTGGGCTTTGACCAGGCCCAAGCTGATTAATTAGATGTTGAAAGGCTCAGCAATGTCTATGGTTGGTTAACTTGAGACTTACTCTTCGAAGATAAAAAAGATGGTTGCTTTGATGTAAATCAAGAAGCAATAGAACGGTAGAACG
>Ga0325402_1002009_pt1 | contig 17485 bp, 12 predicted proteins | sample PopdelMetagenome_22_FD_207212 | JGI IMG/M metagenome (GOLD analysis project Ga0325402, IMG submission 207212) | Populus deltoides microbial communities from Bellville, Georgia, United States - Xylem-PdKOR-R3 | ecosystem: Host-associated > Plants > Phyllosphere > Stem > Wood/Secondary xylem... | reverse complement strand
ACCTAGCACTAGCACTGGTCCTAGTCATAATATATAGTATATACCATTAATGTAAAGGTAGATTTGGGCTTAATTAAAATGAATTATTGTTGGAAATAATAAGGTTTGTGGAAACTAACTAATGACTCATTCAAAATTGGGCTAATTACTATTCTAATGAGCACTAATAAGAAAATTTCTGCTTCGTTACTGCTTTGGGCTATTTGTTTTTTTTTTTGTTTTTTGCAAAATCACCTACTCCAATCAAATCATAAATAGAGCATAGCCCGATGGCTGAAATTAAAAGTTCGAGCAAAGCCCGATACATTAGCAGGCCAGGCCTACAAACTAAAATGAATGATACGAGCCAGTCCAAAGTCAAAACCCCGCTGACTATACATCCTCAAAACAATTAAAACAAAAAATAAAAAGCATCAATGAGACAATGTGGTATAAGATTTATTGTACTGTGTATTAAAACAATGATGTCTTTCCCTTTTGAAAGCAATTGAGTGTAAAATCATCTTTTTCAAAAGACATTACCGAAGATTCATTAGACATTACTGACATGATTGGGAGCAAATTAGTTTCTACGCATAGTTTTAGCATAGTGTAAAGATATTATTATCCCTTAAAAGCCAAAAACATAAATGTTTTTTACAGGATTTTTTTTGTTTTTTTTATTAGACAAATGACATTTTAAACCTTGAAAGCCAAAATAATTTTACTTTTGTGAGGCACATTGTTTTATTTTCATAATGGTTTTTTTTTATTATTATAATCAATTCCACTAAGAACAATTAAATTTTTTAATAACTATATAATATTAGTAAAAAAAAGGTGTGTGGGAAGCTTCCATAATGTTCAGTCAGCGTGTAAGGTTGTGTTTGGTCATTGAATGGTGGCTTTCAAAGTGGTGTTCACACCGTCTCGACAGCCTCTTGATACGAATCAAGTTAGGTCCGAATTTTGTCTTAAAATGCTTACTAACCAATATTATGAGATCGTGCATATCTATTAAAAAGTATATTAGATTGAACTGAAATTTTATAGAGAGATATTAGACACATGAAACTATAATATGGTAAAATTTCATGTCAATTGGAGTTCGGAAACGTATTATTGAAATTAGTTAAACTAGTTGTTACTATTTTGGTAGATTCGTCGTCAAAATGTTTTTTCTTGGGTAGTTTCTACCAATCAATCTAGACCTATAATGGATTAATTTTGGACAACAAATGGAGAGTAAATTAAGCTTATTTAGGCCCTAAACTTGTGTATGGTCTTGGGCTATAAAGGTTCCTAATGTGGCTTGGATTCATTGATGAATTAGAGTCCTTTCTTTCGTAGGATGTGTGGCGACTAGGGGCTCTATTAATACTTTAGTTTCAGTTGTCTTTTATTTCTTTTGTCTTTCTTTAAGTTTTAGCATCTTAGAGAGAATTTTAACACTTGATTTTTTAGTCTTAATTTATACTTTTGGGTTTGATTAATTAACTAAGACCCAAAGCTTATTTGGGCTTAATTATTAATTAGTTTTTAGTTATGACCCAAGGCTTGTTTGGGTCCATACTTTTAAATTTATTAGTATAGATTTTGGGTCAGATTGAAAGTGGGTCAATTTAGCCCACGAGGATAGTTCAATTAGGGTTTTTATTTTCAACGGTATAAATACTTTTTGTAAGGACAAAATATTTAGACTTGATGATATTATTGCTACCAAATTTATTTAGCTTGCATAAGAGATATTCTCGCATTCTTTGGTTCTCTAACGAACTAAATTGACTTATTGAAGATTAACTGATTTCGTGATGTCTTCCTTATACTTCTTATTCATGAATTGGTGTTCGTGGGGTGAGAGTTCATAATTCAATAGTGTTGGTTTTTTGGGACAGGTTCTCATTATGTCACACTCCTATCAGACTTGTTTTGGCTTTCGAGGACTTGTTGTCAATCTTATTGTGGGTTGCGTGACCATGTAATTACGAGGTTCGCACCACCCATCCATTTTGAGGTGGCACGTGCGGCCGAATCACCTTAAGTTTAGCATCAACGATCGTTTCTTCTTTATTTTCTTCTTTCCTTTCTCCTTCTTGAATTCTGTGTAGACCTTCTAAAATTTCAAAACAGCTTTTCAAGTTTTTTTTTCCTTTCAGATTAGGTCCCTGTCTTTTTGATTGATTTTTGTTTTCTTTGAAATAATTTATAAATTTAGATTTTTTTTCAATTTCATCCTCTTTTAATTTTTTTTGTTAGATTTGGTCCTCATTCTTTTAATTGTTATTTTTTCTTAACTTGAGATAATTTTTAAATTGATTTTTTTTAATGATTTCATTCTCATTCAATTTGTTTCTTGTTAAATCTAATCCTTATTCATTTTTTTATCTTTTTTTTTTTACTTTGGTTCATTTTTTAGATTAATGTTTTTTTTTTTAATTTCATCTTTCAACATTAAATTTGTTGGAATTAAGCTTCTTTACCATGCTTGTGTCTATGATTTCATAGGTTGTGAGTTTGGAAGATAAACTCAAGTTTAGGGGGTTCACCTATGTTTGCTTGTTTTTTATTTATTTTAAAAGCACATTTCAACGACCGAATTACCCTTAAAAAAAAACATTTAGCTAGTGTCTTATTCACATGATGCGACTTGCGAGATTTGATGGTCTTACTAGAGTTTACAGGTGTTTAATTTTTTTGGTTTTATTTTTTTTAATTTTTTTTTTTTTTTTTCATTTCATCCTTCTACATTTAGATTGTTGAGGATTGGCTATCATTATTATTTTTAAAATTTTTTTCTATAAGGTTGGTGTAACAGCTCGGCCCAACCTGCCAGATATTGTCCGTTTTGGGCCTTACCGCCATCACAGATTTGTTCTTAGTGACCATGTATGGCCCAAAACGTGTTTGACAAGTTAATAACCAGCACTACTAATAAGGCCAGCTACCAACTCCTCATCTGTTGATGTGGGATATTACAATCCACCCCCTTTAAGGAGCCCGATGACCCCGTCGGCACAACCGGAAGCTAGTGAGGTCGGCTCCGATACCAAATGTAACAGCTTGGCCCAACTTACCAGATATTGTTCGCTTTGGGCCTTACAGCCCTTACAGATTTTTTCTTAGTGACCACGCATGGCTCAAAACGCGTCTGACAAGCTAGCACCTAGTACTACTAATAAGGCCAGCTACCAACTCCTCACCCGCCGATGTGGGATATTACAGTTGGCCTAACTTCACTACCTGGTTTGTGAATTTGACATGCTAACTCAGGTTGACTTGAGGGTTTTTTTTGTCATTTTTCATTTTTTTTTATCAATTTTATCCTTCCTCGTTAAGTTATCTCGGAATTAAGTTTTGTTATTTTTTTTTATTTGACAATCGTTCTTTTTTTTTGGTTAACGTTATCACTTTTGCTATTAATATTCTATCAATTAATTGTTGTTGCCTTTTATATTGTATAAATGAATTAACAAGGTGTTTTTTTTTACCTTAATTAGAACACACTAGCAACACTCAAATATCTTTTTTCACGTTACAAAAAAATCAACATGGCCAGCAACAAAGCATGAGTCACCTGTCTAGTAAAAAATATAGTAAATTATAAATTAAACCTTTTAGCTTTGCAAAATAAATTGAAAAGTCCTTTTAGTATTAAAAATAAATAATTAATTTTTTGACCACTCTTGACCATGTTTAATTTTTTTTCCAAAAAAATATAGTATTTTCTCATTAGTCTTTCCATAACATATGTTTCTTTTTTCTTTCTATTTCTTAAAGAAAAATGATCGCGTTACATATAAATTTTTAAAAATAAAGGCTAATTAATTATTTTTAAAACTAAATGGCCTATTTAATTTTTTGTACAAAATTATAGAAACTCGTTTATAATTTACTAAAAAAAACTAATTATATATCCCAATAATGAGCAATAAGAGGTTTAAGATCTCTATTAAAATAAAACTCTTTTCACATATTTTGGACTATTTACTATGATTTTTGTAAATCGATTCAAGTAACTTATTTTATTTTTAATTTATTTCTTGATGCAAACTCGGAGGGTAAAGATCCTGAAACCCACAAACAAGATATAAACAATCCAAGAAAGCTAAAATCAAATTTATAAAAACTGGACCCAATGATTACTTGAACTAAAAAACCAAAGTTATTGGAAGAAAAACCCTAACCATTTGATTATAAAGAATCAAGAACTAGAAGTATAAGGATGAACACCTCAAAGACAATTAATCTTTGATAAGTCATAGAGAGTTCAATGAAGAACTAAGAGTATGAGCAAAATCTCTCTCACACATAATATAATTTCTAAAGAACCACGTCTGACTTGTTTTCCCTTTCAAAATGGTATTTATAGTTCACAAAATAAAATAAACACTAATGGACTAACATTAAAACCCAATTAAAAATTCTCCAAAGTATATAAAATAAATAACAAAAAATTAGTTCTAACTTAATTGTATGGCCGCCACATATTCATTTGCAAAGAACATAATTATCGAACCCTTATAAAATAATTGCATTTGTTGTTGAATTTGGAAAGAAAATAATGTTGCCAACTTGGTATCCTTTAAAATCAAGGATTCCTTATAAAACAAAACTCTTGAATTTGTTTCTTTAAAAAAAATAAGAATTCCAATGCTGCCAAAGTTGCTCACTTCAATGCTATTAAAGTTGTCAACTTTGTATAGAATCCACAACTCATAAGGAAAAATTATGTTTGCTGGCTTTAATTTTCCTTTCCAATAAGGAATCCTTGCCTTGTAGGAAATCCAAAAAACATAAGGAAACAATCATTGTTGCCTCTCCACCTTTACTGCCAAGCTTTGCTGCATGTTCAAACCCAATAAAAGATGTAATTCCTTTGTGTGAATCACATTATTTAAAGCCTGATTATCCCTTGTTGTAGTCTTGAGCCTTAACTTGACCAAAATATTCTAAATTAGCCCATTGCGTGTAATTAGCCCAATTGATACTTCTAATGGATTATTTGATGATACTTATTGGTTCTCATCATTCCTTCTCTTCTCAAAAGGATTCAATCTTAAATCATCACTTACATCAAATAGAGAAAGATTGTAAATATTAAAAGTAACATTAATATCATACTCAACTATAAGATTCATTTTATATGCATTATTGTTGATTCATTCAATAACTTGGAATGGACCATCTCCTCTAAACTGCAATTTAGATCTCCTATGAACTAGAAATCTTCCCTTTATCATGAGCACCAAAACCCAATCACCACTAGGAATATCATAATGGACATTACATCCTTATAATCCTGTAAAAAAAAAAAAACAACAACACTATTTTGCATACTATTGTTAGTATAAAAAACATTTTCAATAACACCCTTTTCTTGTATAAAAGATCTCATGCTTCTTTATTATTCCTTCAACATTATCTTTTCTCTTTTTTATTTTTTTTCTCAACTCTATTTGTCTTTCCACTTCACTAGTTCTTTATTGTTTTCTCTTTCAGTCAAATCCTACTTTCTTTTCTCCTCAAAGCTTATGACATTTGCTTTTCTCTCATGGCTTATGGTATTTTCTAAATCTTCACTCCTATTGACCTTTTTCTCACTTTTTAATTTTAATTGGTTCTCGTAAACCTGATTTGGTAACAATAGTAAAAAAGTGATGAATTTTCCATTTTTTATAAAAGAATACTTATTTTTAAACTCATCATATATAACATTCCTATCAAATTGTCATGACCCCCCAATAACAAATGACTTGCATGCATAAGACTGACATCACATGAAACTTCATCATTATGTCTCCCAATAAAAAACAAAGCCAAAACCTGCTTATTAACCTTTGATTCTGCATATTCATCCAACCACTAAAGCTATAAGGTTTATAATGTTTTGTAGTATTGAAATTCAATTTCTTAACAAGTGTGGTACTAACAACATTAGCACAACTTCCACCATCTACAATTATACTACATACCTCATTATTGATATGACGTCTCATATAAAGAGTATTCTCCTTTTATTACTTCAAATCATTCTCATTGACTGAAATATTCAATGCTCATCTAATCACAAACAATTCGTCTGTACACTCCACATTATCATTAACATCATCAAGTGACAACATCTCCTCATCATTGCTTTTATTTTTGGTTTCAACCTCCCCATGATCATGTAAGATCATAGCTTTTTTGTTAGACATTAAGAAGTCATGTGACATATTTCCAAACATAAAAAAATATTTAATATCATGATTACAAGGTACTTGAGTATCAGATTTACCTCTAATATCATTGTAGACTTCTTTCTTGCCTTTAGATAGTTTAGTTTTAGATTCTGTAATCGGCTTGGTTTAGACAACCTCCTTTCTCTTATAATTTAGCTTTCAAGAAAAAAAAAACCTAAATTTTAGACTTGTTGTGGACTACATTTCCTTTTAAGTTGCCTTTTCACCTTTGTACCTATGTGCACTATGTCTTCTAACTCCACATAGTGTTGCAATTCCACCACATTTGATATCTCACAATTCAAAGCATTTAAAAACCTAGCCATAATAGTTTCTCTATCCTCCACTACATTCACCTAAATTATAACTACTTTCATCTTGTTATAATGGTGTTTTACACTCTTAAAACTTTGAGTTAGATTTTGTAACTTTTGATATAATTCTTGATAATAGTGAATTGGGACAAATCTCCTCTTTATGATTGCTTTCATCTCATCCTATATATTAATAAGTCTATCATGATTTCTCCTCTTACTCAAAACAAGTTGATCCCACCAAATAATAACATAATTAGTAAATTCAACCACAAGTTTTACCTCTTTCTCTTCTAAGTAGTTATGACAATCGAAGATGAAATTCATCTTATTCTCCTATTTTGAAAATACATCAGGGTCATTCCTTCTTGAAAGGCTGAGCTTTTTATCTTAATGCTCCCTAGATTTTATCAAAGCCATCATGAAACTATGTCTATTCCTATTCCTCAATGGCTGAAATTCTTAGCTTGTCAAAACCTTTCATCATTATGATTTCTTTGTTGTTAAAATTTGTTTCTTTAGCTAAATGATACATGGCTAGATTTTTTAGATTCTTCATCTTCATTCTTGTCAACCAACTTATCCAGTATCATGTCTTTTTAGTCTTTTGACGTTAGAAACCCTTATGGACGACACTTTTTGAAAACTCACAATCATAACATCATTTATGTCCAATCAACCCTTTATATCACTAAACACCATATTCATAAGCTCAAACTACTTTTGAATAACCTATAACGAAAAGAAGGTGTACTTTCCTTTTTTAGGTGATGACCCACCACCTTTGAAAGACATCCTCAAATCTAAAATTTATGTTAGTATAAAAAAAAATCCTAACACACTCCCTCATAGGTTTACACTTAATAATATATCACTCCACTCGTGTTTCACTCAGATTTTAGCTTTTCATGATAATAGTCTCACCTTTTCACCTTTTAGCTCTTGTGCTCTCATATTTAGTTCTTTAGGAAACTAATCAAAACAATAAAAAAAATCTAGTTCATAATAACTAACCAAAAACTTCAAGACACATGACAATCAAGAAACCAATAACAAAAACGAATACGAAAACAAAAATGACTATAAAAATAAAACTCATCTTTAAACCCTTAAACTACTGTGGACTCAACAAATAATTTGAAATCACCTATTATTATAACAAACCAAATCAGGAGAATCTGATATGTAATGTTCTTTCACATTCTGAATCAAAATTTTATCATTTCAACAACCCAAAATCAATTTTCAAGCAAACAACACCCATTGACAAAGACCAACTAAAGCAAATTGCAATTTTTTAAAAATCTAAATTCAAATTGTGTAAACTCTATATTTATAACAAAAATTAAATTGATGTGATTTCTACTTTCTTTACTTTCTTTTTTTATTTTGTTCGACAATAGATATATCATAACATAAAATTTCATGTATCTTTTTTATATATATAGTTGCTGCAAATTTAAGGATGAAAATCAAAACAAATAACATTAAAATTAAAATATAGATAGATAAAACTTCATTTTAAAATCATGCTCTAATATCAATTGATATGAAACCGAAGGGTAAGAAACCTAGAATCCAAAAATAAAATAGAAAAAAAAACTAAAATAAAGTTGATAAAAACCCAACCCAATGATTACCTAAACTAAGAAATCAAAGTTATTGGGTGAAAAACCCCGACCATTTAATTATAAAGAATAGGAAACTTGAAGTATAATGATGAACACCACAAAGAAAATTAATCTTTGATAAGTCCTAGAGAGTTCAATGAAAAAACAAGAGTATGAGCAAAATCTAACATACACACAATATTAAATCTGAATGACCAAGTTTGACTTATTTTCCCTTTCAAAATGGTGTTTATAATTCACAAAATAAAATATACCTTAATGGACTAATAGGCTCATATTAAAAAACCCAATTAAAAATACTTCAAAGTTTAGAAAATAAATAACAAAAACCTAATTCTAACTTAATTGTATGGCTTCCATATATTCCCTTGCAACAAAAATAGTTGTCGAACCCTTGTAATATAATTGCACAAGTTGCTGACTTTAGAAAGAAAATAATGTTACCAACTTAGTATCCTTTAAAATTAAAGATTCCTAGCAAAACAATCCAAGCTACCAACTTTGTTTCCTTGCAAAAATAGGAATTCCAATATTACTAAAGTTGCCAACTCTAATGCTGTCAAATTTACTGAATTTGTAGGGAATTAATAACTCATAAGGAAGAATTGTGTTTAGTGCCTTTAATTTCCATTTCCAATAACAAATCCTTACCTTGTAGGAAATCCAAAAACATATGGAAATAATGATTTTTGCCTACCCCTTCGCTTCCAAGCTTTGCCGCATGTTCTAGCCTAATAAAGTATCTATTTTTTTTTTTTGCATGGATCACATTAATTAAAGTCTGATCATTTCTTGTTGTAGTCTTGAACCTTGACTTGGCCCAAATATCCTGAATACTCCCATTAAGTGTCTTTTTTTTTTCTTGACCTTGTAATTGCTCAATTAACACTTGTAATGGATGATTTGGTGATGTTTGTTGGTTATTATTATTTATGTTTTAAGTTAATAATAAAATTTTTTTTGAATTATATTGTTTTTCATTAATAACTCAGCAGAGTTAAAAATCAATTTTTATAATATATCTTGTTCGGGATTTTTTTCCCACCTCCCCTCCCCTTATCCATTTGATTCAATTTGACTATCCTTTGTTCCTTAAATATAAAACGTAATAAATATCAAACAAAAATTTTTGTATCCTAATTTTTGTGGAATTTTGTATTTTTCTTTCTTAAATAATATTAGATTATATTTAGTTTTCATATTCGCTATTGTAATCTTATATTAATTGTAGGTGATTTATGAAATTTAAGATTTGTATTTATTTATCTTATAAGCATGGGTTTGATAGCTATAAATATGAGACCTTCACAATTTTTTTTATATGAGATATTGTTTTTATTCATTCTTGTATTCTATAATAGTATTGGAGCCCTAAATATTTTAATTTTTTAAGATTTCTTATGGCTTTTCGGTGTCAAAGTGAACCTTTTTCTCTGCTTTCATGATGTTTCACTTCTTCTTTTTTCCCAACACCTATACAATATCGTCAGTCCATTGTAACTAGTGATCTCGAGCTTTTTTTTCAATGCCTCTTATACTGTTATCTGGTGGTTCATGGTTTCTTGGGTCAAGACAGAATTCTGGATTGGGCTGTTCTACTGCAGGCTAAGTTCATTCTACCTCAAGTTTCGCCTGCAAAATTAACAAGAGTTTAAATGAATAATTGGATTGGCAGATTTAATCACATTTTCAAGAGTGTAGACTAGACAGTATTCTTGGACTGGGCTGGGCTGCGCAGATTTAATCATCATCTTCTTTTCTTTTGAACTTGCTATCGCAATGCATAAGAAATTAAATAGTATGCAAGTATGCAACCCTGCTGACTTGGGGTTATTGGGATTGTAGTAACGGTGTTTTAAGTATTTTTTATTTAAAAATATATTAAAATAAAATTTTTTATTTTTAAAAAATAAATTTTGATATTACCATATCAAAATGATGTGAAAACATAAAAAAATTCATTTTAAACAAAAATAAATCAAAATTTGAGGGAATGTTGTTTACACCACGTTCTCAAACATAACCTTAGCTCTCGTGATTCCAGTTCAAGCTGAGAGGTTTACTAAAATTTATTTATATATATATATATTTCTAGATTATTCTGATATATTGATGTTAAAATTGAATTTTTAAAAATTAAAAAAAATATTATTGTAATGTATTTCTTAATAAAAAAAATATTTTAAAAAACAACCGCTATCATATTTACGCGCACGCGCATATATATATATATATATATATATATATATATATATATATATATATATATAAAATACAATGGTGCGTCAGCATTAATCACTTTGTGGTCGAAGTTTGTGATAGAAATAAACTTTCATCGGTGGATTGCAAGAATCTACAGAATTGCGCGTCTCTTACCTATGAAGTTACAAATGCTAATCTAATATATTCTTCTCAATTTTTATTCAAAAGTATATAATTGAACGTTTGATTCTAAATGCAATCCAAAATCGTAAAAGAAATGCAATTCCAGTGGGAGAATCCACTAAGGAATTCTTCTATGTTGACTTTGCTAGGAATCTCATCTTCTTCTTCCCTTTTTTCTTATGAAAATCTTGAATGCCACTTCGTGTGGGCTTCTTGATGTCTGCCACAATCTATCCAATCCATTCGTGTCATAGGGGAAAAAGGAGGCAAAAGCTAGTGGAAAGAAAATGAAAAAAAACTTGGATTGGATTGATGCAAAAACTTCAATGATACTTTTGGCATGCACTAGCTCTATTTTCTGAATTCTACTATGTGTTCATCATTCTTTAAAATCCCAAACCGTGGACTTCAAAAACTAGAAAAGGATTTGCCGTCAGCTTTGGTTTTTTCTTTAATCTTCCCTGTTTCTTCCTCGTTCAAACTCACATGCCATATTTTGTTGGAAATAAATGGGTAGATTGCCAAAACCTCCGTCAGGCTTGAGGGTGTTTAGTTCACTGACAGTAAAGAGTGTTTTTTCTTAAATATTTTTTTTTTGATATCGACCCATTAAAACGTTCTAAACACTAAAAAAATTATTTAAAACAAAAATAAAATTTTAAAAATTTATAAACTTGTGGTTTAAATGCAGCTCCAAATATTAATTAATGGGTTAAACCTTAACTTCCCTATCTTTTCTAAATCAATCATTTTCATCCCTAACCATCAGGTCACTAATTTTATGAGTCATTCACTTAGAATAAAATGGCTGAAATACCTACACATAAATTTCCTATTTAGTTACTAATTCCTCCCTAATGTTTAGCCTCCTCAATATTTAGTTACTAATTCCTCCCTAATGGCTGAAAACGAATGTAGATCAGACCAAACTTCAGGGAAGTTTTAGTAATTTACCTGAAAAAGATTGAAGGATGCAAGGCACAAAAGCTCCACTTTCATAACCAGGCACTTGCAAAGTCTCATATTGCTTGCTACAATAAAGTCACATGTATCCAACTTTAATAGATCAGCATGAAAAAAAAAAAAAAAAAAAAAGAGGGAAAAGGGAAGAGGGCAACTCACGTGTAAAGGAAAAGAAAGTATTTTCCAATGTTCTTTTTTCACTCTCTTTTTGCTACCAGATATTTCAACTCTCAACTCTGTATATATTGTCCAAAAGCTCCAACAACAATCATGAATTTTGGATTTGTTAATTTCCTAAGATACAAGAAAATCTGACTTTCCTAGCTACCCAATTGTTTAAAAATCAAAGCAAGCGCACACTTGTCTACTGTTGTTGGACCATCTTTTTTTCCCTAGCTTTTATAGCGTGTGAAGCATCTTCACTGTCTAGACTTAAAGTTCCTTTCTGCAAAAATCCCAGCCCCTCTTCCCTCCCAAAATTAATACGAACAAATAATCAGATAACAAAAGGGTATCCGTAAGTCAAAAGATACCACAATTTCGATGGTTCATATAATCTGAGGAGACAAGTCGACTTGATTATAATGATTAGATAATAAGTTCATTGGATCCCATGAACTGGGTGCAGATTATGGAGATTCCAATGGAAAGACAACGCTAGTTTTGGTAAGGGATCGAGACTTGTTTGTACCTGGTTCAGCTCTAGCAGTCAAAACAGAATCATATAATATCTGAACTAAATCGAGTTTAAGCCTTACGTACCTCGTTTAATCTTAGATTATGAGAAAATCCGAGAATTAATCCAATCAATCTTCGACATAATTATATGCCATTGCTTTAATGTTCGGGACACAGGAGGCTCACCCTCCACATGATCCATGTAGCTCTTAAGAATGTCCAGATTAATTGAATGTATGTTTACTATTTATTATGAGGAATCCACATTTCTTCAAGTTTGACGTCGCGTATGGCAAGACGATAAGATTCGTTTAAATCCCTAAAAGGATACTGATCCACGGAGACAAACAAGATCTCATTTTGTTTATTTATTTATTATCTTACAAAATCTGATTTTATTAAAGATTAAACATATGGTCTTAATTATAGAACATACCTTTATAAAAAATATTATAGATATACTTTTATGTTGTAATCGCCATCATTACTATTATACATTGTCCTATACACACACACACACATATATAAAAGTTGTCTAACCAATAAGTTAAACCTCCTAATTATTCTCAACTTGGTATTAGAGCCTTCTACCGCTAGAATTCTTCTCTCCCTCTCCCTCTCCCCCTTGCAACTGACCATCTCCTTTTCTCTTCTAAATGGACTCTACTGCTGCTGACGCCGATTTCTCCCTCACCACCGATAATGCAGCCCAGCCGGCCAGCCATCTACAAGCTGTTGTCGGTGGTGTCCTTACTCCACAACAATAGCCTTCACTTGCAGAACACGTCAATGACGACTTCTTGCAAGTTTATGTCGTTCCTCTGCATATTATGAGAACACAAACTGCAGCTGTCGTTGCTCTATCAAACACCCACCAAGTTGTTTCATTGAAACTTATAAACATAAATTATCTCTATTGATGAATGCAAATAAAGCCCTATCTCCTTAGTCAAGGTGTTTTTCACTTTGTTGATGGCTCAGTGTCGTGTCCTTCATCTCATGTTTCTGACAGTTCTGCTGGTTCTTCCTCTATAATCAACCCTTTTTTCTTCGTTAGAAGCAACATGATCAACTTATTTTGAGTGTATTACTCTCCTCTTTCTCCGTAAATATGTTGCATCTCGTGGTAGATTGTCATACCTCACAATGTGTTTGTCACACTCTTGAGAAAGCTCTTGCGTCTCCGTTTAATTCTTGCATCATCATACAACTCTATGGTTCCTTTCAAAATCTTCGGCAAGGTGACTCATTGGTTAGTATATACATGCAGCAAGCCAAATCGTTATATGACGAATTAGCTGCTGCTGGTTACCCCATGTCCCTTGAAGACTTCAATCTATATATGTTTCATGGCCTTCGTCGTGAGTTCAAACACTTGGTAACAAGTTTTATAACCAAGACAGAACTGCTGTCGTATGATGATCTTCACAACCACCTTCTTACCCATGAATTTCTGTATAAGAACTCCCTTCATTCCATGATGTCACCCCCTCTGTGTTGTCTTCATCTTTGCTGTCGCAACCACCATTGCTGCAAACACAACACCCCTCTGCTCATCTTGTTATGTCTCATCACAACTTAAATTTCAGCCGTAACAAGGGGTGTTCTTATGGCAACTGGTGTCCCAACAACAATTGCTACAATCACCAGAACAGGAGCCAATTTACCGCCGACTGGAGGCCAAACAATTGGAAGCAGAACAAGCATAACACAGGGGTTGGCCAGTGGTCTGGATAGCAGCATGTCCGCTGCCAATTATGCTCCAATTTTGGTCACACAACTCTCTATTGTTCCCAGTTTCGCAGCAGTACCCAGCAACCCTCTGCTCACTTGCTGTTGGGAATGTTTCTGCTGCAACTTAGTTCCCCGATACCGACGCAAATCAATACGTCACACATGATCTTGCAACTCTGATCGATTTTGTAACCTATCTTGGTAGTGATCATTTGCATGTTGGTGACGGTAAGAGTCTTGATATATCACAAATTGGACATACTATATTACGTTTCCCAAAGCACATTTTTACATTATCTAATGTTCTTCATGTGCTTTATATTACCAAACCGTTGTTATCTGTTCAGAAATTCTGTCGTGATAATCATGTTTATTTTGAATTTCATGCTTCTATGTTTAATGTCAAGGATCTCATCACCAAGGAAGTTCTCTTTTCCGGTCAGAGTAATGATGGTCTTTATGTCCTCTCTTAGTCTTTTTCCATGTCAATTCCTCAAGCTTTTTGGTTTCCTTGCATCTTCGCAACTGCCGACTTGTGACATCGTCGTTTGGGTTATCCAACCCCTTGTATGTTAATTTTTTTAGTTTTTGGCAATAAAATCGGATGTACTTCTAGACGTTCTCTTGCTTTGTGTCAAACTTGTTAATTAGGCAAGTCGTCGCGTTTGTCGTTGTGACCTACGAGTCATAAAACTACTGTCCCATTTGATTTAATATTTAGTGATGTTTGAGGTCCTGCCCCTATGTTTTCTTCTGATGGCTTCCATTAATTTGTTATATTTATCGATGCATATACCAAACATATATGGTATTATCCGCTTGTTTCTAAATCTTATGTGTTTTCCATCTTTCATTGTTTTCAAATACTTGTTGATCGTCAATTTTCATTTAAAATTAAATCTGTTCAAACTGATTGGGGTGGTGAATATCATAAGTCAAATAATTTCTCTTAGACCATTGGTATTCATCATCGGTTAATCTGTCCTCATACTCATGAACAAAAAAGCATCGTTGAGCGTCGTCATCGGTATATTGTCGAAACTGGCCTCATTCTTTTAGGTCAATACAATGCACCATTACGATTTGAAAACTATGCTTTTGAATCATCGGTATATCTTATTAATCGCATGTCTACTGTTGTTTTCCAAAATACATCTTCGTTTGAGTGTCTGTTTCATCGTACTCCTGATTATAATTTTGTGTGTATTTTTGGGTGTCTTTGTTTTTCTTTTTTGTGTCCATACCATGCTCACAAATTGGATTTTCGTTCTTCTCCATGTGTGTTTTTATGATATAGCTCATCCTATATTAGTTGTCGTTGTCTTGATTTAGCATCTCATCGTATTTATGTCTCCTGCCATATTTGTTTTCATGAAAATGTTTTTCATTTTGTGAATTCTGAACATATAAAACATTCACCAATAACCTCAACACAACTTACATGCCTCCCACCCTTGAATCCTCCCTAACTCTTTCAGCCTACCACTTCACAAAATTGCCCAAACAACACCCCTATTCTGCCCTTTGCCGTACCCCAACAGACCCCCCATTTGCCCACAGATTCTGCAACCACCTCATCATCGTCCAACCCTACCATATTGTTACCATTTACTTGTTTTTCTATGATCATTATGCAGGAACATATTCTCCATCGACAAATGTTCATCTTTCAGGTTTGCCACTGCAAAACAACCCAATTCTGCAGCAAATTCACCAGTGTTTGTTGTGTAGACCAGTCCCTCCATCGATTCTCCAGCCGGACTGCAGCTTTGTGTAGACCTCTCCCCGTATCCTCTCAAGCAACTTCAAGTACATGCTCTTATTCTTTACACCAGTCGCTTGTCAACATCACATGGTCCTCTATTTTAGACAACCCAAGACAACACTATCCACAACGACTACCACTGCCTCTTTTAGTCAGGTAGTTTCTCCTCATACTCATGAGCCACTTGTTTTTAATGATTCTAATAGGTATGAGGCGTGACATAGTGCACGAGAAAATTTAGGCCTTACACGCTAACATAACTTGGACCTTGGTGTCGTTTCACCCTTCGATGAATGTTGTTGGTAGTCAGTGGGTGTACAGGATTAAACGCAGAGTTCATGGCAGCATTGAGAGGTATAAGACGTGTCTAGTTGCTAAAGGTTTCACTTAGCAAAAAGGTATTAATTACTCTGAAACCTTTAGTCCTGTTATCAAACAGGCGACCGTCTGATTAGTCTTTCTCATTGCGGTGTCATGTGATTGGAAAATTCATCATCTTGATATTCATAATGTTTTTCTCAATGACTTAACAAAGATGTCTACATGAAACAACCTTCAGGTTTTGTTGATTCGGCTCTTCCCTCTCATGAGTGTAGATTATATAAGTCTCTATATGGTTTAAAACAGGCTCCGTGGGCTTGGTACACTCGTCTGAATGACTTTCTGCTATTAGTTGGTTTTCCCACCTCTAAGGTGGATACCTCATTGTTTATCTTCTTTATTGGTACTGATATTTGTTATCTTTTGGTCTATGTTGATAATATTCTGCTTACGAGTAGCAACTCTCTTCTGCTTCAACGCCTTATCTAGTTACTAAGCTCAAAATTTAAGCTTCGTGACTTGGGTACTGTTCATTATTTTTTGGTACTGAGGTTCAGTCTACTGGTATGGGTCTTATACAATGACAACATAAATATACATTTAACATCCTCACTTGGGCTGGTATAACATCTTGCAAACTTGTTGATACTCCTATCTCTACATGTAAAACTATCATATTGCCTAATCCTTTGTTTTCTAATGCTACACGCTTTCATCAAATTATAGGTGCTCTTTAATATCTCACATTTACGAGACCATTTATTTCCTTTGTTGTTAATAGAGTTTGTAAGTTTATGCATGCTCTTACAAATTCTTATTGGGTTGCCGTTAAATGCATTTTACATTATCTTAAGGGTATGCTAACATGTGGCCTATATATTACTTGTAGTTCTTCATTTGCATTACATGGATTTACATATGCAAATTAGGCAGGTAGTAATGATGATAGAAAATCTATGAGTGGTTATCTTGCATTCTTTAGTTAGACGTCAATTTCATGGAAATCAGGTAAGCAACGTACAGTTGCTCACTCCTCTACTAAAGCTGAGTAAAAAGGTTAGCCGATGGCACTGTTGAGGCTATCTGGCTTTAGTATTTATTAATAGGTCTTCAGATTCTGTCTGTTTCTACTCCTATCATTTGATGTGATAACCTTGGTGCCACTTATTTATTTGCAAATCATGTTTTTTATGCTCGCACAAAACATGTTGAGGTTGATTATTTTTATTTCCTCTCATTATCAACTTGCTGATGTCATTACTAGGCCACTTCCTACTGTTTCGTTTACTGCTTTTCGTTTCAAGCTTTGGATTGATTCTCTACCCTCAACTTGAGGGGGCATATTATAGAATGTACATAAATTAAAAATATTATAGGTATACTCTTATGTTGTAATCTCCACCATTACTTTGTACATTACCCTGTATATATATATATATATATATATATATATATATATATATATATATATGAAATGTTGGATTAAGACTCATA
>Ga0325402_1002008_pt1 | contig 17488 bp, 16 predicted proteins | sample PopdelMetagenome_22_FD_207212 | JGI IMG/M metagenome (GOLD analysis project Ga0325402, IMG submission 207212) | Populus deltoides microbial communities from Bellville, Georgia, United States - Xylem-PdKOR-R3 | ecosystem: Host-associated > Plants > Phyllosphere > Stem > Wood/Secondary xylem... | reverse complement strand
AAAGGACAAGAATTCCTTATCCTTTCCACCTACATCACCACTAATAATCCTTGTTCGGGAGGATGATCGTCACGACGCCACACCCATGTGACATAATGGTGACTCCACTAGGAACCTATGGATTAAGTTTTGTTTGTTTGTCTGATTGTTGTGTCTTTTTAGTGTACTTTTTTCTTTTTTATGCTTTAAATTATATTGCATTTTGTCCATCATTTTTTTTTTATTATCACCATGCATTCTTTTTATGCTTTATTGTTTTTTATATATCGCACATGCATTTGTATATTGGATATGAATTAATGCCTCATGCATCATTTGCTTTAATTTTTAAAAGCACACACAAACTTCAAGGTTAGGTGGAGGATTAACGATTTGCCCTATGACTATTAATCAAAGTTTAGATGCGTGAAACCCCCAACTCATATCTGATTGTCTGCTTGATAATGGTAGGCATACGTGCCTTAACCATTCATTGCAATATCCCCATACTATCTTTACAAATAACATCTCTAGGCAGATTTAGGACCTTTTTTATACCGGGTAGAAGACCTACCCATGCTCACTTAATGAATAGAACCTGTCATTAATTTGTATGTGCTACTTGTAATTTGCATCAAGGCAAGTTTGGCCATGCTAATCCTGTATTATAGGATTCTGAACTAAAATAATGACTTTTTATAGATATCCATCTTTTTAAGAATTTAGGTAAGAATTTGAGTTAGCACAAATAGCTTAAGGAAACTGTCCAAGAATCAATGCTAGTGGATTGCCATGCATTACTAAGATAAATCATATGGTGAATGTCCTGAAGAAATTGCCAACCATAATGGTGTATGTCGACGAGACTCTATTTAAAAGGCGATATGAGAGGATTGCACAACTAATAAGACTTCTAGTACAAGCAGCAGTTGTAAAAGCTTTACTGCATTTTTGGGATCCCAATTATAGGTGTTTTACTTTTAGGAACATCGATAAAACACCCACATTGGAGTAGTGTGAAATGATCCTAGATTTTCCAAATAACAGTCATAAGATCTATCTCAAATGAAAATTTGAAGATACAGCTTCGGAGGTAGTCAATTTATTATGTTTGGGAAAAATCAGCCAGTGTAAGGTAACTGACGAAGGATTCAAGTGGAAAATCATTGATGCTAGAATGAAGAAAAATGTCGAGGAAGGCATGTTGGGAGACGAACGATACCAACTAATGGCCTTTGCCATATTTGGTTTAATTTTGTTCCTATATGAAATTAGAGTCATCAGTTTAAAAGCTGCAAATGCATTCAACAAGTATGAGCATGATCGAATCAACCTTTTTGGTATAATTTTGGTTGAAACCACACTATCACTCAACCATTGTAGGATGCATAGGAAAGGAGCCATAGGATTTTATGTCTCAATGTCTTATTTATGGATTATCAATCATATCAAAACACCAAAAGGATATTTTCAATAACTTTTAGTGGTTTAATATTTGACCATTAAAGATTATTATAGATGAGACTTGTAAGAATTTGGATGAGAAAGCATGGATATAAAAATATACCACATTACCATAAAGCAACTTCAAGTGGAAAACACCATAGATGAACATCGCAGTCTCTATATAATGAGTTATGGAAGCAAGATATGGGTTCCCCTAATTTGTGTAGCTAGATACAACAGTTATGCACCTATTCTTATAACAAGACAACTAGGTGGAATGAAGTATGTACCGAGAACTCTGGGATTAACATATTTCACCGGTCTATTCAAGCACCAGTCATCCCTCAAAGAGATGAACTTATTAGACAAGATTAGGAAAGACTTCTATTATTGAAGAAGAAAAAAGGCAGTGGGGTCGAATCCTCATTCAGTCAAAATTACATGATTTAGAGAAATGAAGAGCTTTCTGGAATGATAGGGTTCTCAAAGCCTAGAAATTTAAAACCATAAATGCAGCAACTAAAAAGAAAAAGGATTGGTAATAAGAAGGAGTTAAGAAGTAACTAAAGAAGTATGAAATTGACCTTGGCCATAGCAAAGGACAATGACAACTCTTGGAAAAACAGTTGGAAGAGGAAGATAGGACGAGGAATTACTTGAACCAACAATTGGAAAAGAAGGATGAACAACTAGAAACTTTAACAAATGATCACGGGGTAATAAAAGAATGATAAAAAAAGGTCGAGGTAGCCGAAGAAATGGCCAAGGGTATCCTAGATGAGTTGAGAACTCATATGACCAAATACAATGAGCTTGGCTAATAAGCATGTGCTAACAGAAAGAGAGTTGGCCAAAGTCATGAGGTTAATCAAAGGTAGGATAAATACTGATAAGGAAATAATAGATTCCTTGAAGAAAGAAAGATTGCTTTTGGAAGAAGTTAAAGGTTAGGAAAGATAAAAATTAGTTAACCAAGATTAACATAGAATAGAAAAGAAGAATCTGGTCATAATATATAGCACAGTCCAAGGAAGAGAGAAGTGTTAGGAAAGCTGCTGAGTCTAATAAGAGAGACTACCAGAAGAGAGTTGAGTCTTCAAAGGGATAATTATGGTATTGAAATCAGAGCTCGAAATTCGAGAGGAGGAGTTGAAAGCATTGAGAAGCCATTACTTTGAGATGAAGAAAGAGTTAATTAGGACTAGGCAAGAGCATCAAGGATATCAAGACTATATTGACAGCTTTGTAGTTCAAATTAACTCTAAAAAAGCTGAACTTGACATTGAGAGGGAGGAATTGCGAAGGGCAATGGCTAAGGTAGCATAGTTGGAGACTATGGTACGAATACTAGAAAAAAGCAATGAGACTTTAGCAACCAGCAATAAAGTATTGATCACCGATAATACCTTGTTCCATGACAAGAAAAGACGAATGACAAAGTAGATTGAACAAGTAGCCTGTCATGCTGAAAGGGTGCAACAATAAGCCACCCAAATTAGAAATGATGATTTGAATTGCCGAGAACACATGAGTGCCATCACTTTCTTTATTAGAAACATAGCTAGTAGATGAGATGTTTTTTTTATGAGTAGTGATGCATATGGCTTTTGAAGTTTGAAAATTTTCAAACAATGTACAAACTTTTTTATTTATGAGAGGGTCATAACCCATCTTTCTTTCTAATGTGTTTTAGGATTCAACCATGATAAGAACTTGGCAAATGCTTCTTTACAACAACCAATTGAGCTCGAGAAATCTTGCCCAAGGAATTATAAAAGTCATGAATAAGTTCGGAAAGGTTAATCCATATCTAATATAAATTGACACACGCATCATGATCATTCATTTAATCATATTTGCTTATAAATTATCACATACATTACATATTGTGAAACATAAGTCCCTTGTCTAAAGTTTACTGCACCTGGCTAAGAAAAAGAATGGAGAACGATGAGAGAGCTCATCTGAAATCATATTATCATAATGAGTTAGAGTCTCTGAAAAATAAAGTTGCTCGAATGACCAATCCACTCGAGCAACTTTTAAGATCCAATAATGGGGGGGACATCTACATAGCTTCCTGTTGAAGCATCAACAACTCATGTCCCTCATACATTTAAGCACTTAGGGGTAGATTCAACAATTGAGTAGTATTTTATCCCTTTTCCCCCTTTCCAATCAACTCAAGCTTTGATTATTGTGGATTTAACAGTTGAAGTACTCTTTGATGATAGATCTATTGGTCCTATAAACTATGACAAGTTGTCTGCTATAGAAAAGAGATTGAGAGAAGTTGAGGGGAGTTATTTGTTTGACCCTATACAAGCAACTAAAATATGCTTGGTGCCAAAGGACTTCAGAATGTCGGACTTCATGTACACCAAACTAGAATGCTCGAACACCTATCTTTGATCATATTACAACAAGATGGCTAAAGTGATCCATAATGATAAAATGTTGACCTATTTCTTTTGGGATAGTCTCATAGGGTCCGCTCTGAATTGGTATATAAGACTGGAAAATACTAGGATCAAGAAATGGAAAGACTTGGTCGAGGCCTTCCTAAGACAGTACAAATTTAACTTTGAAATTTCCCCTAACAAAACCAGCCTGATGACAATGGAGAAAGGAAATGAAGAGTCTGTAAAGGCGTACATGAAAAGGTGGCGAGTTGAGGCCACACATGTCTAGCCTCATTTGATAGAAACAAAGATGTTGACTTTGTTCGCCAATACCTTATAATCCTCTTATTATGAACCTTTAATGGGTAGCTTGTCTCAACATTTATACGATGTTGTACGTATTGATGAAAGAATAAAGCAAGGGATTAAGTCTGGATGCATAGCTGAGGTAGTGGAAAAGAAAGGTTTTGCCAGGAAGAAAAGGGAGAGTGATATGAACAGCCTAGAAAACGGGTATAAGGGGGAAAAAAAAAGCAAACTATCATAACCTTTAAGCATTTATCTCTCAAGTTACTAGCATTAACTTCGCTAAGCCTTTTGCCCTAAATCAAACCAATCAATCAAATAACCAGAACAATTGCCAAAAACCAAACATAAGAAATACCCTGGAACGACTACCACTTTTGCATATGCCTTTGAAAGATTTGTATGCTAAATTGTTGAGTATTGAGCATATAACTCATATCCATGTACCACCATTACAACCACCTATTTCTATCTGGTATAAGCCAAATTTGAACTGTGAATACCACACTAGCAATCCTGACCATTGTATTGAAACTTGTTATGCTTTCAAGAAAAGACTGGTGAATCTTATCAAGATAGGATGGGTAACTTTCAAGGATTCACTCAATGTTAATTCAAATCTGTTACCTAACCATGCTGCATACAAGGTTGTCAAATACCCATTTTGACACGGCATAAAAAATATAATATAAACTCGGATCATAAAAACGAATCGTAAAATCATAAGGAAATTTTTTTTTACATAGTTCAAATATCTTAAAATACAAGGTTGAAATAAAAACTCATATATAGTTCAAGCACCTTAAAATACAAGGTTCAAAAAAAAATCATACATAATTGAAGTAACTTAAAAATACAATACAATTATTTATGTCCACATATTTTCATTAATTAACAATTAACAAACTTAAACAAACAATCTAATAGTGTGTTAAGATGGTTACGCCTAGCTTATAAAACTGCAAGGAATAAGAACTGCAAACTTTGGTCTAGAGCTTGAATTGTATGCAAGGAACAAAAATTGTGTGGCCTAACCCATTAGAGAGATTTCCCAAATAGTAGAAGCATTCTAATTCTTTATTTAGATTTAGGAGTTTCTCCTCCCTAAAAGAGCAGCTAAAATCAATTTGAAGAACCAAAGGCCATACTTTTTTATAAGGGGAAAGCACTCGATTTTTATCAGGTCTAGTTGCGGTTCACTCTTTCACTTATTCGGTCAAGCAGCTTCACTCCTCTCCCTCTGGTCGAGCCTTCACGATACGCCTTAGATCTGTGTTAGCTTTTGCTACATACTTGCTTGGTGGGTTCAGATTAAAGTAGACTAACAGTGAGCTTTTCTTGCCTCGGTTTTGCTACTAATAGTTAAGGGATTCGTCGACATATATTCCAATCAATGATTGCCAAGTCTAAAAAAGGAGAGAGTCACGTCCAGGATTTTAAAAAGTTGTTTAAGAGATTAAAAAAGTATAAACTTAGGCCCAAACTTGCAAAATATTCATTTGAAATTAAGTTTGGAAAGTTATTAGGATTCATGGTAAGTGAAAGATGGATAAAGGTGGATCCTGATAAAGTGAAGCTCATTCAATCTATGTCATCTCCTACGATAGAGAAGAAAGTGAGAGGATTCTAAGGGAGGTTAAACTATATTACCTAGTTCATATTCCAGCTAACAACAACATGTGAACATATCTTTTGGCTATTAAGAAAAAAAAATCCTGGAACTTGGAATGAGGAGTGTCAAGAAGCTTTTAATAAAATCAAGCAGTACATACAGAACCCACCTCTACTTGTTCATCCTATATCAAGAACGCCTTTGATACTATATCTAACAGTAACTGAAGTAACTATGAGATATGTACTATGCCAACATGATGAAACCAGAAAGAAAGAAAGAGTCATTTATTATCTGAGTAAGAAGTTTACAAAATACGAGTCTAGATACATGACGATAGAAAAACTATGTTGTGCACTAGTTTGGGTGGAAAAAAATTACAAGATTATATGTTGTATCATACTACGTGGTTGATTTCAATGGTAGATCCCTTGAGGTATATATGTGAGAAGCCCTATCTATCAAATTGAATTACAAGATGGCAAGTTCTGTTAGTAGAATACAATATAGTGTATATGATGAGGAAAGTTGTGAAAGGAAGTGTAATTATTGACCATTTGGCTGACAAAGCCATTAAAGATTATGAGCCATTGGATTTTGACTTTCCTGATGAAAATGTATTTTTAATTGAGGGAAAAAAATGACAGATTGGTGGACCATGTATTTTGATATGGCAGTAAATATATATGGTAATGGAGCTGACACAATAATAATCTCTCCTAAAGAAAAAACAATATCTAATTTCAGTTAAGCTATAGTTTGAATACACCAGCAATACAACTAAGTATGAGGCTTGCGTTATTGGTTTAAAAGTTGCATTAGAGTTGAAAATAAAAAAGATAGATATGTATGGTGACTTAATGTTGATTATCTACCAGGTGAAAGGAGAGTGGAAAACTAAGAAAGAAAAGTTGAGACGCTACTAAGAGTATCTGTCCAAACTGGCATAATAGTTTGAAGAGCTAGAGTTCACCCATTTAGAAAGGGAATGGAACCAGTTTGCTAATGATTTGGCCATATATGTTGTCATGGCTAGAATTGACTTTGAGTATAAGGTACAACCGGTAAACATTAATATCAGAAATTTCTCAACTCATTGTTGCTTAATTAAAGGTTAGATAGATGGAAACCCTTAGTACTACGATATCAAGAATTTTATGTAAAATTAGGAATATCCCTGTGAGCATCCAAAATAGATATAAAAACCTGCAGAAGATTGGCTATGGACTTCTACTTAGATGGCGAGGTCTTATATGAAAGATCATTCGACATAACCTTGCTAAGGTGTTTGGATGAGGTCGAGGCCTGAAATGCATTGTAAGAAGTATTTGCTCAACTCACGGCAAGGAAAATATAAAAAGCTAATTATTTCTAGATAACATTAGAAATAGACGGTATTAACCTTGTCAGAAAAATGTCATAAGTGTCAAGTGTATAGCGATAAGATCAATACACCTCCAACTCCTATATTTAATCTAACATCTCCATGGCCATTGTGATCTGGAGAATTGATATGATTGGGTTTGTCAATCCAAAAGCCAGCAACGAATATAAGTTTATCCTTATGGCTATCGATTACTTAACAAAATGGATAGAAGTCAGTTCATATACTCATGTAATATAGAAGATGGTGAAAAGGTTTATAGAGAAAGACTTGATCTACCAATATAGTCCACCAAAAAAATAGTGACTAATAATGCTCATAAATTCAATAGCAAGATGATAGTGAAGCTTTATGCCAAATGGAAAACCAAGCATTCCAATTCCTTACCATACAAGCCAAAGATGAACAATGTTGTAGAAGCCGCCAATAAAAATATAAAGAATATTCAAAAAATAATGGTCACTTACAAAGATTGGCATGAGATGTTACCATACATCATTTATGTATATCGCACTGCAGTCAGAACTTTAACAGGAGTTACCATGTTTTGTTTGGTATATGCAATGGAGACGGTGATGCCTTTGGAAGTGAAAATCTTATCGTTGAGATTATGAGCTATAAGAGGTCGAGTGGGCCAAAGTTAGAGATGAACAAGTAAACCTAATTAGTGAGAAAAGGATAGCTGCAACTTGTCATCACCAATTTTACCAGCAAAAAATGATTAAAGTATATGACAAGATAGTTCTACCTCTAGTGTTTCAGGAACGAGATTTAGTGCTGAAGAAAATATTATCTTTACTAGAAAAAGATTAAAGCAAATAGATGTCAAACTACGAGGGTCCCTATATAGTGAAGAAGGCTTTCTCAATAAGAGTTATAAGGTTGTCTAGAATGGATGGAGAAGATCTAGCTAGACCTGTGAATTCTGGTATTGTAAAAAAAATACTATGCATGATGTAATTAGTTTCTTCCAGATCAATAAAATGAAGTTTGGCCATGAATTCTTCGTGTAAAGAACCTTTATTTATAAATTGCTTGATTTCACAGCATTTCAAATCCTTTTCTTAAAAGAAAAATCTTGAAATAACTTGCTTTGTGCATACTCACAAGAAATGAATCATAAAATGCTCAGAAGAGCCTTAAAGAATTCTTGAATAAGAGGTAATCAAACCAAACAAACCAAAGCTAATTATGCAATAAAACCTGTCTTTGAATGACATCGGTAAATGGTTGGTAATGACTTTGTTATCACTCACATGTTTTTTCAGAAAATGGCGAAGTTTATCAATACTAACAATGTGTGTTTCAAATGAGAATGCCATTTTTGTTATCCCCCACTTTCTAAGAATATATCCCTTATGATCCCCATTTGAGTCTAAGTAAGTTTTTCTTCATAAAAACCCTAACTAGGATCACATCCCATATTTGGAGCAAGAAGGAAATGTAAGCAAACTACCAAAATGCACACATTGATCTATGAAAGTCAGAAACCAACACAAGGAGGCATCATCATAAAAACAAAAAAAAAGGACAAGAAACATGAAACAAAAAAAAAGAAAAGGAAAAAGTAAAAGAAAGGAAAAGAAAAAAATGATGATTTGATGATGCTCCAAGACTAAGACAAAGATCCTAAAGCGAGACTCTTCATTAAGAAAGATAGTCTATCCAAATGAAGTCCATGAGACGACTTCACAAAAGAAAAGAGGCAGAAGGAAAGTGATCTTAAGTCTTTAAACCCTTAAATACTTTTTAAGCCTCAAAAGCATTTATTTCTTTTATAGCTCATAGCTATAACCTATATTAATACCTTTAGAAGTCTTTTCTAATCAAGCACACACAACCTAGGCTGATAAACAATGATCTCATCGTTCATGCAAAGTGATAAATAAGTAATGACTCGTTTTTATTCATACAAGAAAAATGTAAATTCTAACATGAGGCAAAACTTTGACTCTATATAGATCTTCAAGTAAATACTTGAAACCTCTTTAAAAGTTGAAATAAAAGGTCATCTTTGGTAAAAACCTTGCCTAAAGATGACCCGCACTCTAAGATCCGATAAAACCATCAGGGGGTTACTTAAAGAACTGTTTTGATGCATATATTAAAAGTTTTAGTTTTCATAAACAAAACCAAGTTTTTCAAAGATTTTCTTTTTAAAAAATATTCACGTGTTGAAACAAAACCGAAAAGCCTTTAAAATGGAAAAGGCAATTAAAGCATTAACAAATGTATAATAGAAAGCATTGTCAAATCATATATTAAGTGGACCAAGAAATGGGCCCCACAAGAACAAAAGTTGGAGACTTCTTTCTATGAATGAGGTGGCTAAGAATGGCGGTACAAGAAACAGATCCTAGCTTTAGTATACAAATGCAAACAAATGGACAAGCTCATACCTGAAAAGGAGTTCATAGAAAACCAAACAAAGGGTGGAACCTATGTTTCAAAACTAGGCAAGGATGTAAGCATTTACCCCAAAACATTGCACAAGGTTATATTTTATAGGAAACAATTTTTGAAATCAGACTCAGACGAGTCAAAAGACTAACAAGGAAGGAGTTTTAGGAAAGCTCTAGTTGAAGTGGATCATTTGGATTCAGCGTTTTAGGCTAGCTGAGTTGAAATGAAGACATGCATTATGATTCAGGTTAAAAAAAAATTGACAGATTGAGATTTCAGGTTAACCGAGCTGAAAATAGAGATTTTGGTTTTGGTTAAAGGGAAACGTTAAATTAGGATTTCAAGTTAACCAAGCTATCGATAGAGATTGGTTCTGGTTAAAGGGAATCGCTAGATTGGAATTTTACGTTAATTAAGCTATCCACAAAGATTTTGGTTCTAGTTAAAGGGAATCATCATATTGGGATTTCAAGTTAATTAAGCTATAGACATAGATTTTGGTTCTAGTTAAAGAAAATCACTAGATTATGATTTCAGTTTAGCTAAGTTGTAGAAATAAATTTTAGTTCTGGTTAAAAGGAATCATCATATTGGAATTTTAGGTTAACCGAGTGATAGATATAAATTTTGATTATGGATTAAAAGGGATCACTGAGATGCGGGGTTTTCAGGTCAACTCAGTCGAGAACAAAAGTTGTCAACATGGAAAAATTCATTTCCTAATGGAAACATTTGGATCATAGTTCTGGTTGAAGGGGATTGCTGCGAAGATAGAGTTTCAGGTCAACAGAAATAAAAGTTTTAAGAAGATTAGGTTTGAAGAATAGTCTGTTTATCTTTGCAAACTTACCACGTAAAACACTTGACAAGTTTTTACTCTGAGAGTATTGTAAAGAAGGGCATCTGTTGTTATCTATTTTTTGAGCCCTATATAAACAAATAAAAGAAAAAAAGAGAAGATATAAATATTGAAAAAATGTTGGAAGAAAATCAAAAAATATATCAGTAAGAAGAATATACCAGAACACACAGGAAATTGTCGAAGATTGGTTGAAAAAGATCAAAATATACAAGATTGAAAAATTTGACAGTGTATTTTTTATTGATGAAAACCCTATTGACAAAGAAAATTTAAATTGAGGAGGGAAATTTAAAATTGAATGTTTAAGGACTCAATTGGAATATTTCAAGGTTTAATTGACTTGATTAAGGGTTTAATTGCAAGAACAATTGATTTTTTTAAGTCAATTTAGACTTTAATTGAAAAAAATTAAAGTTTGGGGTCAAATTGCAATTTTGACGAGTTAATTTGGTCAAATCAGAGTCTTAATTGCATAAATATTAAAGTTTGATGGGCAATTAAGGACTTGTTTAAAGAAATTCAAAACCAAAGACCAATTGAAAAAAGTGCGTGAATGTAAGGGCTGAAATTGACTAAATGGGTGGCCAAATTGAAAAAATTAGAAGTTTGTTGGTCAATTGAGGATAAAAATGCACAAATTCATAATCAAGGACCACAATGAAAAAACTGTAACCTTAGGTGCTAGCAGTTGAGTTTGACAAGGGTGAAATTGTATGAAATTAAAAGTTTAGAGGTAATTATGGATGGAATTAAAAGAAACTGGGAGAACAGGGACTCAAACAAATTGCATATAGAGAGAATGTGAGTGACACATCATTCGGTAGACTGGCCTTTGTTTTGATAGTTTTGGCTAATTGAGTTGGCAACTTCAAACGAATAAATATGGAGCTACAGACCTCCAAATTGCACAAGGTTGGATCCAAACGAAAGGTGACTTTCAGGTGGTCTTAGGTGACGATAAAGTCAGAATTGCTCGATGAGGCCTCAAAAGTGGGCAACTCAGTCAACTATAACTGAAACACAATTATGCAAGAATCAAACTTCTTTTCACGTGTTCATACACAAAGGCTCCTAAATAAGTTTTTTTTTTATCAAGGGTTTACGACATTTACCTCAAGATTAAAATGTCGGAAATGGATTCAAAGCCTCCCAAAACCCTAGCAAACCCTATAAATACCCCTTTAAGAAAAGAGCTGAAAAAAGAGAAAGAAATAGGGAAGAAAAAAGTAGGAAAATATTCATAAAAAAAACCCAATTTAAAGGTCCAAGAGCCCAATATGAAAGATTTCCTAAGTTTTGAAAAGATAGTAGGTTAGTGAGAGGCAAAACTTTTCAAAGAAAAGTAAAAGAGAGAGTAGCTATTCTAAGTATATTCTCTTATCCAAAAGTAGCTTCTCGTGGCTTGCTTGAGGTGTTATATATATGTGTGTGTGTGTGTGTGTGTTTTAGTTATTGTTTAATTTAAACAATGCATTTTTAAGTAAGGATGTTCTTCTTGGTTGTGCTAAGTCTGTTCATAACCAAAATAAGTTTAGAAAACTAATTTTGAATCCATATTACATGAACATGTAGTCTGTTTTAAGTTGATAGTTTTTTATTTTTGTATCCAATGCTTGATTTTGATGTTTTGATGTTATTTGTTAGTTTATTTTGGTATCTATATTGCATAATTTCTAACATGTAGGTGCCTTTTTTTTACCATATCTGGTCTAATTTGAACTTCATATTGAATAAACATATGCACGCACCCCCTTGGGAACTATTGGAAATTGGAATTTTCGAATCTTTTTCCCATAAGCTATTAAATCATTAAATCTGACCATATTATAAAGAAAACTAAATGGCATGGAGTTATTGTTCATCCTTTTACTATTTACCAAGACATATATTATTGTGATTTGGAGCAGTGCAATGATGTAATTATCATTGCCAAAGAAACTTGTTAAGCATGCAATTGGGGGTGCAATTGTCTTTTCCATATGATACATTTAGCATTGAAAGAATGGTTGGGGATAAAATGGTCCACTCAGGTTTTTTAGGGTCTGGCGCTGGGAAATGACATGGCTGCAAGACACCTGGTATGGGGTCAGGCGTGTCTGTCAGACCTTAGACGCTCGGGCTAGACCCGCGCACCAGGGTCTGCAAACCCGCTCGCTGACATCACACATGGTTGTTGTTGTTGTTGTTGTTGTTGTTGTTGTTGTTGTTGTTATTAAATTTGAAAAAAATCATATTATTACTATTGAAGAGAAACTATAAATTTGATTTAAAGGGTAAAATTAAAAACTATAAGAAATTGGGTCAGAAATGTTAAATATTATTATTAATATTATCAATATTATTATTTTCATTATTAATATTATTATTTTCATTATTATTAATATAATTATTAATAAATTTGAAAAAAAATATTATTACTATTTAAAAACAATCATAGATTTGATATGAAGGATAAAATTAATAATAATTACTATCATCATCATCATCAATAAATTTGAAAAAAAAAATATTATTGCTATTAAAGAAAAACCATAAATTTGATTTGAACGGATTAAAAACTATAAGAACTTGGTATAGAAGATGATGTCATATGTAAGAAACTTGGGTGTGGCTTGGCCAGACCCCATGAACTTGAGTGTAACACGACCGAACCCCAGAAGCTAGGATTTGCTAAGGGCGCCAGACTTAGGTTACTTGAGTTTGGAAGGGGATATCATACCCAAGAAACATGGGCGTTATTAATATTATTGTTATTATTATTATGATTATTAGTATTATTCATATGATTATTATTATTATTAAGTTTGAAAAAAAATATTATTACTATTGCAGAAAAACCATAGATTTGATTTGAAGAGTAAAATTGAAAACTATAAGAACTTGAGTCAGACATGTTTAATATAATAATATTATTATTATTATTATCATTATTATTAATATAATTATTAATAAATTTGAAAAAAAATATTACTATTGAAAAAAAATTATAAATTTGATTTAAAGGATAAAATTATTAATAATAATACTCTTAGGTCTGGCAGCCACACCCAATGTTTTTAAATTAGATATCAGACCCAAGAGTATTAGGTATTGCTGGTAGTCAAGGCTCTTGGGTTTATCATCCGTCATACTCAAGAGATTTGTATCTATAAATGATTGCTAGACTTAACTATTTTGGGTTTAGCATACTGCAAAATCCAAGTTTCATTTGAAAATATCTTTTTAAATGTAAAGCTTTCTAAAGAATTGCATGATTGTTTCTAATTTATGCATGTGTGAGCTTTATATACTGACAAATTAAAGAAAGTCACTCTATGATATGTCATGGACTCATGGATTTTATATTACGCCACTAAATCCTCTCCCTGATGCACCCTCCACTCCACTCCCTGCCCGTCTGCAAAAGTGCCGGCTCTCGCATCATATATGATTGTTATTATTATTAAGATTAAAAAAATAACATATTATTACTATTAAAAATAAACTATAAATTTAATTTGAAGAATAAAATAAAATAAAATAAAATTTTAATATTATTATTAATACTATAAATATTGTTATTGTTGTTATTGTTATTATTATTATTATTATTATTATTAATTTTTTTAAAAAAATACTATTACTATTTAAAAAAATCATAAATTTGATTTGAAAAATAAAATTATTAATAATAATACTCTTTGGTCTGACGCCACACCTAATACTCTTGGATTAGCTATCAAACCTAAAGGTATTGGATCTTGCTGGAAGTCAGATCCAAGAATTTTGGGTCTGGCTCAAAACTCTTGTATCTGTCATTTGCTAGATCCAACAGTCAAATTTAAATTTTTAAAAAATATATTTTTTTATAATTAAAAAAATATTATTATTCTGCTATAAAGCGTGAGTCAATACAATAATTAATGTTCATGAAGTCTGTTTTAAGCTTTTACAGGAATTGCATCATTGTTTCTAATTTATGCATGTGTGAGCTTTATATACTGGCAAATTAAAGACAGTCACTTTATGATATATTTTATATTAGAAGCGTGTTTGAATATAATTGTAATTGTTTTTTAAAATATTTTTTATTTAAAAATATATTAAAATAATATTTTTTTATTTTTAAAAAATTATTTTTAACATTAACATATTAAAATAATTTAAAAATATAAAAAAAAATTAATTTGAAGAAAAAAAAATTCCTTTTAAAAACATTTTTAAAATAAAAAAACAAACAGTTATATCCTCCCCCAGATGCACCCTCCACTCCCTGCCCGACCCCTCATTAAAAGAAGAGGCGCAGTCACCACGACTTGGAGCATGAGTAGAAAAATAGTCATGTCTAGCAAAAAACAATTGACAAAAATTCATGGTGAGGCTTGTCTGTATAGGCACATTTACAAATTCGTGACTCCTCATGCGTGACGATGGCCTTTGGGCACCCTTTAGTCAGCCGGGAAAACAAATGAAGGCCATTGTTTTTCATAACATTCCAGAATCATATGTGAGATTCCCTTTTTAATTTAAGCTATTTTGAGGTCCATCAATTAAGTGCTTCTGAACTAAATTATTGCTGTTTATGTGCTGCTCATGGATCTGGAGATTGGATCATGATAATGAGACTGATATGGCTGACGTTACTAGAAGGTGTAAGCAATAATGGTGTCATTGTGTGGAAGCTGGCAATAGGTTAAAGAGAACTCTTGTAAAGGTATTCATAAGTGAGAAAATAACTATGCAAGTCAGTGTAATTGAGTGGTTCAATTTTAGTTGAGAGGCTAGTGACCAAGTTTTTAAATTCTCCAAGCAAACCCCTAACACTTAAAGATTGAGTTAGTTCTCCAAGGTAATTGGTCTTCTAGCGACAACAAGCTCATCAAAAAGGCTTGGCTTTTTGTTAATAATGTCATCTCCTTGTCTTGATTCTTGGAAAAAGACTCGTGAAGTTACATAATTTGTGAGTTCAATAAAGATGTAAGAGATTGTTCAAGAGTTTGCCATATATTGTGTGATGTTTGACAGTCAAGAACAAGTGTAGAATCTCAGTATAGATAAAGCACTCATGATCAAATAATCTTTTTGTTTCCATGACAAGAACGCTGGATTAACCATAGGAGCAACCATGATTGATGAGATAATATGAGAAGGAGGGCATGGAAGAGAACCATCAACAAAAAGCACTCATTACCCAGCTCCATTTTACCCAATCCTGAACTGGAATGAAAAGGAATAATCATGTGTAAAGGGGGAGCAGCTGGGAGAATATTACTCATAAATGATATATATGAACTAGAAGTAGTATTTTCATGCTTGGGAGTTTTTTAGACATTAAATTGTAAACTATTAACAATTCAAAGTGTATTAAAATTAATTAAATTTTGAAAATTCCGAACTCTCAATCACACTGCCGTCGCTATATATGAGAAAAAGGAAAGAAGAAGAAGAAGAAAGACGTGCACCTATTGAAAAGAAAGATGATACCATAATTTCACAAGAAACTGAAACTTTGATCATTAATTTGTTGTTGTTTAATCATGTTCTTCTCCATTTCCGTTCACTTTCCTCTCTTTATACAATCTTTCTGGCTGATAAATGACTATACATGAAAAGCAAGGATTTAAATAACCTGTAATGGACACTAGTCTTTCTATTTCACACACCATCATGATCACGATGACCAAAAGCAAAGCCAGGCTTAGTAGCGGTACTTAATTTCTCTATAAAACCCCCCTACCTGGCAAGCCCCTGATAAATCCTTGCAACAACATTAATGATGGGTTTCGCGTAGGATTCACGTTCATGCAGTAAAATCTTGCCAAAGTTGAAGATTTTGTTTTCCACGTACGTATGATGATTCTCTCTCTCTTTCTCTTACTTTTCTCTCTATCCTGAAACATTCTCTTATGACGATCACCAACTGTGTGTGTAACCTGTGACAACATTAATTAATGGATGCTGAGTGGCTTGATGCTGTCTTGAGCACATAGAAGGGTATCATATTCTTCCATGAAAATGCTAGCAGCATGTTGGAGACACACCAACTGGGGCTAATTTATATATATGTTAGCAGAATTTAGATTTGGTTTGCCAAGTACTTGGAGATAAAATCTTCTTTCTTGGATTCTTAAGGAATTCGATTCCCATTCTGTTATAGTTTCTTTATGTTACACTATTTATTCGTAGATTTGGTGCTTAACTTGGATCATCGTTGCTGAATTTGGGAAGAGATCGATCGAGTTGTCTTCTTCACTACATCTTGGGGTAAGACTTTCATTAACATTATCCTCTTTATGTGTCTTGTGATTTTTGTTATGTTTTTCTGGTTCAAGAAATGCCATGCAGTTCTTGGTGTACCCGCACGCAAAGGAACATATGGTTTGGTTTTTTGTCACTTGGCCATTTATTAAAAAGGAAGCTAAAAGGGCTATAGTGTTGAGAAAATTTTGGTAATTTTATTCCCCACATCCCTGAGCTTATTATTTTGATGTGAGGACTAGGGACGTTGGAGAGGACTTTGAGTTTAGGTCCTCTATCTTTCACACTTTTTTGCCTTTATTATCCTTATTTTTGCCTTTTTTTTGGCTTTGATTATTTGATGAAAACAAGGCCCCAACCTCACTGAGAAAAAAAATATTCAAGAAGGCTCCTCTTTTGGATGGCCATAATTTTGACAACTTGGTAGAAATAATTTTGACATTGATATCAAAGAATAGCGCGGCTATTTGTAGTATTTTCTTTTCTTTTTTCCATGAACAGTGTATATATTGATGTATGTGCTTATCTGCCTTGCAACCATATCAGCAAACATTTATTAATTTGATGAAGCCAGTCCCAATCACGTTGTCCGAGCCAATCAAACACAGAGAATTACAAATATTGATAATCTGGTACTGTTCATCATTATTAATTTCCATTCTATCTTGTAGCCCACCTCCAAATTCATCCCTTTATGGTGATTCAAAGCAAAGAACTCCTTCTCCCTCACCTTATAAACATATATATATAATGGCTGTGAAGCGTGCTGTTTTTGCTTTTGATTAATCACCTTGGAGTTTTGGCTTTGATAACTCTCACTAGTCAACTCCATGTAAGCAACCCGTTTCTTTGTTGTT
>Ga0325402_1002007_pt1 | contig 17489 bp, 6 predicted proteins | sample PopdelMetagenome_22_FD_207212 | JGI IMG/M metagenome (GOLD analysis project Ga0325402, IMG submission 207212) | Populus deltoides microbial communities from Bellville, Georgia, United States - Xylem-PdKOR-R3 | ecosystem: Host-associated > Plants > Phyllosphere > Stem > Wood/Secondary xylem... | reverse complement strand
CATGTCCGGTTGACAAGCCAGGGATCTGGAGGAAGGTTGAAGATTAAGGAATCAAGTCCGTGAATAAAGAAGCATATCTTCACCTCCTTGAAAATCCAAGGGATTCATATTGATTGGTAAGTGAAGATAATGATCCCTCCATTTGTTGCATAATATCTAAGCTATTTCACTTTCCCTATGTGTATAATGTGATTGTTCTGTAATATTGTTAATTTGTTTATACTATGTGTATACTGTCATCGGTCTGTAATACTGTCCCTAGGAATTTCTATTGTTTGTGCCCGTTAACACTAGTAATAAAATCTTCGCTTCTCAAAGACTAAAATTGATGTGAGATTAATGTCTAGATATTTATTAAAGAAAATCAAATAAAAACAATTATTGGACACTCACCCTCTCAACGAAAGCATAGAAAAAGCCCTTCTTTAATTTCCTATTCTACCTTATTCATCCAAAAAAATTTATTGGGCATGGTTTTTTTATTATACATGTGGTTAACTGATTATTTTTTATAATAATCAAGATATATTATTGAATAGCCAGTGCCATTAAGCTATGATAAACTAGAAAAAATATATTAAATAAGTCTTTAATTACATATAATAAAAGGAAAGAAGATAAGTAACATGCTACAAGTACAAAATTTAATGACCGTCTAATTTGTCCAATTTCTTATACCTACACAGGGCTACTATATATAAAAAATTATTATAAATTTAATTAAAAATTTAAGTTGTTAGGTGATGTTTTTATTTAACATATTTTTAAATGAATATTTTTTGAATATGAAACTTATATAAATTTATCTTTATCTTATTTAATATTAAATTTCCAGGTTTAATTGTTTTTTTATGTTATATTAAAAATAATAACATAAATGATTGGACTCACGGAATCTGAACATTGGGAGGTAATAATGCGTCTTTAAAAGTTATGGTTAAGTCTTTGTTCATGTTCTGCATCTTCTGTTTCCATTATGTCGATTTTTTTGCATCATCAAGCGGAGAAAGATTAATAAAGCCAAGGCATCAGTACGACTAAATATAGAATAATATTATTAAATTTCAAAAGCTGTCTTACACTAGTCTTTATAGCATATTTTTGAAAGTGGGGGAATCTTTTATAAATCTTTATAGCATGTTTTGGAAGTGGGGAATCTTTTGCCCATATTATGCTCAAAAAAATGGTTGTTTCTTACTTTCTGTACATTATTGGACCGCTGGGTAAATATATAACCCGTTGTGGGTGACTTAGTCAACCTAATGGGTGTATCTATAACTCAATAAAATTTAATTTGACTTTGTTTTAATTTTTTTTAAAGCAACACAAATTTAACTTTTTTAGTAAAATATAATGAAATAATAGTTTCCATAACCCAATTTTTAGTTATTCTCAAATTCATTTCTTTTTTTTAAAAAAAAGTAACACAAAATAGTGTCATTTTAAACGACGTTGTTCTTTTTCTCCTTCCCCTGGACGTGTAGCAGAGGAAGGAGAAGCTGTTTTTAAAAAAACTTTTTTTCCCACTCTCATTTTCTCACCCTCCCTTTGCCCCGACTTGACCCCTCACTAACACAACCCATAGCCCCACTTGGCATACCACCATGACGAAGAGACCAGGAGGACCATGCCTTGCAAATGGCCGGTCACCTTACCCTACAAGGGTAATGATTAGTACTTAAACATGCATTCTCATTAAAACTTTATATCATCATATTGTAATAAAGTATCATTAAATTCCCTAACTAGAGCATGTTTTATAATAACAAGTCTGATAATATAATATATATTTAGTTTATGGTAAATGCTTGTTTTGAATGCAGGTATATCTCACAATTCAAATGATTGATTGATGTGATTAACTATTGAAATTAAGAATACAAAGAAAGGGCTAAGAGAAGAGATGCTGGTTCAAACTGAAACACCATTCGGTTATTAAATCATAACTGGAGTTGTAGACCTTGGATTTAAGTCTGCTTTATATATATAAAAAGCTAAGACATAGATCTAAAACTTTCATTGGAGTCCAAGACTCAATTCTGCCATTTTCAAGTTAAAATCTTAGCAACAACGGAGAAGTCAGAATCTATTCTGGAGCTCAGACACTATTCGGTTTTTAGCTTATATCTTGAGTTCTAGAAGTCCAAATGAGCTCTGGTTTCTTTTTTGTTGGAAAGCTGAAACAATTGCCCACAACTTTCATGGTTCAATGGGCTCTAATTCTGATGTTAGCAATGGCGTTTTGGCCAACCAACAATACCAATACTCAGCCAACAATATCAATAACCAGCAGCCAACAATGTCAAAAACCAGCCACCAAATCAATGGTTGGCCACCAACTATTTTCTTAGTCAACCAGTCAATAGTTCTGAATTTTAGCCTATAAAAGGAGGCATTTACCATGTATTTAGTCATCTTGGTTTTCAGATCAAGATCATGTTCTTGCTTTCTTTCTTTATATTTTTGTAATGCTTAAGTTTTGCTTTCATTAATCTCTTGTTTATGCTTTTCATCATAACTATGTTCTTATCTAGTTTATTTATGTTCTTCTTCTTCATTATGTTTAATGATTAGTACTTAAAAGTGCATTCTCATTAAGGCTTTATATCATCATATTGCACTAAAGTATCATTAAATTCCCTAACTAAAGCATGTTTTATAATAACAAGTCTGATAATATAATATATCTTTAATTTATGGTAAATGCTTGTTTTGAATGCAGGTATATCTCAGAATTCAAAGGATTGATTGATGTGATTAATTATTGAAAGTGAAGAAACAAAAAGAGGACTAAGCTAAGAGAATAGATGGTGGTTCAATTCCAAACTGGAACACCATTCAGTTATTGGATCATAACTGGAGCTATAAACCTTGGATTTTAGTCTGCTTTATATGGATGGAAAGCTAAGACATAGACCTAAAACTTTCATGGGAGTCCAAGACTCAATTCTGCCGTTTTCAAGTTCAAATCTTAGCAACAACAGAGAAGTCGGAATCTGTTCTGTAGCTCAGACACTATTTGGTTTTTAAGTTATATCTTGAGTTCTAGAAGTCCAAATAAGCTCTGGTTTTTTTTGTTGGAAAACAGAGACAATTTCCTATAGCTTTCATGGAACAAATGGCTCAAATTTTGATGTTAGCAATGACATTTTGGCAAACCAACAATATCAATAATCAGCCACCAAATCAATGGTTGGCCACCAACCAAATAGTTTGTCAACCAATCAATAGTTCCATTAATCAATAGTTCAATCAATAAAAGGAGGCATTTGCCATGTATTTAATCATCTTGGTTTTCAGATCAAGATCATGTTCTTACTTTCTTTCTTTACATTTTTGTAATGCTTAAGTTTTGCTTTCATTAATCTCTTGTTTATACTTTTCATCATAACTATGTTCTTATCTAGTTTATTTATGTTCTTCTTTTTTATTATGTTTAGCTAAGTTACTTATATCAAGGTGAAAAAGTTTCTCTAATGGTGTTAGAATATGTATAATATAAACTCAACATGGACTTCAATGTTTATATCCAAGAAAGTTTGCTATTAACATGTCTTATCTGTTTATCTTACTAATTCTTAATATCTTACTTGTTAAATGGTTAATCTAGATTTGCGTTGTATAACACTTGGTACATCAAATGCTTGATCCTTCATAGTTTTCGGCCAACATCGTTGTTATGAGAGGAACTTGATTTGTTGTTAACATAAGCTAGCAACATAAATGCCCGATGATATTTATAAGTACGGTGTTACTTAGATAAGATGATTAATATAATCATGTTAATAATTTATAATGAGCTAATAATGATAAGTCATCCGATTGGAACCTTCTTTGTGTGTGGTTTCTAATTGAGTAATAAAAATAGTTTATATTATATTTATTTGAAATACTATTAGTGAATCCTCTAACCTTGACATTTGTTTTATCATTGTTTAATCCTTACATCAATATCACATCCCAAAACTCTTTTCAACTCCTTTTCTGTTATTATTCTCTTAAAATCTTTTTTTTATTTGTAATTTATATAGTTGACCTCCTTGTGGTTCGACCCTGGTCTTGCCGGGTTATTTATTACTTTGACGCTCTTGCACTTGGGATAAGACATCAACTCTTTGATCGTGTTATTTAGCTAAGTTAATTATGTCAAGGTAAAAATGTTTCTCTAATGGTGTTAGAATATGTATAATATAAATTTAACATGGACTTTAATGTTTATATCCAAGAAAGTTTGCTATTAACATGCTTATCTTTTTATCTTACCAATTCATAATACCTTACTTGTTAAATGGTTAATCTAGATTTGTGTTGTATAACACTTGGTACATCAAATACTTGATCCTTCATAGTTTTCGGCCGACATCGTTGTTATACGAGGAACTTGATTTGTTGTTAACATAAGTTAGCAACATGAATGTCTAACAGTATTTACAAGTATGGTGTTACTTAGATAAGATGATTAATATAATCATGTTAATAATTTATAATGAGCTAATAACGATAAATCATTCGATTGGAATCTCCTTTGTGTGTGGTTTCCAGTTGAGTAATAAAAAGAGTTTATATTATATTTATTTGAAATACCATTAGTGGATCCTCTAACCTTGACATCTGTTTTATCACTGTTTAATCCTTACATCAATATCACATCCCAAAACTCTCTTCAACTCCTTTTCTGTTATTATTCTCTTCAAATCTTTTTTTATTTGTAATTTATATAGTTGACCTCCAAGTGGTTCGACTCTAGTTTTGCCGGGTTATTTATTACTTTGACACTCCTACACTTGGGATAAGACATCAACTCTGTGATCGTGTCAAGTTTTTGGCGTCGTTGCCTTGGAGGTAAGTATTGTATAAATTATATATTTCTATTATTTTCTTTTGTTTTTACTTTTATTTGTTTTTCTAATTGTTTTCCTTTTCCTTTTCCTTTTCCTTTTTCTTTTCTTTTGCACTTGCATGAGAGTTTGGACACGTACATTAAGTAGTAGACTTTCTAGGAAATCCTCATTTTCTTAAGAAAACATGGCCGACGAAGATAACCAGTCAATTCATAATGAGAATAAGGAGAATAATCGTGTTAGAACACTTAGAGACTACATGAATCCAACAAGAACAAGTGCACGATCATGTATAGCTTTTCCTCCTGATGCATCTCATTTTAATTTTAAGCCAGGTATTATTCAACTTTTATCCACTTTTTATGGCTTAGAATTAGAAAATCCATACTTGCATTTAAGAGAATTTGAAGAAGTTTGTAACACTTATAATGACTTAAATTATAGCATGAACACCATCAGATTTAAGCTTTTTCCTTTTTCATTAAAAGATAAAGCTAAAACATGGCTACAAAATCTTATGTTAGGATCCATTCGTGCTTGGGATGAAATGCAACAATAATTTTTAAAGAAGTTTTTCCCTTATCATAGAACAAAGTCTTTCAAAAGACAAATCACCACTTTCACTCAAAAACCAGGAGAAAAATTTTACAAGTGTTGGGATAGATATAAAAACTTACTTAATACCTGTCCTCATCATGGTTTTGAAACATAGAGATTGGTTTCATAATTTTATGAAGGGTTAACATCAAAAGATAGGCAAATGGTGGAATTGATGTGCAATGAAACTTTTGAAAATAAAGACCCTGATGAAGCAATGGAGTAGCTAGAGTTGCTAGCTGAAAATGCTCAAAATTGGGACACCACAGGCACTTGTGAGGCACCAGGTAAAACTCAACCTCATACATCTAGTGGAAGCATGTGCAACCTTAGGGAAGATCATGACCTCTAAGCCAAATTTGCATCTTTAGCTAGAAAAGTTGAGGCAGTAGAATTAAAAAAGAATGGTCAATTAAAATCTGTTCAAGAAATTGTGTGTCAAATTTGTGAAACTTGTCGCACCCCCGCGATGGAGTGCGGCGTCGCGACGATCCTCGATTGGTTTCAGGGTCTTTGTTTTATAGTGAATAAGGGAGTCACCACCTAGTATTATGGTCACTAGGAACCTTGACTGGTCTTTCAAAGATTCTAAGGCAACAGTGAATAATAACAAATTATTCCCAATAATATTTTGGATATTCATCCTTTAAGGATTTCTTTATCCAAACATTAGCGGTGAATAATAGATGAATTCCCCCAAAATAAGATTTTTATATTTTTTGGAATGTTGGGCAATACCCTTTGGAGTTTTACAAACATGTTGTAAAGTCCAGAAATGCAAGAAAACAAATTTTTTGTGTTTAAGAAATCCATGCGAAAACATATTTTCAAAACTTCCAATATTTTTTGTATATATAAAAAAAGCATTCAAAACATGTTAGGTTATTGGTCGTATGCAACACACAAGAAAACATTTTTTTTATATTTTTTTGTCCAAACGCAAACATCAAGCAAAATATTCACCTATTCTTAAATTCGCAAGAAGCTTAAAACAATTAGTCTTAAAAAGCAAGGTTCGACACACCAATTTAAAACACAAGTCAGTGTGCACAAAACATTATAAAAAAAAAACAAAGTCCTGAAGCTAACAAAAAAAATTACAACATGAACCGTGACCCCTCTACAAACTCAAAAAGAACAAAATAAAGATGACTCTTCGAACCCAACCCGGTTACTGGCCCAAACCAGTAACCGGTCCTGCCACTGTTGCATGCATATGCATGCTACAGTGGCATGGTAATTAAATTTGCAAAAGTGACAAGAGTGCAGGGTGCTTACCTGGTAGCTGGGCGAAGATGATGCTGCAGTTTCTTGCGCACAACCGGTCATCACTGATTCTGAAGACAATGACGACCGCTGGTAACTGGTGTTGGTCTCTGTCTATCTCTTCTTGCCGATGCTTTCTCTGGAGACGGCGAAGACGATGATGAAGGTGTGATGTGCTGGCGAAATGGATGTTCTTCCCTCTATGTTTTCTTGCTCCTTCTCTGTTTTCTTGTGAGCTGCTGCCTTAGCTAATACCTATGAAAGAAAACATTGCACCGCTGGAGGAGAAGAAAACTGGAGACAGAAACGAAGGGATGAAGGCGATGGCGAGGGCATGCTGGTTGGTCCCCCTGTGTTTTCTTCTGCTTATGTTCTTTCCTTCTGCTCGTCCCTGTTGTGCTCTTCTTCATCCATTTGTTTCTATGATTTTCTTTCCCGTGCTTCCCCTGTTTCACCCTCTGTATTTTCTGTCTTCCTTCCTCTCTCTCTTTCTCTCTATTCTCCTCTTTGTTTTTTCTGTTCGTCCTTCCTCTCATTCACGTTCGTCTTGTATCTACTGCGAAGAGATGGTTGCTGCTGCTATAGCTAGTGCATGCTCACGGTAAGAAAGGGGAGTGAGGGCTGGTGTTTACGGGGAAAGGAGAGGCGAGGGAGGAGATCAGGTTTTGGCCAGCTGAGAGAGAAGACTGCTGATCTATGGCCGACTGAAGAAGGAAACCGAGAATTCTCAAAGACCAAAGCAGGGGTTTCTCTGGTTTGGCTAAAAGGAGGAGATCCCGTGAGGGAGAGTAACCCAGATGAAGGAGAGGGGCTGGTTTCCGTGTAAAAAATCAAAGGCCAAGGGTGGGGGCGCGGCTGGTTTCGGATGGAAAAAAATATTACCTTTAAGTTTTCTTTTTTGGGTGCCCACAATTTCTCTCTTTTAAACTTTTTTTCTCCCTCTTTTCTCCGCCATTAGGTTCACTTATATAGAAAATCTCTACACGTGCTATTCAAGGAAATATTGCAATAATTATTACAGAGATTGTTTTCTATAACCAGCACCAACAAATCCTATATATATGGTATTTTATATTGCAGTGATTATTTTCCATAACCAGCACGAATCAAATCATATATCTATGGTATTTTATATTGCAGTAATTATATATGATTCAGTAATTATCTCCTTGACATATTGCTTCTTTAATATTAGCCCTGATGCTCTATGTTATCGCCACATGTAAACCCTTATTTTTTATTTCTTATTTTTGAAAAATTATTAAAACATGGGTCAAAAATTGAGTAGCAACAAAACTAATGAACACTCAACCAATGATTGTCCAACTTTACCTTCTTTTAATCACTAAAATTTCAATTGGAAGAGTGATACCAATAATACACAAACTTCACAGCCACCATTTCAAGCACATCATAATTTTCAAAGTTCTCATGGGTATGCATCTTCTTATATCCCCCCTCTTGGAAGAAATCTTGAGGACACTTTATATGCATTCATTGAAAAGCAAGAGACAATCAACACTCAACTTGCTCAAAGCATGATAGATTTTAAAGATACTCTTGCAAAATTCACATCTGCTCTAAGTTTTCAGGAGAAAGGTAAGTTCTCATCTCAGCCACAGCAAAATCCCAAAGGGCAATACAATTCAAGTGCAAGTAGCTCCGGAAGCCAACACATAGATCAAGTCCAATCAGTCATTACTCTCCACAGTGGTAAGGTTATTAAAAAACCAATTCTTGAACCTTGTGAGAAAGATGATGAGTCAATTTCTAAGGGTAAGGAAGGGGTTAAACCTAAACATTGCAAAGAACAGACTAATTCCCCACCAGTACTAACATTTCCTCATGCTATGACCAAATAAAAGGAAGTCAATCATGATTCTGAAATCTTTGAAACTTTTAAACAGGAAGGAATCGAGGATGAAAAAGGCACTGAAAATGTTGTCGCGGATCATTTGTCAAAATTGACAATAGATTCGACATCTGACATCACACCGATTGATGATTACTTTCCTGGTCAATCTTCACTTTCTATTGCTTCGATACCTTGGTCTGCTAATTTTGACAATTTTCTTGCTTTAGGATTTTTGCCAACTCAATGGATACCCAAGATAAAAGAAAGTTTTTGAGCAACGTGCAGAACTTTTATTGGGATGACCCTTACTTATTCAAATATTATCCTAATCAAATATTTTAAAGATGCATTCCTGACAATAAGGTAAGTAGTGTCATTAAATTTTGTCATTTTGGGGCATGTGGAGATCATTTCTCGTCAAACAAGACGATTGTAAAAATCATACAACGTGGATTCTATTGGCCAACCATGTTCAAAGACTCACATGCATTTTGCAAAACTAGTGAAAATTGTCAAAAGGTGGGATTTATTTCAAAGCATAGAGTCTTTAGATAATCTTCTAATGACTCTTAAGTCTCATCATAGTGGAGATGTGCATCGTGCAATTCATGATTTATGACCTCATTTTCATAAAAAACATGATCGACTTAGTCTTGGGAATCTGACTAAAAAAGACTATGTTTGCCAATTTTTAAGAAAACTAGATGGAAAGCATATCCCTAACCCATAGAGGGCGTTTAAGCCATTCTTGGACATAAAACCAAGGAAAGATGTGAGCCACAATCACAATTGCTTGTACATACACATGTTTTTAAAAAAATGAAAAAGAGAAGAGAAAAAGATAGAGAGAGATAGAGAGACTCCAGCTAGCCTATATATAGGTGGTAGGATTGCATTTTCAATTTCTCATCTATAAAATCTTCTCTTCCTTCCCATCATTTCTACTCAACCCATTCATTCAACAGATATAGAAGTGTGTAGAAATGGCAGGTTCCTCAGTTCCTAAAATAAAAAATATTTGTGTTTTTGGTGGATCCAATCCTGGGAAAGAAAAGGAGTTTTTAGAATCAGCAAATCATCTTGGTCGGGTACTAGCTGAGAGAAAGATTCATTTAGTCTATGGGGGAGGCAGCCTTGGGTTGATGGGGCAGGTTCCTCAGTTTCAAAAATAAAAAATATTTGTGTTTTTGGTGGATCCAGTCCTGGGAAAGAAAAGGAGTTTTTAGAATCAGCAAATCATCTTAGTCGAGTACTAGCTGAAAGAAAGATTCATTTAGTTTATGGGGGAGGCAGCCTTGGGTTGATGGGGAGTGTGTCAATAGCTTTAGGCGAAGGGGACTTCATTGGAAAAACAATTGGAGAGGAATTACAAGTCTCCACAATGTCTGAACGACTGTTTGTAATGTTTAACCATGTTGACGCCTTCATTGCTTTACCAGGTGGTCTGGACACTTTAGAAGAGATATTTCATATTTCCTCTTGGGCCTAGCTGAACATTCACCAGAAACTTATAGGTTTGCTAAATGTTAATGGTTTTTATAATACTTTACTGTCTTTTCTTGATCATGCTGTGGAACAATAATTTCTAACATTTTCAGAGCGACAAATCCTCATCTCTACTGCTACTACTGAGCAATTGATTGATGAACTACAATCTTTCATCCCTGTAGTTGATTCCTCTATAAGTCGACTCAATTAGTCAATCACGAAACGTCGTAAAAAGCTTAGATTGGATTTGAGCCTTAGTCTGTGAAAACTTGTGTCTTTTGGTTTTATTAATAGCATAATATTTGTGTTTTGTTCTTTCTTATATTTGTTTAAGTGTGTTTCAAGTTTGTTAGTAGTTGTTGTTTCAGGTATTGTCTTTTATACTCTATCTTAATGCCTTAAAACGTTGAGGACAATGTCTCATTTTAGTTGGGGGGAGAGGGTACTAATTGATATTAAAGGGTAGTAGTTGATATTAAAAAAAAATTAACTAACTGTGTTTTCTATTATTAAAATCATTTGTAAAACTGTTGTTAGTAGGATGGCAGAGTAAAGGAGGAACTTTAGTGACTCTTGAGACGCATCTTAGTAAACATTCTTTACAAGGTCTATCATAATACTTCTTGAAATATTCAGGTTTACAAACTCTCGCATCGTTATCACTTGATTCTATTCATATACCCATTCAACAAATATTCCTAAACCTTCATTTTCACACACATACACTTTAATATATGATTGTGGGTTGCATATTGGATTATTACATTATTTATGTTCTTTTGTTAAAGGTAACAACTCATGGAAAGGGATAGTATATAATTTGCAAAAAAAAAAATTGAATAAATAAAAAAGTAGATAAGTTTGGTTTCGTAGCCTCATTGACTTAAGCAATTAAGCCCGAAGGGGTGTTTTAACACCTAGTACCCTAAAGACAACTGACTTGGGAGCTATTGGCCTAGTGCTTGTTACATGGGTTGAGGAGAAAGCTTAAGGGAATCAAACATTGCACTATCTACGAATCAGTATCTACAACCCGAGTTACTAAGCTTGTAGGGGTGTCTCAACACCTGATGCCCCAAAACCAATTGGTCTGGGAGTCATTAGCCTAAAGCTCACTATATGGGTTAAGGATGCATTGTATTTTAAGTTATATATATATATATACCAAAAAAAAAAGATAATAATCTCAACCCAAGGAAGTTAACCTTAAACATTGGAACAAAATTTTGTTTTCTTCCATGAAAAGCTCCATAGCTATGTTTTGATTTATTGAGCACAAAAAAAGATTTATTAATATCTTGTTTAAAAAGTATGAAGTAGATATATAAATTTAATGAGAGTTTGTTTATTTGGATAGATTAATGGAAGTTAAATGATGAATGCCTTGCTTTGTGGAACTTGCAAATTGTTTTTATATTTTAACGCTTTGATTACTAGGGACGAGTAATAAGCTGGTTGGGGGGTGTGATTAGTACTTAAAAATATATTTTCATTAAGGTTTTATATCATCATATTGCACTAATAAGCTGGTTAAGTCTTTGTTCAAGTTTTGCATCGACTAAATACAGAATAATATTATTAAAGTTCAAAAGTTGTCTTATACTAGTCTTTATAGCATATCTTTGAAAGTAGGGGAATCTTTTATAAATCTTTATAGCATGTTTTGGAAGTGGGGAATCTTTTGCCCATATTATGCTCACAAAAGGTTGTTTCTTACTTTCTGTACATTATTGGACCGCTGGGTAAATATATAACCCGTTGTGGGTGACTTAGTCAACCTAATGGGTGTATTTGTAACTTAATAAAATTTAATTTCACTTTTTTTTTAATTTTTTTAAAGCAACACAAATTTAACTTTTTTTAGTAAAATATAATGAAATAATAGTTTCCATAACCCAATTTTTGGTTATTCTCAAATTCATTTCTTTTTTTAAAAAAAAAACAAGAAGTAACACAAAACAGTGTCGTTTTAAACGACATTGTTCTTCTTCTCCTTCCCCTGGATGTGCAGCAGAGGAAGGAGAAGCTGTTTTTTAAAAAACTTTTCTTCCCACTCTCTTTTTCTCTCCCTCTCTCTGCTCTGACTTGACCCCTCACTAACACAACCCATAACCCTACTTGGCATACCACCATGATGAAGAGACCAGGAGGACCTTACCTTGCAAATGGCCGGTCACCTTACCTTACAGGGGTAATGATTAGTACTTAAACGTGCATTCTCATTAAGGCTTTATATCATCATATTTTACTTAAGTATCATTAAATTCCTTAACTAGAGTATGTTTTCTAATAACAAGTCTGATAATATAATATATCTTTAATTTATGGTAAATGCTTGTTTTGAATACAGGTATATCTCACAATTCAAAAGATTGATTGATGTGATTAGCTATTGAAATTAAGAAGACAAAGAAAGGGTTAAGAGAAGAGATGCTGGTTCAAACTAGAACACCATTCGGTTATTGAATCATAACTGGAGTTGTAGACCTTGGATTTAGGTTTGCTTTATATATATGGAAAGCTAAGACATAGACCTAAAACTTTCATGGGAGTCCAAGACTCAATTCTGCTGTTTTCAAGTTAAAATCTTAGCAACAATGGAGAAGTTGGAATTTGTTATATAGCTCAGACACTGTTCGATTTTTAGCTTATATCTTGAGTTCTAGAAATCCAAATGACCTCTGGTTTTTTTTGTTGGAAAGCTGAGACAATTGCCCACAACTTTCATGGTCCAATGATGTTTTGGCCAGCCAACAATATCAATAACCAACAGCCAACAATGTCAAAAACTAGCCACCAAATCAATGGTTGGCCACCAACTATTTTCTTAGTCAACCAATCAATAGTTCTGAATTTTAGCCTAAAAAAGGAGACATTTTCAATGTAGTTAGTCATCTTGGTTTTCAGATCAAGATAATGTTCTTGCTTTCTTTCTTTATATTTTTGTAATGCTTAAGTTTTGCTTTTCATTAATCTCTTGTTTATGCTTTTCATCATAACTATGTTCTTATCTAGTTTATTTATATTCTTCTTCTTCATTATGTTTAGCTAAGTTAATTATGTCAAGGTAAAAAGGTTTCTCTAATGGTGTTATAATATGTAATATATAAACTCAACATGGACTTCAATGTTTATATCCAAGAAAGTTTGGTATTAACATGTCTTATCTTTTTATCTTACCACTTCATAATACCTTACTTGTTAAATGATTAATCTAGATTTGTGTTGTATAACACTTGGTACATCAAATGCTTGATCCTTCATAGTTTTCGGCTAACATCGTTGTTATGCAAGGAACTTGATTTGTTGTTAACATAAGTTAGCAACATGAATGCTTGACAATATTTACAAGTATGGTGTTACGTAGATAAGTTTGGTTTTGTAGCCTCCCTAACCTAAGCAATTAAGCCAGAAGGGGTGTTTTAACACCTAATACCCTAAAGTCAACTGACTTGGGAGCTATTGACCCAAAGCTTGTTACATGGGTTAAGGAGAAAAGCTTAAGGGAATCAAACATTGCACTATCTACGTATCAGTATCTGCAACCCGAGTTACTAAGCTCGTAGGGGTGTCTCAACACCTAATGCCCTAAGACCAACTGGTCTGGGAGTCATTAGCCGAAAGCTCGTTACATGGGTTAAAGATGCATTGTGTTATATGTATATATATTCAAAAAGAAGAAAAAAAGAAAAAAAAATAATAATAAAAATAAAAAAGATAATAATCCCAACCCAAGGAAGTTAACCTTAAACATTAGAACAAAATATTGTTTTCTTCCAATAAAAGCCCCATCATCTATGTTTTCATACATTGAGCACATAAAAAGAAAGGTTTATTAATATTTTGTTTAAGAGGTATTGAGCAGATATATAAATTTAATGAGAGTTTGTTTATCTGGATAAATTAATGGAAGTTGAATGATGAATGTCTTGCTTTGTGGAATTTGCAAATTGTTTTTCTATTTTAACGCTTTGAATACTAGGGACTAGAAATAAGCTGGTTGGGGGTGTGATTAGTACTTAAAAGTGCATTTTTATCAAGGTTTTATATCATTATTTTGCACTTGAAGTATCAATAAATCCTTAACTAAAGCATTTTTTTTTTAATCAAATGTAAGAATTGTATAGATCAAAAATAGCAAGACAAGCTTGCAATACAAGCTGGAAACCAGCAGAACAGTACATACACCAGTAAAGGGAACAAACTCCCTTGAACAAACCATAGCAGGCATAAAAACAAAGCTAAATAGCCGAAGGGAACATGCTCCCTAAAGAATGAACCAAGGGAACACGATCCCATATTCAATAGCATGAACATCCCTCATACAGAGAAAAACCTTCCAAGGGAAGAGAGGGCCCGGCGGGATGGCTCTGCAGCAAAAAGAGTCATGTGAAGCCAATTTGCATGAGCCATGCATATGGCAGCAACAACCAGCAGTGGAGTAATCAGCAAGAGACAAGCGCAATAAGCCAGCACCAAGACAGCCTGGACCCACAGATGTCCAACCAACAGCAAAGGGCATCCAATGCCTCACCAAAGGGAATAGGCTCCCGAAATTAAAAAAAAAAAAACCTAGGAGAACATGCTCCCACTAAGCCTAACTAGAAATGCAGCAATAAGCAGCCAAAGCCCCTCAACAAGGCACACCAGGATTTGAAAAGCAGCCTCCTATTCTGGAGCAAAAGAGCAAAATAGCTTCAAACCAACCCAACTAGCAAGGCCACAAGCATATTTATAATAACAAGTTTGATACCATAAGATACCTTTAATTTATGGTAAATGTTCATCTTAAATGCAGACCTATCACATAAATTAAAGGATTGATTGATGAGTTTAAGTACGGAAATTGAAAGGACAAAGAGAGGGCCAAACTTAGAAAAGAGATGCTGGTTCAGTCCAAACTGGAACACTGTTCGGTTATTGGGTCATATCTGGAGCTATAGATATGGATTTAGGTTTGCCTTATATGGATAGAAAGCTAAGACATAAGCCTAAAAATTTCATAGGAGTCCAAGATTTAAAAAGGTCGTTTTCAAGTCCAAATTGTAGCAACAATGGAGCAGTCCGAAACTATCCTGCAGCCCAGACATTGTTCAGTGTTCAGCCCATATCTCGAGTTCTAGAAAGTCCAAATGACCTTAACATTTTTTTCCTCGAAAGCTGAGACAATTTCCTAGAACTTTCGTGATTTAAGTCTGTTCAAATTATGACGTTATCAATGACATTTTTGGCAGACAAGAAGATAAGGATTGTTACCAAGTCAAGATGTGGCCACCCACTCAACAATTAGTCAACAAATCGATAGTTCCAAATTTTGGCCTATAAAAGGAGGCATTTGCCATGTATTTAGGCATCTTGGTTTTCAGATTAAAATCATGCTCTTGCTCTCTCTTTATATTTTGTAATGCTTAAGTTTTGCTTATATTAGTCTCTTGCTTATGCTTTTCATTTCCTTTCCTTGTTTATTTATGTTTCTCTCTTTCATTATGTTTAGCTAAGTTTATCATGTCAAGGTGAAAAGGTTACACTAATGGTGTAAGAATAAATATAATATAAACTCAACATGGACCTTAATGTTTGATACTAACATGTTTTATATTTGTTATCTTGTTCACTTTTAATACTTTGCTTGTTAAATGGTTAATCTAAATTTATCTTGTATAACCCTTGGTACAACAAATACTTGGCACTTTCATAGCCTAACCGTATGGTATAACCGACACCTGTGCTATGAAAGGAACTTGATTTGTTGTTAACATAAGTTATAATCATGAATGCCTGACAACATTTACAAGTATTAGCATTATTCGAATAAGATAACTAATGTAATCATGTTAATAATTTATAATCTAATTGGAACCTTCTTTGTGCGTGATTTCCAGTTGAGTAATAAAAAGAGTTTATACTATACTTGTTTGAAATACCATTAGTGGATCCTCTAACCTTAATAATTGTTTTTATCATTGTTTAATCCTCACATTAATTTTTCATCTCAAAGTCCTCATCAACTTCTTCTTCTTTTTCTTGTTATTATTGTTATTATTATTTCTATTATTATTATTATTAGTAGTAGTATTAGTATTATTATCACTATTTTTATTATTATAATTGTTGTTGTTGTATTGCTGTTATTTATAATTTATATAATTAATTTCCCTGTGGTTCGACCCCGGTCTTGCCGGGTTATTTATTACTTTGACATTCCTGTACTTGGGAGAAGACATCAATCTTTTGGTCGTGTCAAGTTTCTAAAAAATTCAAAAATTTTCAAAAAAAAATCTTAAATATTTTAAATTAATTTCCCCTTTCAAAAAAAAAAAGATATTTTGTTTTCATGCATATGACCAAATCCTAAAATGTTTTCCAAGTATATTTTCATAAAAAAATTTGCATCTTTTTCATGTTTTGAAAATCCAAGAAAAAATGGATATCATAACCGATTTATGATCATCTATTAGGGTTTGGTCAAAATATCAAAAACCTTTATCCAATATTTTTTAAGGTACATATGTAGACTTTAATCTCTGTGGAGTGTAAAATTATACGATAAAGTGCAACCTCAGGTATTAAAGATAATGCAATTTTAAAATTCAGACTTTAGAACGGTTAGGATTAAAACCGATGAGGTAGAGACTCTCTTTTGAAGGGAGATCTGCCTTAAACCTTAGAAAAGACCAACAAATAGAAACCCGACTTAGAAAGACAATCAAACAACAATGCATCTTACCTTAGGTAGGGTGCAGTAGGGGTGATGCGTCTTCCCCTTGCACAACCAATCCCTTACCCAGACTCTCGCAGACCATAGGTTTCTAGTGACCATAATACTAGGTGACGACTCCTAAACATGAATCATCATTTTATGATTAAATCCAAAAATCCTTCTCAACACACCACACCTCATCAAGAGGCACGACAAAAGCCTCCGTCGTAGCTGACAACGTAACGACGCGATCCGCGACACCTATGGTAACAAGCTTATGTTCCAAAACTTCCATCATGTTTTTAGGTTTTTGTTGCGATGTCACGGTCGCACAAATTAATTACCCTAGCTTAAAACACACAAGATAGTATAGAGCAAGCAAGGGGTCGATCCCACGAGGAAGGTTTAGTTCAGATTTTTATGCTATATGTTATGCAATTGGGGAATTTTGATTTGTGATGATCTAAACTATGGAAGAAATTAAACTAGCAAACAAAATCAATTGAAACTGAAATATATCAAGAAAACAAACCTTGGTTGCAAGCACACATCCACCTACAGAAATCAGAACCGATCCTTGAAACGAAACTTCAGCTTATATTCTGAATTTTTATATTTTCTTAACATTGGTTAATTAACGGATCCGCCGTATAACTAACCCTAACCAACAAATAATCACAGTGTCCGCACTAATGATTTAATCCAATGGCAGCCTTAAGATCTAGATAAATTCATTAATCTT
>Ga0325402_1002005_pt1 | contig 17492 bp, 12 predicted proteins | sample PopdelMetagenome_22_FD_207212 | JGI IMG/M metagenome (GOLD analysis project Ga0325402, IMG submission 207212) | Populus deltoides microbial communities from Bellville, Georgia, United States - Xylem-PdKOR-R3 | ecosystem: Host-associated > Plants > Phyllosphere > Stem > Wood/Secondary xylem... | reverse complement strand
AAGCTTCGTTCTATGTCGTCGTGGCATGAACTACTCGTTTCTGTTTGCCAGAAATCCAGCTAGGGTGGGCTTCCCTAAGGCGACGCCGGATGTCATTTATCTTTTGCGCGCCTCTCACCTGTTTGTTCACATGTTTTTTACTAATAATTTTTTTATATATAAAACAAAACAAAATAAATAACCGGAGCTGAAAAAAACATTAAAAGATAAAACAAAATTGAGAATTACTATTACAATTCATGGCTAACTTGTTTCATCGCGGATCTGATCAAAAATTAATTTTGATTGTAAAAAAAATCTTTGCACTATCTGTTGATGCTTTAATAAATTTCAATTAAAACTAAAGAACTGTTAGCTATAACTTGAATTTTAAATTAAATCAAGTTAAAATTAATTTTTATATGATGTAATTAATCGAGTAAATCAAAATATAACCTTATCAATATAGAAAAATCCTGATTTAACTTAAAAACATCAAGAGAATAAGATTTAGACATTGTTTTTAAAATATTAAGATGATGAGGTCTTGAATTAATTTAAGTCAACTCGTCAAACACATAATCTAGTTAAGTTTAAAAACTTTATTTTTAAACCTATTTCTTTATTTAATTACACGATTATAAAAATAAGTATACACATAAAAGTGATATAACAAATTTTTTCTTTTTTAAAAAATTATGAATGGTTCTACAAAATGATACTTGCTAATATAATAATAAAAAAAGCTATGCTCATAGTAAAAATAAGTAAAAAATTGAATGATATTCAATAAAAAAAAACTTCAAATAAATTCTAATTAGTCAATTTTAATGGACTTGAATCAAAATTCCAAGAAAAAAAAATCAGTCAAGCATATGAGCTTGAGTGGGCCAACATACCTGGTCCCTGAAAAAGAAGGCTAAGCTCGTGCACCAGGCTTCTTTCTCTCTTTTATGTTAAGAAGAAGTGTTATCTGTTTTATTTTGTTTTTTAAATACCATAGCACGATGTTTGCATTTCAAGATTTTAACAATTGGAGAGGCTATTGGAAAATCAAACAATGTGTTTTCATTTGAAAAAATTATTTTCAATCTATTTTAATGTAAAATATCTAAAAAAACATTCTTAATATTTTAATACACTCAGTTCTTAACCCAAACCACCTTTAGAATTGTCAAGAAAAAGCAAAACTAAGCTGAAATGATTTTCTTTCTCAATCATGATCTACTTTTTCTAATAAGATGAGGGGCAAAAAGCACATCATTGGAATTTCTCTCATGAAATGAAACTCATTAATATCAATAATGATTTTTTTGGTCGCTATAATATAACCAATCGATAACTTTTTCTCTACTCCCTTATTGTATGATGATTCTTTCTCTCTCATCTCTCTAATTTAAGGAGAAGGTGAATAAAATAAAGTTTTAGACAAAAATACAAAATCCTCATAAAATAGAAATTAAAAATAAAAAATAAAAAACTTTGGGAACTAAAAAACTAAAAACTTGCCTCGGCTACAGTAGAAGAAAAAAAGAAGAAAAAAGAGGCTGGAATCTTGTTTTAGTTTTGGTCCTTATAATTTTAATTATATTTAATCAAGAAAATTGAATTTGATTTTGCCAAGTCGAAAATCAATTTAGTATCAAAACCTTTTTTTTTTAATGTTGTGATAAACCCTTATGAAGTTAATCAAAGTAATTACTAAGTCTAATTCTAAATGAACTAAATATCAAAGGATCACATTGAATAAAAAATAAAGACCAAAAAACATTATGGAATCCATAGTGCATTCCCTTATAGGCTATAATGAAAACCCGATGCTTTTTATTTTTTTTTAATTATGAGGACAATTACTTAATTCTTTAGAAGTGTTGGTTTTGGTATAGACTAGTCATATCTATCCACGTTGTGGGTATGATTTTAAGTTAATTTTTAACACAAGAAAAAAATATATTGGTGTTATGGATGTGTTTTTTGATATTATGAATTTTTTTATTTGAGAAACAAAAATTGTAGTATTTATGCTTAATAAAATAAATTGAAAAAAATATATGAATTGATAAATAAAAAAGAATTGTTAATGATAATTATATGCTAAAATAGGAAGTTAATCTTCCTAGTAAAAGTAAAATAAAGATACACATGTAAATAGTTTACATTCTCTGTCCTTTTTATTTTGTATATTTTTATTTATTTTATCTAAGAGGTAAATTATAGCTGCCAAGAACAAATGATTCTTGTTTTTATAAATGCATCATGTAAATACAATTGTTTTAATATAAAATATAATAGAAAAAAATTAAAGATAAATTAAAATAATCTTTTTAAAGCATTATAAAATTAAAAAGATTACTTATTATTAAAAAAAGTTAAAATAAAATATTTAAAAAATAAAAAAGGGGTATTAATTAAAATTTAAATAAAAAATATTAATAAAAAAAACTAAGCACTGTAGAGCTTCGCAAGCAAGGCTTATACACTTGGCCAAAAATGAAAAAACCTAGGTATGCGCCTCAGTTTGGAAGACCAAGCTCGCATACGTGGTTTATTATTTTTTTATGAAAAAGCAGACGATCTAGCTTTTATCAAACAACACATTGTCTATTGTGACAAATGATTTGTCGTGTGTTGGAAAAGTTTTTAGTTACCATAAAGTTTGAGTTTTAGGATCCAAAAAACTCATTTTCTACTTTTTTTTTTCACCTGAAACACCTAAAATAACATACCAAGAACCCTAACAAACTCATTTCCAACCTTAAAGCACCTCTAATCCATCTAAAAAGAATTGAACGAATTAAAAAACTTTATGGACCTCTATCTACTTTTTCCGATAAAATTAAAGGCAACACCTCCTCCATTGAACTCTCAATAAAAAAATAAATTTATTGACACTAAGATATTCTTTTTTCATGGATGAAATGTTGTCAGTCGAACACTTTCTCTCTTCTATTTTCTAACGACTTTCTATCTCCTCACTTAACACTCGGGGACTAAAATAAAAAAAATAAAAGCGTAACATCTGAAAACTTCATGAACCAAATAATACATAAATTTAAAGCTCATGAACCAAACTAAAGTTTTTCATTCTTGTTGAACATTGGGCTTTGTATTATTTTTTTCTTTTTATCTATTTGGTCATAACTTTTTTTTATTTCTTTTTTAAATATACCCTAAAATTCTATTTCAAAAAATTGATCTTTAATTTTATGTTGGACTATTTCTCGAAAATTTACATATTTAAAAGCGAGTAAAATAAAAAAAAAATCTCAACACAAAACCATGCTAGTTTAACTAAATAGGATGAAATTATAAAGAAATAAAGTTTTATGACTAAACTAAAAAAAACTACTCTAGAAGAATAATATAATCCACAGTCAATGTCAACATAGTTCAAATACTCCAACCTTTTTAGTTTCCTTAGTAGTTTACTAGATCCTTTATGTAAGTTGAAAGACAGAAGTGTTTCTAATAATCACATAGTCAATCAGCCTACATATGTACACTTATTTTTCTAATTATAACAAATATTATTTACATTTAAAAATCATTATGGGCCATTACCAATTATTTAATGCATTTACTTACCAATTTAATTTTTATTTATCTATCTATATACAACTAGCCATTTGATTTGCACTGTGCCACGAGTTTTTTTTTAAGAAAAACAAATTAAATATGAAGGTTCATGAAAAATAATTTTTTAGATAGTAAATGCTTAAAAAAATTGAAGGATAAAATTAAAAAAAAACATGTAATTAAAAAAAAAGACACAAAGAAAAAAGACCAAGGCTAACCAATTAATCTTTGAAACCAATGATTTTAGCAATGTACCTTAGTTAATTATACACCAATCAGGTGCATGAAATATTTTAAAATTTAACAATGGATTTGTTAAACAAAAAAAATTAAAATATAGGTTGTTTGAGTGATGTTTTGGGCAATGTTTTAAGTTTATAATTCATAAAGTAGATGAGGCAAGTTTATCTTACTAAATTCTTAGTCAACTAAGCCTACCAATGGCGAGAGTAATGTCCAGTTGAACTGAAATTTAAATAGTTAAGAATTATGAAAACCAAAAGTAGCGGAATTTATAGAGTAGGTGATGGAGTTGTGAGAACTATGTAGGCACCTTTAAACCGAGACAAAAAGCAAGAGTGCATAGAAATACAACTTATGACTTGTTTAATACCAGAAGAGATTAAAGTGTTGCAAGCCACAACCAAAAAGTAAGAATCATCGAGGAGCACAATTGATCAGCCTGTGGCCTTGAAGAAACGCGCACAAACAGATTGAGAGCTAGCCCTCCTGCATGAAAAGGTAATTGTAAGTGTTAACTATAGATAAATTCATTGTTGACATTAATGGAAGAGAAAAGAAAATGGTGATGATTAAGAAGCTGGGAGGGGGGGTTTAAGTTTGAGCCCTAAGGGTTACTAATATAATAGCCACTAGAGGCTTATCTAATCGTTAACTTCAGGGTTCGTGGGATTAGTCGAGGTGCGCGTAAGCTAACTCAGACATTTACATTAATAAATTTTTTTTTATAAAAACTCTAGGGAGAAATCAATTTTATAAAAGGTACCAATGTTGAGGATATGCATGGCTTTCCATAGAAAAAGAGTGGTTGCTTACTGAGTTACCACATTTGAAAGGGCTAAAATAAAATTAAAAATCATATATAGGGTAGTTATGACAATTGATGTTGGAGGTAACCACAACAAATGATATATGATAAAAGCTTTTAAAAGTCTCAACTTTAACAATCTAGAGCATAGGGTTAATCCTGGAGGTGCAATCCTTATCCATGCAATTAAAGACTAGAGAAAAAATATTAGATAGGTGCTAGAAAAACCTAAAAATAATCCCAAGCAAAGCAAATATTGCTTACCACTATTGTAGTAACAATTTTCTTTTTAAGAAAAAGTTTGCCTTGGGTATAGAGCATATGCATTTTTTAGTTGTGCCTAATGCATTTTTTAGTCCCCTAAAATTGAAGTAAAGATAATTGAACATTGAAAACAATGAACCAAGCAAAAAAAAACATATTTTTGATATGGTATGAAAATTATAAAATAAACTTGGATCGTAAAATAGTAATGAATTTTTTTTTCAATTATAGTTCAAGTATCTTAAAATATATGATTGAAATAAAATTTCATACATAGTTCATGTATTTTAAAATATATGGTTCAAATAAAAATTCAAACATAATTTAAGTAATTTTTTTTATTAACTAACAATTAACAAAACTTAAAACAAGCAATCTGTTGGTGTGTGTAATGTAAACTGAAACTAGCTTCATTGCTTTCATTTTTCTCATTATTCCTTAGACATTCATCAATTTTATTACCATCAAGAGAATTATTAGTGTCACTACTAGTACCAACACCAATCATCACTTCCATCTTCTTTACCATTTTTTCTTCATGTTGATGTCAATGACACTAAGCAAATCAAAGTTTGATGAATCATCATGTTTTTCTCCCTTAGTTATCCAATCATCATCAGATGAAAAATCATATAAAACTACACCAAAATCATGAGCTTGCTTTTTGACTTAGTTATCATTCAATTTTAGATTGCACATTACAAATACCTAGTCATTCATTTTTTTTTTTGTGCAAACAATTTCTTTGTTTTGTATGAACCTAAATAAACAATTCAAATTTATAAGATTCTTATCAAATATTTCAACATTTCAAATAATAAGATAAAAAAAACTCACCATTTCAAATGTACTCTAGTTATGCTCATATCCAGATGAAGTACAAGGCAAGCATAGAACTCGAATTGCAAACCTTTGTAATTCTGGATATTCATCTCCATAAAAATCCCACTATTGAGCTAGAGTTTTTTTTTTTTTTATCTCTTGTTGTTATAGTAACCTCAATGCCAAACAACCTTTTTGCATCCTTAAATGATTCAAGTTGTAAGTCAATTATGCACATTTCAATTGCATCAAACACTATTCTTTCTAAGCATTGATATGATTCAATTTTAATGTTGGCATTAACCTTAAAACTAGGATTATAATGATAATAAGGATTCAAATAATAAGTTGTTGCATGTAAAGTATATGGAGTTGAAGTTCCCATCTTACACCAACAATATTCCATATAGATATATAACTATAAAAAATAAAAATATCATTACAATCTAGAAAAATCTCAATTGGAAGTATCTCTCTAAAGACATTCATATTAATAGAGGACAACATGTGAAATAAACAATTTGCAAGATAAATACCTTTTTTTTCATAGAACTAAAATTCACTTGTATCTTCTCTTTTGCTTGGTTTGTTGTTTTATATATAAAACTCATAGCTGGTTTCTCATCTGAATCAACTAATCAAAAAACTTTAATTAGAGAATATACCGCCTTAATACATATAGTGGCATCATACCAAAACCTGCTGTGCAAAACACCATTTTGAATTCATTTCCTTTCTTTTATTCCTGAAACCCTACATGACCTCCATTGTTTGGAAGAAAACATAGTCATCAGCTGTATTTTATGATCATTCATACATCCTATAGTCAAATATGCAGTAACAAATCGAGTGGTAGCGTGCCTAATCAAAGCCTAATTTCCTTTTATAAAGTGTCTTAGCATGAAAATAAGAATAGTTCTTGAATAAATATATAAGGTGATTCTCTTCCCCTTAGCAATAGTTACTTGATGAACCTCTAGCTTCTTCTCAAAATCTTTCAATATGAAGTCAATACAATGGGCAACATATGATGTCCAAAACAACCTTTTCTTTTTCCATCAATAATTGTCCCACTGCCTTAAAATTTGCAGCATTATCGATGATTATTTGCACAATATTTTCCTCCTCAATCCTCTCTACAATGGCATAAAACATCTTAAATACCTTATCACAGTCTTGGACATATTAGAAGTATCCACCGATGATAAAAAAAAAATTATCCCTTTAGGACAATTAATAAAAAAGTTACAAATATAACATCATTTTTTATTTGTCCATCCATCAGACATTATTGAACAACCTTTTTTTTTTCCATTCTAGCTTGTACTCCTTAAGCAAGTTCATTGTTTGATCCATTTCTTGTTTCAAATGCTTCTCTTTAATATCATGGTAAGATGAAGGCTTGAAACTTGGCCCATGCTTTGCAACTAATTCAAATGCCTTAAGAAACTCAGGGTTTTTTACATAGTTAAATGGAATTGCACTAGTGTAGAAAAACCTTGCAATTTGTCTACATGCTTCTTCTCTAATGTCCTTTTTTAGTAATTGATTCAGGGTTGTTTGTATACTTTCACTCCCACTAGTTGCTCTCTTTTCTTTGTCCTTGGAGCTAATTTCTTTCATTTCATCATCTTTTCCAAATTATTGATAAGCCTTTCTTTTCTTTTCAGTTGCATCTAGATTTTTCACCAAAACACCCAAAGTCATCTGTTTAACATTTTTTGGTACTTGTTGGCACAACTCATCATCCTTACGAGTGCAAGCTAAATGATATTTGAAATGAAAAATACCTTTACTGATAATTTTTTGACAATACTTGCACTGAACTTTTCTAGAATTTTTATCAATATCTATATCATGTTGCCATCCCACATCAAGCCTATTACCAGAAGAATTTTTTCTAGATGTCATATGTTCAACAATTCAAGAATTAACTCAAATCAGTCTTGTAATCAATCCAAACATTATATGATTCTAATCAAATTTTAGTTAAAAAAAATACCATAATACATGTGACTAAATGAATGAATAGGTCGACGAAAATATAAACAAAATAAGATATTGACATAAATAAATTGATATATAGCTTGGTTTTTTCTATGCTAAACAAAGGCAAGTGGACTTGAGTATCATTTCTACTATCAGTTGCTTGGGATTTTAGAGTAGAAGTGTTGTTTGTTAATAATTTCTTCGCTCCTAACAAAAAAAATTTCTAAATACAAACACATTTTTTTCATTTAAACTAAAACTATAGATACGCTAAAATGAGAAAAAACTATATGGGGGATATATTTTTCAGATGGTTTTCTGTGTTATACATAACAATTCATATGATCTAAAAGCATACATAAAGAACTTATAAAACTAAAGCAATAAGATGATAATATTATATAATAGATAGGAGTGCATATAATCTAGAAGAAAGAAGGTAAAATATGCATCCATACTCTGTTGCAAAAATATTGGTTTTGTTGATTAGATGACCATAAAATTACTCAAAAATAGAAACAGATAAATTCATAATTCATGACTCCTTGATTTTGTTCTATTTTAATTTCTTATAACATATATCTCTTACTAGAACAATAAACTTCTTTATAAATTTAGAACTCTATTGTTCTTGTAAAGCATGTACTATTTCTCCATCTCCAAAGTTAGCAGATTGTGACTCTAATTGACCTTGAGTTCTAAAATTAGATGTCGTAGATTTTGTTGTTAAGATATATTTGCATGTCAAATGTACAAGAATAAGATGTATAAGAGCATGGGGACTAAATAAAACAATTTACTCTATCTTATATGTTTAGATGTTTAAAGGGGTCTGATGATCAAACCAGATGGATATCCATCTTAACTTAGTGAATGCAATCAATGATATTGTCCATACTAGCATATTAATGTGACATTGAAGATTAAATTCTCATAAGAAAATTATTTAAATAAATCTAATTACAACTTACAAAGCCATAGTTCTATCATCTCTTCGAATGTACGGTTTAATTTCTTCTGCCAGCTCTTGGGTCAAAGATCCTAAGTTCCCAATTGCTGCTAGCAGATTTATTTTTTTTATTAGCAAAGTTTAACTTTGGAAGCTCAATTGTTGTTCTTAAATCATCTATAAGTCAAAACTCAGAATTGAACTGAAAAGAGAAAAAGTTCTCACTTAAAGAGGAGAGGGGTTTGCTTGCCATTAAAATGAGTAAGGGAAGAAACTGAGGAAAACAAAAAATTCCTCTTTGTTTCTTTAGATGGAGTGGAAATAACATAAAGGGCTTAAGATCAACATTTTCATTAACAATATTGATACTAATTATACCAAACCAAAAGGCAAAAAAGGGAAGAGATGCAACAAAGATGTGCTCATGACCTAATTGGCATAAAAAGGCAAGAAAAATCAAACCCAAAGTTTAGCTTGGAAAATAAAAATCAATTTTATCACATTTAGAAACATGATATTGTCTAGAACTCTTTTACTAGAACATTTATAATTGTATTTTTCAATCAGCTCTTTGGAAAAAAATTAAACAACTAAACCTTTAATGTTGTTATATACATACGAAGCTCCTTGTAGTTATCAATATGTAAATCATATATTCTTTATAACTATACAATAGACATATTATTGCATGTATATTTGTTTTAATAATTATATTAAAAAGTTTTTTTTTTAATGAGTAGGAGATAGTAATTATAAGGCTCCCATATAAGGATAAACTGCTCCCAAAACAGCAACCTATACAGACCGAGAACCACACACATACAAAGGGAAATTACAACAAGCAACGAGAAGGAGAATCTATCAAGAAAGAGGATGAACATAAAATAGAATGAAGCCCAGCAAGCCAAAAGGCAAGCAATCCCTCAGATTGCCTTGATTCCTTACTTGGTGAACACTTTAAAATTTCTTTTGACATGGCAGGAATAGTTGTGAAATAAAGGGGAAATATAATGGCTTAACTAATGCAGTCATGCCCCCTGGTTTTAGATATGTGATCACTTCCGAAGGAGATACTTCAGAGACATTATTAAGCCTATATTTAAAGAGAAGAAAGGTACGTAAAGCCAATGGTTGATCTCGAAGGACCATTCCCATTTTATAGAGTTGCAGAGGATTTTGGTTACATTGAAACAAATCGAGGAGATATCCACTTTTCCATGTCTCCTCCCTTTAAGAGCCCGCTCCAACCCTTTCTTAAACAAAAATATTGAACCAAGAGAATGTTGATTTATAGAATATATGAATGTTGAGTTTAAAGTTAATTTTTTTCAATTCTTAAATGATGCTTGATTAGATGTGCTCAAAGATTTCCATAAAAGAACAGGCAGGTTCCTTAGGATAGAGTGATCAACTGGTAATAAAGTATTGCAGTTACAAAATAAATTAAAGGAGCTGGTATATTTCACTATGCTATAACTGTTTTTTCATTTATTTGGTTTATGTAGTATTAAGAGTTTATATTTCGGTCCTAAATTTTATTTTTCTTATATTTCAATTATTGTTAGTTGAAAAAAAGTGAGAATCGTAGGAAAAAAAAACTTTGGGTTGATCACATTTCAACCACAAAATATATTGATTTTGATGTTAATGGATTTGTCTTAGAGAGATGAGTTTGATAAATGTGATTTTGATCTTTGACCACGACAAAAAAATAGATCAGAATCCAAAAAGTGTTTTTTTTATTCATATTGATTTAGAGTTTTTGGTCTAATTAAAGAGTGTTTTGGGTTTATAAATGAGGTTATTATATATTACAATGTTTTTGGATGAAAATATATTGATAATTGGATTTAAAAAATCCACAAACTTGGACCTTAATTTTTCAATCACTAAAAATAACTACAATTTATTGTAGTTAATAACACAATGTATGCCACCTTGTTTGTTCATTAAAAAACCATGCATGTGGGTTTTTTTAGGCAAGGTATGTGTTGGCTTGTCTTTCTAGGTCTAGGTGTGCCTAGACTTCTTTTAATAGCCTTTCATTTCTTTTTCTTTTGGAATAAAACTCACTCTAAATATAATTATTAAAATGATATTTAAAAGCATCATTCAATTACGCTATAATATTCAAATAAATAAGATTAGAACTCTTTATGATAATATTAACAATTATTTTCATGAATAATTATATATAAACCTATCATGTAGAATTTTTAAAAAACCTCTTCTCATGAGTGATGGTGTTTTGTTTTTTTTTGTTATTAAAACTTGGTTTTCATATCATATTATGTTTTTATTTTAAAAACAATGATTCTTATAAGAATTTGTCTTTGTTAAAACAAAAAAAAAAATGCATTCATAAAAAAAATGTTTTGGTTAAATAAACATATTTTTATCTGTAATTCAAATTGTCATAACCCAATTTTTGAATAAATATTAAAAAATAAATATATTGAGAATGGGGTTAAAACAACACAAATTCAAAGTTCATGGATGAAATTATCAGATTTGAGAGTAAATTGGTCAGAAATTGAAGAATTAATAAGTTTGGAAATTTAGTTAAAATTTGGATTAGTTTAATTAATGAAATTAGAAGAATTAATAAGTTTGTGGACTTAATTAAATTTTGATTTAATTAATTAAATAAATTCAGGGACTTAATTGAAATTAATCCGAGGGTAAAATTAAAAATTTATTGATTAAAGGACCCAATTGATACATTTCAAACAGAAAGGGACCAATTCATAATCTGTCATTTTTTTCATGCCAAATGACGCCGTTTTGATCCCACCATTCACCATCCCTTTCGTTTCGCACGGAGAAGACCGATTCAACAGGGAAAAATCCAGCAACTCAAGGCCACTACACCACAATCTCTTGCCCACGATCCCGCTCATGGATTGATTAACAGGGGAACGGGTTTCTGCATGCTCTCTGGCTCTATAAAAGGCAGAGCAGAGAAAAAGGAGGGGGGAGGAACCCAGAAAAACAGAGCAATCAACCCAGAAAAGCAGAGCACACAAAACACAACCCAAAAAAATACAGAGTCAAGAACGAGAAAAATCAACCCAGAAAAACAGAGTTAAGAACAAAAAAAAAAAAGCAGAGAAAACAGAGCACAAATCCAAATACAGGGAGAAAGAGAGAACAAGAAGGCAGCACACAATGAGGAGAATTATCCTTGAAATTGTCTTCGGACCTGCAAACAAAGAAAAACCCGGATTCAGCCAAAGAACACTCACAGCAAGCTAGAATCTTCTTTGTAGTTTTAGAAGCTACTGAGAAATCAAGAAGGAAAGCACAGACAAGTGGTCACAGATGGAAGACCAGAGGAAGTAGTAGGTGAGAATCATCATCAACGCTGCAAGCATCTTCGGTCTCCAGAAGCAGGTATGACTTCGTCCCCTTTGCATCTGCATTTCAAAAAGTAATTCAGTGTTACAAGAACACTGTGTGAAGGTAATTTAATTACCTTCACCAGTGTTCGTGCACGCGTGAACAAGTCACGCGTGCCTTTAGTTTTTGCCCAGCCGGTCACGCGTGCCTTTAGTTTTTGCCCAGCCGGGTCACTGGCTTGGGCTAGTGACTAAGCTGGGCTGGCTGGGTCTAGCCCAGCCCATGTGGGCTGAACTGGGCCCAGCCCAAAAATATAAATAAAAAAATATAAAAAAAACAAAGATGTGTGTATGTAAAAATAAAAAATAAATATGAATTTATTGTTTTTATTCATTGACGCCAGAGTCAGAATAAAAATATTGATTCAAATTTATTTCATTGTATTTTATTTAAATTACATAAAAGTAAAAAATATGCATGCAAAAATAAAATAAATTAAATTTATTGGTTTATTCACTGACGCCAGAGTCGGGAATAAAAAAAATACTGATTTAAATTTATTTTATTTTATTGTATTTTACTTTTATTTAGTTACATAAAAAATGTGTATGCTTAAAAATAAATTTATTTGATTTGTTTATTCACTGATGCCAGAGTCAGGAATAAAAAAAACTGATTTAAATTTATTTTGTTTTTATAGCTACGTGATATTTACCAGCGCCAGAGTTGGAAATATCCGTAGTTAAATATTCACTGACGCCAGAGTCAGGAATATTACACGCAAAATTATCATAGCCTAAACTAATAAACATTTAGCAATTTAAAACAAAACCAGCAATGCAGTCTGCCTCAGGCAGAACGTTTAAGGGGTGATAATATCTTTCCTTTTACATAACCAGTCCCGAACCATAGAATATCTGTTGACCAATTAGGGTTTCTAGTGACCATAGTGACCATAATACTAGGTGGCGACTCCTTAAACAAGACCATTCCCCATGAAAAAACAAGATGCGAGAAATCCGTTCTTTTCCATGAAAATTTTTAAGGCCGCCGCGATGTCGGGTGCGACACAAATCATTAGAAGTTTTTTTAATATTTATTTTAATTATCTTTAGCTTTTATTAAAAGACCTTATTATTAATAAAAAAAACATGTTTGTATTAAAATAAAAAAAATACATGAATATAAAAATAAATTATGACTATATATATATATTTGAATTTAAATTATTAACTGTCCTATGAATATCTATTTTAATAATCATGAAATTAAATAAATTAAATTTAGGGCGCAATGTAATTTAACGAGTAATAATAATGAGAAAAAAATAATGAAGATGAAATTGAAAAAAATCCAATAAAAACTAATAATAAAATGTTACCCAAACTTATCAATACAAAAATAATCATAATAACTTATTACTTTTCTTTTTCCTTGAAATAATAAGATCATAAGCCTTCATCCCATAGTCTAAAAATCCCCAAATGCTTCTCATACTCTTCCCCAGTTCAATAACTTTAATTTTAGTAAATATATTTTTTTTCTTATTTTAATCACTCCATGATCAACGTTTACGAAAAATAGGCCCCTGATGCGATGGAGGCTTTTCATGCCTCATAAATAAGTTCACTTTAGTCCCCACATGCCCAAATACGACAAATAATACTTAAAATTGGTCCTAGATTTTCAAATTCTTCTAAAATTTTGTTTTTTTACAAAATAATACAAATTTCTTATAACAATTTCTTAACAAAAATATTGATCCAATTCCTAGAAATGGTTTGAAAAGAATATTTACATTTTAAATTTTTCTTTATAAATAATTCAAATTGTCTACTGATAAGTTTCTTAATTAACCTATTCAAATTCTTTGAAGGTTGCAAGGCAAAAACCTACTAAGAAAATTGTAAGACTTCTTCTCTAATTAAAGGACTTGTTTGCATAATTATAAGAGCTTAGGATCAAAGTGTACTAATACGTTTGTGCCAAAAGAATCTGTCAGAAGTGTGTATCAGGGCATCATTTCCCTAAATTAGATCATTACTCCAATCATAGAAAAGAAGATCAGGCTCCAGAATCCTTTTTTCAAAAAGAAACGAATAAAGATGACAATCGACAGAGTGCGATCCATCATGTGCGTGTGAATGGGAGAATACAGTGCCAGATGTGTCGCATATCCCAGTTTCAAACTTCGAATTCTGTGTTTCAAAAGTTGCTGCTGGCCTGCAGCTTGGACCGAAGACCGAACGAACTCTCCAAGCAAAAACTTTTGACAGTGTCCCACAATTTCTTGATCCTTTTCAAAATAAGTTCTATCAATTCGCAGCAAAAACCTGGTGATGGCTGCAGCTATTTGTTGATTTAATCTTATAACATGAAAGAGTATCTTTTCATTTCATATATGTGTTCTTTAGTTCCACTTCTCTTTCATTTCAAGAATCAATCCGGCAATTTCCCCTTGAAAAGAAAGTGTTGCTACAACATCAGAGTGTGTGTGTGTGTCTATATATATATATATATATATATATATATGAAAATGTTGTGCGAAGCCAATACATGTATGCTTGGATCAATTTTGGATGGGGACGGCTAGGGAACAAAAACCTTTGTCATTATCTCAATGATTATTTGAGTAATGTCAAGCATTGTTGGTATAGTTTGTAAATTAAAAAAATAGTAAAGAAACACTTTCTTCTAATGTTTATAAGTATGAGTTTCTATTGTGTAGTAAATTAACACATGGTGGAAGGACTCTTCTAGTGGACACTTAATATGTCAGTAATATTAATTTATCACTGAATTAATTTTTGTAATTAATTATGGAAAGTGATAGAAATACAATATTGAAAATGACACCTATGATCTTAACTATTGATGATAATCCAAAGACATTCCATCAAGCTATGTCTTCTAAGGATGTTTTTTTGAAAAAAGCGGTAAATAATGAAATGTATTCAATATTGTCTAACAATATCTAGGTCCTAGTAGATTTACCTCCAGGTTCTAAGCCAATATGATGTAAGTAGGTTGAAGAAAATACAATATTGATGGTTTTATACAAACCTTCGAGGTAAGATTAGTGTCAAAGATTTTACTCAAAATGAGGGTGTTGATTATTTTGACACTTATTTTCTGGTACCAATAATTACATCAATTATAGTTTTATTTGCATTAACATCATTTTATAAATTGTATGTTCATCAAATGGATGTAAAGACGACTTTCCTAAATGGAGATTTAAAGAAGAAAGTGTATATGGAGCAACCTGAGGGTTTTATACTTCATGGAAATGAAGAAAAAGTCTGTAAATTAATAAAGTCTTTATATGGTTAAAAAAAGGCTCCGAAACAATGACATGAAAAATTTGATAAAGTAATTTTGTTGAATGATTTTCATCATAATGGTGCTGATAAGTATATGTATTCCAAATTTATAAAAGATTTTGGCGTGATTGTTTGTTTTTTCATAGATGATATGTTAATATTTAGCACTAATATGATTGAAATAGTTGAAACTGAAAGGTATCTCACTTCTATATTTAAAATGAAAGATATTGGTGAAATAGATACAATTTTAGGTATCAAAGTTAAGAAACATAATAGTGGTTATGCATTTAATCATTCACATTATATTAAGAAAATGCTTGATAAGTTTAAACATCTCAATATAAAAGAAGCTAATATCCTATTTGACTATAACATAAAGTTAAATTATTATTGTGATAAAGCGGTAGCATAACTAGAATATGCTAGTGTCATTGGAAGTTTTATGTATGATATGCATTGTACAAGATCAAATATAGCTTTTGTTATATACAAGTTATCAAGATATACAAGCAAGTTGAATACAGATCATTGGAAGGCTATTGCAAGAGTCTTTGGTTACCTAAAAAGAACAATCGATTTGGGCTTGTTTTATTCTGATTTTCCAGTTGTGATGGAAGGATATAGTGATGCAAGTTGGATGACTAGTTCAAGTGATAATAAGTCCACATTAGGATGGATTTTCTCATTTGGAGGAGGTGTAATATCTTGGACATCTAAGAAACAAACGTGTATCTCTTATTCTACCATGGAATCAAAATTTATTGCTATTCTGCTGTAGATAAAGAAGTAGAATGACTATAAAATATGTTGTCTGATATTAAGTTGTGGCCATAACCTATATCATTTATTTCTTTATACTGCGATAGTAAAGGAACCATGTCTCGAGCTTATAGTAATATTTACAATGGTAAGTCAAGACATATAAGCATTCGACATGAATATATTCGAGAGTTGATTACAAGTAGGGTAATCACCATTGTCTATGTAAAATCTATGAATAATTTAGCGGATCTGCTCACAAAACGACTATCTAGAGACATGATACGAAAAACAACTAATGGAATGAGGTTGAAACTCATTATTAAAGATACTGGTAATAGAAACCCAACTTCAGATCAGCAAGAAGCTTATCCCTAAGTTTAATGGGTAATAACAAGTTACTATTTAGTTTTTGTTGGGCACCGATAATTAATTTTAGACCTTATTATGATAGTATTCAGTGTGTGTTTTTACGTAAAAGAGTATGAATGTAGGGTTTTAATGGAATTTAAAGTTTATGTTTAATGTAATAAAGACATGTATAATTCCACATATATGAATATAGAAGCGGTGTCGCTTTTAACAAGAGTTAGGGTTTTTTCTTGTAAATATTCATGAAAATAAAATTTCAACACATGGTCATAATAATGTTAACAGTTGTAAACCTTTTTAAGAGTTTGGATAGTATTATGTGTGTAGTATTTTTTATTCTACAACAAAAGTTTTGGTTTAATATGTAGACACCAATAACTTTAGTAGGATTCAAGTTTTAACACTAATTGAAGGTTTACATTTCAAAATATCTTATTGTAAGCATAATTTTATCAAGTGAAAATACAATAATTACAAACTAGTGGAGGATTGTTGGTGTAGTTTGTGAATGAATATAAAAAGAAAAGATGTTTATCCCATATTGAAAAGAAACACTCATTCTTAATATTTATAAGTGTGGGCTTATAATATATAGTAAATTACTAAATTAATTCATGGGGGAAGGATTCTTCTAGTGGGCTTTCTAATGCTATTATATGAATATTTATAATATCAAAAGATGACACTTGATACTTCGACACTTGGAACTTAATAAGTTAGTGAGATTAATTCATTCTTAAATTAATTTTCATAATTAATTATGATATTTGTGATTTTTAAGATAAAACTGAATAACAACTATTTAGTTTAATTTAAAATATAATTTTTTTTTATCAACAGTCATATAATTTCATCAATAATCGTACGATTTTAAAAGAAAAGTGTTGCTATAACATCACATCTTGTATATATGAAAATGTTGCGGAAAGGCCAATACATGGGTGCTTGGATCGATTTCGGACGGGGTAATGGATGGCTAGGGAACAAAAACCTTCGTAATTATCTCAATGATTACTCGAGTAATGTCAAGCAATAATAATAAAAGTTGCTGCTTTACATGTGTCTTCGA
>Ga0325402_1002002_pt1 | contig 17501 bp, 11 predicted proteins | sample PopdelMetagenome_22_FD_207212 | JGI IMG/M metagenome (GOLD analysis project Ga0325402, IMG submission 207212) | Populus deltoides microbial communities from Bellville, Georgia, United States - Xylem-PdKOR-R3 | ecosystem: Host-associated > Plants > Phyllosphere > Stem > Wood/Secondary xylem... | reverse complement strand
AAAAAAAAAAATTCAAAAACCAAACTCCACCAACCTCAAAAACATTTCTAAAGACGCTCACCAACTATGGAGTTGTTATAGAAGGAGAAGGGAATCATCACAAGAGAAGGCTAAGGGAATAAGGTCAAGGAATAGTGAATAAGAAAGACTTTGAGCTCATCGTTAACTGCTATGCTCAAAGCAGTTGTTTAATATATATATATGTATGTATGTATTGCCAGGTGAAATGCTCTATTTATTCGCACAGAACGGCATTAATCTGGGACTGGGAAGACTTCAGAGACGGACAGCATAAACTTACAGTACATTCCATATTCCTTCTGGAAAGATCGCACGGGCGGGGCGGGATTTGAATTGTATATTGTTGTTGCAATAGGAGGGCGACAGACAACTCGGCTATAAAGAAACAGGGCATGTTATCTGACGAATGTAGACTGCATCTTGGATGTGACTCGGACTCCTATAAAATTGTGGTATTCTGCAAATCTTTCAAATAAAAATGGCCTGCTGGATCGCTTTGAAATGGTCGAACAAAGATGATCAGCTGGGAGTGGATGAAATATATATATTTTTTAATGAATTGAATCCTAGTCCCACCCAAAACCCAGGAGCAAACCATTTCACTCGCAACAAACACGCATATGACTCCAATGCCGTCACTTTCTTTTGCATTCTGTCACGAAATCACGTGCTTGGTAAATTGTAAGATATTTAAGAATTAACTATTTATACTTACTTTCCCAAAAAAAATAAAAAGAGAAAAATGCAGTTAAAGTATTCTTATTATTTCTTGGACTTCAAATTTATTTATTTTGTCTTTGTTTTTAAAATAAAAATATCGTACAATTTTCCGTGGCCCCGTCCTTTTTTTACCCGGAATGGCTTTTTTCGCGATATACTCAAATCCAACGGCACCATTTCCAAATCCCATAATTACTCTAAACCATCAAGGGCACTCTAGTAATTCAGTAACTTTATCCAGTTCCCTTGACAAATAAAAATGCAGTCCAAAGCACCCAAGGCTAACAAAAAGTATAAAAATCGAATTGAAAAAACTGGAAAGAAAACCATACAGTCTCCCTGCTCTGTTCTTCCAGACGTCGAGTAGAGTCTCCGTTTTCTGCTACAGATTTTTTCATAGGACGAAACTGTCCTTGGCATGCCTTCAAAACCCCAAATTCATCCATTTCACTTGTCCTTGTAGATTCTACCAACAGTCAAAGATCCTGTCCTCTCCACTCACAAAGAAAATCTCCCCTCTCCATGGAACCAGTTGGAGTTGAAGAAGCTTGCTTATAGCGCCGAAGAAGAAAGAAAATCGAATGGATTTAACGGAAGGAGTTGGAGAGAGCTCTTCACCGCCGAGAAGCTTTGGTAGTTTTAGTAACCACGATGTGCGAAACGACGTGTATAATCGCTTCATAGAGAGTGGTCATGAAGAAGCCGTTTCTAATCCTGAGTTGTTTCGTGAACACATCGACTCTCACTTCAATCGCTTGCCTGCTAGGTTTTCTGAATTCTATTCACTTCATATTTGCTCCTGCTTCTGTTCTCTTTGTGAATCTGTTAATTATTTTTATTCTAGTGAGCTTATTGTTGCTGTATTTGCTTGTTTTGTTGTTGTTGTTGTTGTTGTTGTTGTTGTTATCAGTTACGGACTGGATGTTAACATGGATAAAGTGGAAGACGTTTTGTTACATCAAAAACTACTTGCTATGGCAAAGGATCCAGAAAGGCGTCCTGTTTACCATATCCGTTTCTTAGAGGTACTGCCTTGATTTTGCTCTTCCCACTATCAATGGCTTTTGATACTTATTATTTTGTTGAATCACATGGTTAGCTAAGCTCCAATCTGCTTTATAATTTCGACGGAACTTTCATGGAGAATTAGCTGAAAATGAAGCAAGATATGAAATGATGAATAAGGTAGTAGTCATTTTCTTAAATGACATTGCCGAGAGGATAAATGACATTGTACTAGTCATTTGGTAAATTTAGTGGTGGAGTGATTAATGATAGGGATTGAAATCAACTGTACTCGTTGGGATACTTCGGGTTCTAGTTTCTTGGATCGATGTTGTTAACATATATAGTTGTAGAACAACGAATTTGACTCTATGTTCCTGGTGAGAAACTTTTATCAAAAACAGATAGCTTTCTGGTGTGTGTGTGTGTGTGTATCATCTAAAATTTATCTCACGCCTCATTGCCACTTGTCTAATTTACACAATACGTCTATTACATATCTGACTCTCTTCATGCCTCAAAATGTTGGGACTTTCTTTTTTTTTTTGGTTAGCCATCATCCTGGTTGTTTGGGGGCTAGGGTCAACAGAACACATGGGAGTTTGAACCAATAAGATATTCCCTCACCTCTTTGAAGCATATGTGCATTAAACTATAAATCACTTGCACACAGAGCTCTACAAGTTAATTGGCTGCTAACTTTTAGCTTAAGATTCTATTTACTAGGATAATATATCTTGTAGCAATTATTAAGGCCATCTTTTTAGTTCCAAATCCTAAATTGATACTGAATATTAAAGAACTTGCTAAATATTTAAAATGATTGTATTACTTATGATTTTGTCCTGCTATTTTGTTTCAGTAACACATCTTACATTCTATGCTCTGTCTGCTTATTTTCTGCTTTTGCTTCTGGGAAGAAACTTCACACTAAAACAGAGGTCAATGGTGAACAACAGCTCATAACTATGACTCCTATCCCAAGGCCAGCGTGTGATACAGATGATGGAGGAGTTGTGCCATCACAGAAGAGGTTTTGCTTCCTTGAAGATCTTATTTATGTGCACATATCAATGAGCTTTGAACTTTTATTTTCTAGATTTAGTGAGCATTTAAACCTCATGACCGTACTATATTGCTGGTTTGTCAATGCATTTTTCTTTATTTGTTATTTTTGCCTTTTCTGCAAGTAGAATCAAGGATTGTACGATTGAATTTGAGCCTTGCTTTAAGCTCGAGGATCTGAATTTGGATGTTAGAAAAAGTTCCAAGGACATGGAAGAGAGGTATCATTCAGGGGATGTTTCCAGAAGGTACTTTCTCAATGAAACTTTGTCACCATTTCTTTTTTCATGTTTTTTTTTTAATCCTAAAGAGCTAAATATTTGTTATATTGGATATTTTTTTTAAAATTAGGGAATTTCAAGAGTTTGCTTTTAGTGCAGTGGGTTCACTCTGTAGATTAGTATAATTGCCAATATTTGTGCTCTTTTGTCCCCCGTGTTTTTCCTGTAGGAACTAGAACTTTTCCCTCATTACCAACCCATATAATTGAAATGACAAGCCTAAATGGAAGTGGCAGCAATGCTCTATGTTGTTCCATATTGGTCAAATTCAAAAAGAGTTGTTATTTTCTTTCTGATCTTATCCTTTATCATAATTGTCTGGGTGTTGTAAAAGGAATATAGATTTTAATCACAATAATCCTATTTTTTTTCTTTTTTCTTTGGATGCATTTTTTAAAATTAGTTAAATTAAGATGTCTTTGTTCTATTTGTAAAAGGAAGACAGATTTGTTGCTCAGCCATAGATCTGTTTGCTATATTTATGAAATCAGGCGAAATTAACATGAATTATACCTATATATGCGTGAAAAGGACGAATTATACCTAGATCACTAATGTGTTCTTTATATATTTTTCTATACTGGAATTAAGTTGGTTGCTTGGAACCTATTGCAGGCAAGAAGTTTCACATGTTCCAATTCATGAATTCATATTTTCTACTGTAGACAAGCCTAAGCTTCTTAGTCAGGTATGTTTGGGAAGACTTTTTTTTATAAAAAAATGTTTTGTTATTCTTATGAGTTACACCAGTCCATTTCCATGATCGGAATCCTTCATTAACTTAAACCACAATTTTTTGACATCTGCATTTGTAGAAGTTGAGCTCAAATATAAGTTTATTAAACTGCATTGCATTTCTTGCAATCAGTTTTGAGTGGATATCAGATTACCTCAGTAAAAGAGTGGAAAAAAAACAAGCTTGGAATTTGCTTCCATAGTATTTATTTCTCCCATAAAAGTAAAATGAAGCTTGAAGTTAGTTGCATTGTTTTTTTCTCTTCTATATTCACAAAATAACCATAATTTTATGTATGCTATTTGAATTTAATGAAAGAATTATTTTATTGCCCTGGTTTCATTTCCAATTACAACTTTTAAAAACACTATGGGGCCCCTTCGCTTTTTATTCATCAGCTGTTGGATTCACTGTGTGTAGTATGAATAAGACTTCAACTTGTGCAGCTTGTTGGGATTTGCTATTATTCTTCATTGGGATGGAGAACATGGCATAATTCTTCATATTTACCTGTAGACCATTAAGTTATGATATTCTCAACATGCCCCTTGCCAGATTTTATGTGAGCTTTGCTAATGCATCATGAAGTCTTATTTTCCAATCTAAAGCATATTAATAAGATGGAAGTTATAACTTATCTAAGCTAATGATGTTCAGAGAATCAGATATATGCTCTACTACAAGGTAAAAGCAATGCAAAACTCAGTTGAACCAATGAAACACAAGACTTGGGTTAATTTTGGTGGTTTAAAATTGAAAAATGTGAATTTCTTCTGATGATGTTTTGTTTTCTTCTAGCTTTCTGCTTTGCTTTCTGATATAGGGCTCAACATCCGCGAAGCTCATGTGTTTTCAACTACTGATGGTTACTCTCTGGATGTATTTGTGGTGGATGGATGGCCTTTTGAGGTACTTGATACTCATTAAGATCTTGTGTTCATATTCCCAATATATTTTTTCCTTAGAGAGTCAGTGTGACTCATTATTGCCACTGAAGGATCTTAATAGTATGGGGGCTATCTCTTTACTCCTGTTGGTCGTCTCGAATGTTAATCCATCTCTCATATCTTGCATTATAAATATCATATTGATGTTAGTGATGAATCTCTATGTTTTCCTTTTTGTTTAGAAAATTGCCAGTTGGTTTCTTAAACAAATGTGCTTATCCCCGGACAGTGGCCTCATATTATATTAAGGAGCATTGTGATTATATCTCTTTATGACAGGAATCTGTGCTGAGTCCAAATGTTGCTGACTTTGCAATGTTGTGGCCAGGATACAGATGGTTTGTATAAGGCTATGGAAGAAGCAATTGCAAGAAGCGAGGTAATTCGTGTCTCAGTATGAACCTTTTGTTTGTTTTTTTGGGTTACAGTTTTGCTTTAATCACACTGCTGCCTATAGAAATATCTTGATAAATTCGTGGCATCATCATTTTAGATTTTTTTTTCTTGATCATGATCATGATAGTTGTTTTGGATTTACTATGCCTTTTCAATGGAAAATAAAAAGATCCTGAAAATTGTATGTGTATTTTATGATCACCTTTTTTTACCTTTACATATTGTACCTAGTGGAAGATATTCCATGCATGCTTGTGGAAGGGAATTTAGCCATCCCTGGTAATGGAGGACACAGAAAATGAAAAGCAAATGAGAGTTGCAATTGATATGTGCTGTGAACAAACATTTAGAAATTTTCTCATCTTGCTGGGTAGTTCCAAGTTGTGCTGCTTTTATTGGGGTTATCTACTGAATTTTCTGGAAAAAGAATGGCTAATTTAGGGGAGAGTTTGTCTTTTGTGTGTATTCTTCTTTTCATTCCCCAGCTAGCTAATGTTGGCATTGTGGCATAATGGAAAGTGAATGCAGACATGTTAAAAATGTCTCTTATCTGAAAACTGTTGCCTCATAACTAGAATTAACTTGCAGCAATTTGAGTAACCATTACAGGATATAGTATATATCAACTAAGGCTTTGTATATTATTGCAGCATGTCTCATTTTTTAGCTGCACAAAAATGTTGCAGATCACTTGACCGTTCACTTTCTTGTCAATTCAGTAAATTTGAGTGTCAGATGCGGTTTGTGCATGTGTATCCACTTAATTTTTTTTTAAGAGATAAAACATATATTCTAATGAGCTTTGCAATGCATGATTGTTGCTTTGTTCCACCAAGCAATCCTTCATAAACAATTTACTTTTGGACCTCGTTGTTCAGCCTTGTGGTGTTCCATTAAGAAGATGTAGCAACCCTCTCAATTCTTGAATGCTGACTTCTGATACTTCTTGGTACTGCTGATGCATTTGGTGTTTATGATGGAACTAAATATCTTAGTGTAAAACCCACGATCTGATAGTCAGATGAAGTTGCTGGCTGTTACTGAATGTAGAAGCTGTGCTGATTTACTATATTAAAGGTTAACGTAATTTAGTTTAGAGAAGCTTAGTTTAGAGCTTCTCTTTGCAGTGCTTGTAGGAATATTTTTTTAAAAAAAATCATATCAATGGAGTTTTTGAAATTAAATTCCTCTCCATGCCTGACGTATTGAGGAGATCTTGCTCCTCTTCTTGTCTCTAAGCTTTTGCTTTGCTGTCACCATTTGACTACTGTAGACTCCCAAATCTTAAACTTGCCCAATCCTTTTCTATTGCACGGGTTTCTATTCTCTGCATTTGTTTCACTAAACAATGAATAAAATATTCTGACTATTCTCTCTGGAAACACAGGGTTCATGGTCTGGTTCTTCACATCCCCGTTCATCTATAGATGAAGCATTAGCAGCTGGTGCAAAACCTGGAGATTGGGAAATAGATAGAAGGTTATTGAAGATAGGAGAAAGCATTGCATCTGGTTCTTCTGGAGATTTGTGAGTTGGGTTTTTCAGATTTAACTACTTTTCTTCAAGTCTATTTTTTGGTTGTTGTCTCTTTCTCATATGTTATCTTCTGATAATTTGAAGGTACCGTGGAGTTTACTTTGGTCAAGATGTTGCCATTAAAATTTTTAGATCTGAGCAATTAAATGATACTCAAGAAGAAGAGTTTGCACAAGAAGTGGCAATTCTAAGGTGAATAGGTGGAAACTGTAATATTGAAGTTCACTTTGTGCCTTTTAAATTGATTCTTGCTAAATACATCATGTAAAAATGCTTAAGAATTTGACTTCACACTTCAATCATGCCAACTCAATTATCTTCCTTAAAGATTCTTTAAATCAAGTTTTATTAATAGAGAGAGCGAAAGTCATTGAACTTTGCTGTATGGGTTGTCCACTCATTCATCAACTCTCAGGTGTCTGTCATGTTAACCTTTATATTTGCAAGGATACCTGAGAATGACATAATCTGACACCAATGAAGCTGCCAAAATATTGCACTTGGTTTTATGTAATGTGCTTGAGAGCACATCTTTGCAAGTTTGTCTTAGTAATTAAAATTTGGCTTATGTTTTATTTTATTTTAATAATTTATTCACTGAGAAATTTGCAAAACAAAATCCAGTGGAACTTTTCTGATTTTTTTTTTCTTTTTGCATTTTTTTTTCAATGCTGGAGGCGAAATGTCATTGACAATTAAAATAGAGTATATATCATGCGCTTTGAAGTCTCCATTTTCTTTTCCTCATTCCTTTTCTTAAATATACTTTTCCTAGTGAAGTGCATTTTTTTGATGCAAGCATTGCACTATGCTGCTGATATAGAAAACAGATTTTGTAGTTAATATGCCCTACCGTATGATTTTGACTTAATTGACACTTAAAACGCTTGCATATTTCCTGGAAGAACCCTACTTTCTATACCAAGTTTGACTTGATCACATAAAGGAATATTCTGGCGAGAACATTTTTTTTCCAGGAGAAGATTTTTTCCAGAATTGACTTGTCCATTATAGCTTTGTTTTTGGATTCTAAAAATTTTGTTTTCTTTGTTAAGGGGTTTGAGATTGTGGTGTTTTACATTAGCGACTCTTTAAACTTTCTTTTTGTCGAATGCGTTCTTTTTCCGTACAAAGGGCTATTCATATCCTTTTACTCAAAATGCTTTTATTTTATTTGAACTAAAACAAATTATACATCCACGTGGTAGTTAAGAATTCCTCTTTTCTTTGTAGTGGAAATCTCTTCCCTTTCAGTTTAGTAATGTAATTTAATAGTGTAGTCTGAAAGTTCTGGCACTTCATTGAGCATGAATTTCTTTTCAACTTGTCCATTTGAGTTAATATTCTGGTTGTTCTACCTTACCGTCATTCAAAGCATTTTTATTGTTTAATTGTTTTACATTTGTACCTGAATAGCTATCCAAATTAAATATCTTCTTTTGGGATTTTCTTGATGCAGGGAAGTCCAGCATAGAAATGTTGTTCGTTTTATTGGTGCATGCACAAAATCTCCGCGTTTGTGTATAGTAACAGGTACAGAACTCTACAAGAAGCAATATTCCCTTCACCTATCGTTCCTTTTTCCAGTTTTATTTGATCATGAAAACATAGAAGAAGAAAACAAATATTCTCTCTTACTTTTACTTTGATCAATCTATCCCTTGTATACAAGATAGGAACCCTATATAGGAAAGTAGACTAATTAGAATCCTTACAATTAGGACCCTATATTAGGAAAGTAGACTAAGTAGAATCCCTACAATTAGGCTCTACATTGCTTCCTAATTATGTGCTATTTACAACCTGTAACACTTCCCCTCAAGCTGGAGCATAGATATTTATCATGCCCTGTTTAGAGCTTTCGTGAAAATATCTTCCAATTGTTCTTCAGTCTTCACATACCCTGTGGAAATCAAACCTTGCTGTATTTTCTCACGGATGAAATGACAATCAATTTCAATGTGCTTAGTTCGTTCATGGAAAACAGGATTAGATGCAATAGAGCTGCTTGGTTATCACACCACAATTTTGCTGCTACTGAAGCCTTGAGGCCTACTTCAGTCAAGAGCTGATATATCCACATTATTTCACACAGATTGTGCCATGACACTATATTCTGATATTGCACTTGATCGTGACACAACATTTTGCTTCTTACTTTTCCACGAAACCAAATCGCCTCCAACAAAGACACAATAACCTGATGTGGATCTTCTATCTACCTTGGAACCTGCCCAATCTGCATCTGAAAAATATTCAATATGAGTGTGTTCATGATTTTCATACAAGATACCACGTCCAGGTGCTCTTTTTAAGGAACACAAAATCTGTTCTAAAGCTGCCCAATGGTGAACTGTTGGGGATGACATAAATTGAGTTACAACACTGACAAAATAAGCAATATCTGGACGAGTCACTGTAAGATAATTCAACTTCCCAACCAGTCTTCTATATTTCTCTAAATCTTCAAATAATTCACCATCTTTTGTAAGTTGCGGATTAGGAAGGAATCATCGGGACACTACATGGTTTTGTCTCTAATTTCCCTGTCTCGGTTAATAAGTCAAGCACATATTTACTCTGAGATAGGAAAATACCTCTTTTGCTCCTATTTACTTCAACACCTAAGAAATACTTTAGCATCCCTAAATCTTTCGTGTGAAACTGAGGGTGAAGAAAGGACTTAAGAGACGAGATTCCTGTAATATCACTTCCAGTTATGACAATGTCATTTACATACACAACTAAAAGAATGATGCCAGCTTTAGATTGTTCGTAGAAAACAGAGTGGTCAGACTTACTTTTTGTCATGCCAAACTTTTCAATTGCCTGACTAAATTTTCCAAACCAAGCACGAGGACTTTGTTTCAAACAATACAAAGATTTGCGAAGATGAAATTGAGGGGAAGATACACTGCCCTAAAGAGAACTTAAGGCTTTGCTCTTCTATTTAATGACTGTGCTTCTTTATGGTGCTCTCTCTTTTAAGTAATTGATAAGAATCTCTCTGTCATTTTCTTTTCCAAATTAGAAGCTGGAAACCTCTGGGGCTTATTATGAGCATCAAGTATCAATGCAAATCTATTTTTGACTATTAGTAGTTGATGAGACCACGAAGTGGATCGTGGAGGATTTGCTTTCGTGGCATACCTACAATATTATGTATGTTTGTGAAATGATAGGTTTTATGCTAGGGTTTAAGTTCCTCAAGTTGTTTTGGTTGGGAATATTTTTACTGTCATTTCATTAAGTTAATATCTAAGGCATTGGCCTCTGTACCCATCTCTCTTTGTGGGAGTCTACTAAAGTTGAAGATCGTGCTCATACTTGTGTTAATATCTAACATGGGATACAAAATATCCATTTTCATCTTTGTTCCTTTGGCATACATGACTTCATTTTTGTAATTGAGTCAAATTCAAATGTAATTGGGTCTGTATTTGTTTGTTTGCCTGTTTTCTGTTTCATTGAATCCTCTGTAAGGATGATGTTCTTGCTTGCAGAGTTTATGCCTGGAGGAAGTCTCTATGATTACTTGCATAAGAAGCATAATATATTGGAGCTCCCTCAATTGCTGAAGTTTGTGATTGATGTTTGCAAAGGAATGGAGTATTTGCATCAAAACAACATCATTCATAGGGATTTGAAGACAGCAAATTTGCTCATGGATACTCAAAACGTATGAGTTCTTATTTGGATTGATTGAAGTGAGATCGTATTGTTGTGGACCTCGTAAACATAAATTATTTAAAAATGTTCATCATATTCTGATGTTATTAATTATTCTTCTTCTTCCCTTCTGTTTGGCTGCGATTGAAGAGTTTGCTTTTCAATCCTTTTTAGTTTAAGGAGTTCAAGTTTGTTTTAAAAATGTTATTAATCTGTATGTGGCACCATCTAGAAACTCCTTTTATGTATGGGTCACACAGTTAATGGATGGAGCATGAAGATCGGATACTGTTATATTTTCTTCTGCTCAGTAGTGGCTAGTTTGGGTTATAAATCATCAATGAAGTCGACTTATAAATGTGATAGGCTGTCATTCCAGTTTGCATCTTTACTCAGCTTGTATTATTCAGTATAGATTGACCAAGTCTTGCGTTAATAATTCAAATTCAATATAAAAATCTTAATTCAACTTATTGTCATTTTTTCCTCAAGGTTGTCAAGGTAGCAGATTTTGGGGTTGCTCGGTTCCAGAATCAAGGGGGAGTAATGACAGCAGAGACTGGAACCTACAGATGGATGGCACCTGAGGTTTGAATTTTTTAACTTGGCTGTGTGGTCTTGCTTCTTTACTATAAAGAGATACAAGCTGTCGATTGCAACCGGTTCTTCCTTGCACCACCCTAGAGTTATCCCTATTCAAAACTTAGTTCAGGATCTTCAACTCAACTCCTTAATTGATTAGCTGCTTATTAAAAAGAACTGTCACTATCTGCAATTCTTTGGTATCGTGTTGTAGTTTTTCTTTTAGGTGAATTGTTGAGAATTCAGACTTAGTAAATCTGACAGCCATAACTAAAGATCAATGTTTTCCCTTCCAGGAAGAAAGGCAAATGTTCTTTTTCTAAACTTTCCAGTTACTGTACTCTGGCTCCTCAGCTGTACTGAACATTAGATTGAAAGATATACATCCACTTTTTCATCCTCTTTTAAGACAAAAGAAATGGACCCGGGTTTTGTATGTTTTTCTTAAGTTCATGTTCCTTGTGAACTTTTTCATCTTCTGTGCAACATCATGGGCTCTATTCTTTTTGAACTTGCATCTGATTGATTTTCGTATACTGTAATTTGTCTGATACAAGGTCATAAACCATCTGCCATATGATCAGAAAGCAGATGTATTCAGCTTTGCTATTGTGTTGTGGGAGCTAGTAACTGCAAAGGTATTTCCTAAACTTACTACTAGCCCTCGTGCTTTTACAGAAAGAATCAAAGTTACAAATAGATAAAAACAAAAACAAAATAAAATTGGCAGTGAAGATAATCCTCATGAGATTTTTTTGGGTGTTGCAGGTTCCATATGATAGCATGACTCCACTACAAGCTGCCCTGGGAGTGAGACAGGCATGAATTCTACATACTGTTTTATATTCGAAATATATTAATCTAGGCTGCCTTTGAATTGGATGTAGAAGGACACAGTAATCGTCTGTGTATCCTTGTTCTGTGATGTGTCCCATCTTGCGCATTTTTACACTGTAATTGCGAGTGTCAGTGTTCTGGAAAGGAGTGTGGCATTAGGAGCCTTCTGGATTGCGTAACAGATTTGCTGCATTCAATTCTAGTATGATGAAAGCTGCTTCTCAGTGTTTAAGTCCTGTTACTGAAATTGCCAGTTACAAACTTAAAATAGTTTCTAGATTGCATTTCCAAGTCACAGAGTAACTAGTTTGTGCCAGATAGACAGTGCTTTCTCAATTGCATTGTTAAAGCATTCTAGGGTTGGCATGCAATAAAAGCTTGTGTAGTTAATAGATCCACAAATTTTGCGTAATATTTTCCAGGGGCTGCGTCCTGATCTCCCTCAGAATGCACATCCGAAACTATTAGACTTGATGCAAAGATGTTGGGAAACAGTTCCAGACAAGAGGCCATCCTTTTCTGAGATAACAGTTGAACTTGAAACACTTCTGCAAGAAAGTCAGGTGGGTTTCCAAACACTTATTTTCCTCCTTGGTTAATACAGAAAACCATTGCCTAACTCAATGATAGACCTGTCAGGAATCTGCGGAAGCAGATAACAGGAACTGACTATTTCCTCACGCAACATTCTAACTGGCGCGTTTTGATGATTTGCTCATCTGTTGTTCCTTCATCAACATAGTTGTGATTAAGATTAAAAAAAAAACATAGCTATTGAGGTTTTATTGTACAACCGAGGGAAAATGATTTTAGGCTATCCGTTACAACACAAAAGAAACAAAGAGTAAGGTTTAGTTATTCTTCTGGGTCCAATTTTTATAGAAGGATTACACCTGAGTTTGTAAAGCATTTAAGTAGCAAAATGTGTATACTTTCCTCCATATATCTGTAAGTTCTTATTAACCATGCTTGATATTTGTTGTCTTTGTCGATACGCCTTTTTTTTTTTTTTCCCAAAACATGAATTACGAAGACTCTAGCCACTATACATTATACAAGACTCTAAAACGCTTATGGAAATTACTGTGAACGCTCACGGATCACTGGATTTTAACAGTGAAATTATTTTTGTGTCCTTGATAGATAAAATTTGATGCCTTTGGTTTGAGAGACTTTTTCAATGAGGATTATTCAAGATATGTATGTTGTTTCAGTAAAATGTCTAATTTATCTTATAATTTTAAAAAATAGAACCGTTCTGATTTTTTATTTTTTTTTCAAAACAATCAAATGGCATTTTTGCCTCAATGGCCATGCACACAAGGATATTTTTGTCCTTTCATAAAGTTCTTTTTAATATAAATTCTAGATCAATTAAGGGTATTTTAGTATTTTTTCCTACATAAATTAATATTTAATTTTAAAAAGCTAATATTGTGTGGGGTTTACGCGGTGTCTTTAGTTCGACAAACTTTGCTTTACCATCGAGTTTTTGGAGGCGTCATCATGTGTTTCTTTATCCTGTACGGTGTGCATGTTGAAGGATGATGGCTTGTTTATTATTAGTGGTCATTTATTTAATCTTTTTTTTTCTCTCCTTAATAAGAAATACATGTTGATTCTCTTTGTTTTTTGAGTTTCAATTTTAGTTTTTATTTATTTGTAATTTTTTTCTTGGTCATTTTAAAAAAGTTTTGTTCGTTTTTCATTTAGCTCTCCAATTACAATTTATTTTATGCTATTTTTTTCAATTCGTTCTTTATTATTTTGATTTATAATTTATTTTTTTTGTTTTTTTGTTAAAGTTTTATTGGTTTTCAATTTAATCATTCAATCAAATTTATGGTTTATTTATCTTTAATTTCTTCATTATTCTTTTGATTTTTTTGTTAAAGTTATTTTTCTTAATTCAACTCTCTAATTAAAAAAATTTTGGTTCCCTCTCAATTATTCCTTTTATTTTATTTTCACCCCATTCTTTAAATTAAATATATTTTAAAATGACCAATGTGGGAAATATTGTACTGCCCCTTATAGAAAGGTTGTTGATTTTTTTTATGAAATATCATACCAACCCCTTATAGCAGGGTTGATAAGGTGAAGTTGAAAAAAAGAAGACACATAACACTATTCTAATGAGTTGTGCTTTATGGGTGTGATGACAATGACTTAACCATACCTTTTAGTGTTTCGTAGATTCAAGAAATAACATATACTTATCTTTCTTTTTTTACTTGAATTGATGACGTTATTGTATGCGTTTTAAATTTAAAAATCAAACTGTATCTAATTACCTCTTTAAAGGTCGCACGAGTAAAAACATAACAATATGGTAAATTTCTTGTTTATTGAAGGACTTGTTTGCATAATTATAAACTCTTAGGACCAAAATGTACTCATATGCGTTGGTGTCATAAGCATGTGCAGGGGTGAGCAAAAACACCGAAAAACCAGAAAAAAATAACAAAAAAAACTGAACCGTGAAAAAAATCGATTAAAATTTTAAAAAAATACCCGGGTCGGTTCGGTTTTGATTTTATAAGTCCGAAAGTAAAAAAAAAAATCGAACCGAACCTAAATCGAAAAACCCGATTCAAACCGGCTTGAATCGGTTTTTATCATGAATAAACCGAACCGAACCAAAACCGGTCGGTTTGAACCGATTTCAGTTTTTTTTTTAATTCAGTTTGATCATCCCATGTAAGTGTATCATTTTCCTATGCGAAAAATGATTTGCTTACGTTTGTGTAACAAAAAAAGTTGAAGGTAGTCATTGCTCCATACTATGCTAACATTGACCCAACTTTTTCATCTCCTTTCTAGCAGCAATCACAGACCATGCATAACAGAATAAAGAATCCAAGGGGCGGCTAATGATGTGTTTCATAGTGATGTAGTGGTATGTTTTTAAGTGTTTTTTTATTTAAAAATATATTAAAATAATATAATATTTTATCTTTTAAAAATTATTTTTAACATTAATATATTAAAAAAATTTAAAAACATAAAAATACTATTTGAACCGGGTTTACCAACGGTGCAAAAAATAATATATCCAAGCGACGCGAAGTCAATATGTTGCCATAGTTGACGGATGCTATTCACATGATTAAAGACAGCGTATATTATGTACGTTGACGACGACGACGACGACGACGACGGTACATTCCCCGGGGAAAGGAATAGAAAACCAGAGAGACACGTGATCAAATGACGCGGAAAGTTGAAAAACTTGTGTGTGTTCCCCACCACTCACCCCTCCAGCGAGAAATCTGTCTTGTTCGTAATTTCCATTTTATGTTTTAATTGTATAATTAATTAAATGGGACCATTTTCTTTTTTTTCCGTCGTTACATGTGCCATTTCAACGGAGACCCAGCAGTCAGACACTTGCATGTGGGAGCCAGTTCACTGATGACACGCTGGGGATTAACAAGAACAAAGGCAAAAACAAAATCCATCTATGTTTTATAATATTTTTTATTTTTTAAAATTTATTTTTTAATTTAAAATAAAAAAATTATTTTCATACAAGACAAAATCTCACAAGGCGTTGAGGTATACTGTACGTATAACCATGCCAACCAAAAAAAAAAAAAGAGGTAATTATATGTACCCTATATATATATATATATCATTATTCGGTCTAGATTCAGTTTTGTATATAAAAACGATGGCCATTCCAGTACGCATCTTATCGTCTATTATCCTACCAATTTCATAATCTTCATTATTTCCCTCACATTCCACGGTAGTGTTTGTTTCTTTGTGTGTCACCGTACTATTTAAATAACTAGTTTTTTTTTAATTTATATTTTTAAATTACTTTAATATGTTATTTGTCAAGATAAATTTTATAACATAAAAAATATTATTTTAATATATTTTAAAATAAAAATATTTTAAATAACAATCTAATCACAACACAATTATGAGATAAATACTGGTAATTGCGATATAATAAAGTTAACAGACATTGACCTGATCTGATCTTAACAAAATCTCGATCTACCTAATACACGTTATAATATAATAGAATAATACATCTTGTAATATTTATATTAAATTACGCAATAGATTCTGGAATGCTATGCATTGAGAGGCTGCTACACGAATATTTAAGTAAACGTCTTGTCATAATATTTAGAGTATTTAAAAGTGTAATAATAATAATAATTTTTAAAATTTACTTAAAAAAATATTAATTTAAATTTAAATTTTTTCAAAAAAAATTAAAATTGCAAAAAACAAACAATAACAATAAGAGAATTGATAGGAAATCAGGCCTTCGCTTGGGGCAACCATATTTAAAAGGTGAAAATTAAGTACATTGGGCGAATTAACCTCAAACTGGAATTAAAAAAAATAATCGAGTCTTTATGAAATTATAAACGAAATTTAATTTGTGGATTGGATCCAACAGCTTCATAAGCTTTTATGTTTGTGCTTATTTTTCTTTATCCATGGTTTATTAATTAATTTGTGGCCATTATACCATCTATTAATAATCTTAAGTTAATAGCGTTAAAATTAAGCACATTCATCAATGAATAAATAGCTCAAAAGGGTTAAAAGGAGACGATTTGAATGGTTATCTCATAATTTCTCAACCTTAATTCATACATGGAAGAGATGACAAATAAGAAACAATGTCAAACAAGGAAACAAATTGTAATGGACAACTAAAAAGAAGATTGACAAAGTATGATGATGACAAATTTTCTTTGAATATTTGTGGGGAAGCTGCTGGGGATGGTGAAATTAGCTTTTCGCTATATACGCGCAATATAATCAAGGTGGTGATATCGAGTACAGATAAAAATAAATAAAAATTGGGGGACGGCTAGCTGAAAAGAATTTTTGTCAAACATGACAGCAAGCAGAGAGTTAATTAAGTTGGTACATGTGGAGTTGGAGGGGCACTGATATTCAATCAGTTTGTCTCTGATTTAAGGATTTATTTATTTCTGGATCCGTCCATCGTCTTTTCTTCGTATTTCCAGGATTTTGCTTTTAGGTGAAGAAACCAGACCAGATATACGATTATCTTCTTCTTTTTTTTATTTCTTTTTCAGTGGAAATTAGAATAGATTCCCAACAGGGCCACCATATCGAGTCTTCTCCTGCACACATGCCTTTATCATTGCAAGTTGCTGAAGAGACAGTGACTAATGCCGGAAGAAAAGTTTGAACCTGCTGTCTTGCCCATTCAAGATCGTACGGTTTTTTACTTATTTCATTTAGCATTGCTACTGGTATTAATCGGATTTAATTATACGTCTTTTCTTCAATTATCTGGCTAGAAAAACTCGTAATTAATCTTCCCAAAAAAAACTGAGCAGAGGTAGCTATCTGATTTCAGTGACTGAGATTAGTTAGTTAATTCTGAGAGAGAGAGAGAGATATGATAATCTGCATGCATATTCTTTAAGAAAACAATTCATTTCAAGTATACTCTTAAAACCCTTTTAACAGTATTGCCGCTCTAAAACTTCGTTCCTGTATATAATTTGGTGGAACATCGCTCTCATGCTTTAATTAATGATTCGAGGTTGAACCCCACTATATCAGATAATGTCCTCATTCCATGCTTCATGATTACAAGCTTTTTTATATCAGAAAAGAAAAAATAGAGCAGAATCAGTAAGGGTTTACCACCTTAACGTACTTTTTTGCATTATGGATCCCATCCCTATTAAAACATAA
>Ga0325402_1002000_pt1 | contig 17505 bp, 9 predicted proteins | sample PopdelMetagenome_22_FD_207212 | JGI IMG/M metagenome (GOLD analysis project Ga0325402, IMG submission 207212) | Populus deltoides microbial communities from Bellville, Georgia, United States - Xylem-PdKOR-R3 | ecosystem: Host-associated > Plants > Phyllosphere > Stem > Wood/Secondary xylem... | reverse complement strand
TTAAAGCTATCTTATATTATCAGATCTGTTATTATAAAACATGCTCTAGTTAAGGAGTTATTGATACTTCAAGTGCAAAATGATGATATAAAACCTTGATAAAAATGCACTTTTAAGTACTAATCATATAGCAATCAAAAGTTTGAAGATCAAATTTGATATAATCAGCAAATAATGACATTTCTAAATTTTTCATAACTTCCGGAAAGTGTTTTCCGCCCAAATTTTCCATGAAAACCAAGCCAAATTTTCCTTTGACTAGAAAGTGTTTTCCGTTGACCAACTTTTCTAATGGCAAACAAATACAGGAAAAACAAACACAGCCAAAAAGGAAAACACTTTCCTGGAAACCAAACTAAATTTTTCTTTGACTGGAAAATGTTTTCTGTTGACCGGAAAGTGTGTTCCATTGACCAACTTTCCTAATGACAAACAAACATAGGAAAATTTGAAAAATGATTTCCTAGAAATTACTTTCCGGGAAACAAACATGGCCCTAAATTGGAATGGAAACACTCGATTGATGTGGGTGTTTATGTTATATATGCTTATTATAGAGGCTCAATTGTAATTACCTTGTTTAATCATTATGACGTTGATTTTAAGATCAAAGGTGGTGATAAAATTGCGTAATTGATTTTTGAGAAGATTGTGAATCTTGATATTATGAAATCAAGGATTTGGATACAATTATGAGAGGTGTTGGATAGTTTAGATCAATTAGCATTTAAGCTCTTTTTTTTTCTTCTTAAATGTCCACATTTCTTGCTATATTTTTCTTAAATGTTTGTGTTTTTTGGTGGGTAATTCGGCAAATGTATGGTGGGCTTAGTAGTAAAAGTCTTAGGATTGTTGTTTTATTAGTGTTTCCATGTATAGAGTAATCTCTTTCCCGTAGATTATCTTAAATCTCCTTTGATTAAGGTTCAATGTGTTTTTCCAATTATATTTGATAAATTTCATCTACCACATCATACACAGATTAAATCAATAAACCCTATATACATATAAAGTCACATAAAACATATATATCCTCAAGTGGAAAGACATTATTTTTATCTTTTATATATTGTATTTATTGATCCATTTTATGGATGTTGGGATAAACATAATTAACTTAATAAATTCTCCTGAAAAATATACAACTTTAACATTAAAAAAAAAACTAATAGTGCTCATGAAAACAATATGTATTTTAGTAATTTTCTCTATTTTTTTTCTTTTTGGTCCTTGAAGGGTTTTCTAATGTGGTCATAAATATTTTTTTCAATTTCGTTCTTAAATAGTGCATTTACTAGAGTTTATGGTAGATAGTTTTTCTTAATAGCTTCCTATGGGGTTCTCGCCACCTCAAAAAACGTTTTAATGTTATGTTGATATTCGATTTGGAAAAATAGAATTCAAATTTATTATTAAAAAATTATAACCTTGGAAGATAAAATTAGCAATGAAACAAAAAACATGATGTTTTTATTTTACTTTACATGAACTGCATATTTAAAGAAATTAGTCCTCATAGACTTTTTTTTCATTTTGGTTTGTAAAGTTTGAGAATTTTATTTTTGTTCTAAAACTTCAATTTTGTTCAAGCTTTAGTCCCTAAGTTTGTGAGAAGAAGGAGAATGTCATTGAAAAACAATGAAGGAGAGAGAAAATGATTGCTTGGCCTTAATCCTATAACAGAAAAGGTCGATCTTAGTGTTCATAGATTTCATTTGATGAGAGGAGATTAAGGTGTTTTTTAAGATTTTTCTTGCTAGTAAAGATAGATTAAGACTCAGAGTTATTGTTTTTTTAATTGAGGTATTTTTTTAGGTTTTTTTGAATGATTAATGATTAGTTTGAGATTAGATATACTTTTGCTGAGGTTTGTGAGATGTTGTTTAGGTGTTACCAAGGGAAATTGTAAACTCTCGTGTAAATATAAGACTGAAAGTAGTAAGACCTTGATGAGATGGAAACTGAGATAAAAAAAGAATAGATAAAGAATGATAATAACAATAATTATGATTTATAATGGAGGGGATGACCTTCATAAGATGAATTTTAGTTTAGACTTCACAACGACAACAAATTTGATAACGCATTTTGATTGATAAAATAATAAAAAAAATTGATAAAATATTTATAAGGATTAAGTGAGGTAATAAAGAATAAATTATATGAAAGGATAGTGCAATGAAAAGGCAGGAATGAAGGTGCAAGCAACGGTTAAAAATCAGTGACGTTGCATTGAAACAATAATAAGCTTGATAAATAAATAAATAAAGGTGAAAAATTTTAAATAAATATATTTCATAATAATAAAATGACCCTGAGAGTTTAAAGGGATAATTAATATGATTTATATAAGGATTGAATAAGAAAATTTGGATTATTGATGAAAAATCATGAACTGACCAATTTTACGCTCAAGAGCAGAGCTCTCAATCTAACCATTGGATCGAGCTCAATCGGAGTTTAGTAAGGACTAGTATGTAAGAAAAAAATCGGATAGTTTACGTGAAAAAAAAATACATAAAGGTATAAATGAGAGATAAAATTGTAGTTTATGAAAAAATTGCCTTTAAAACAGTAAAGAGGCCAACCAGTCCATATGAAAAAAGAACACCCTACAAGGCAGTTTCGGTCGTCGGTCAATTACTCTCTCTTCCATCGTTGGATCACATCTATTGTTCGATATATGGTGTGTCTAGATGTATTCTTCTCTGGATGGTGGAGATAGGAAATAAACTCTCCAGCAAGGTTTTGTGCATGTTAAAAAGTAGCTCGTCAATTTTCAAGTTAGCTCGGTTTTATTCCAATCTATGGAGATTTAACCATTGGATCATTTTGAGTTTGAGATATATTGTGCAAATCTTCAAGGTCTATATTTTGACCATTGGGTTTGAAAATATCATCTAAGGTAGATGACTTATTGTTTTTTGAGTTTATAGCTAGTTTTGCAAAATTTAGAAAACTTGTTTAAATACATTTTTTGATGAAATTGGAATTGTGTGGGTGTTATCGTTTATGGAAGATGTAATGGTGAAATGTGTTCTTGTTATGAATATTGTTATGGATGAGTTGTGTATTCTTTGTACGAAAGGAAGAATGATTATGGTGTAAGAATAGAAAAAAAAAACATTGTTATATGAGCATGTTGAATGAATAAAAGGCCAACTTGTTGGTTGTCTGGATGTGAATAGAGTAGAACCATGAAGAAATTGGAATGAAAAAGATTTGGAAAATGAAACATATTTAAGGTTGGCCATAAGAATATTTTTGGCAAATTGATTAGTTAATGAAAATTATCATGGATTGTAACTAGTAGGGTGAAATTATTGTTGTGATAATGATGTAAGAACATTAATTGTTAAGATTTGTTGCATATGTTTAATTGCACAAGGAGAAAATGAAAAATGAATGGTTCATTGTTTTGTTAATAAAGCTAAACAAGGATGTTAATATATGTTATGTGCAAAAACAAAAATAGAAGGAATTTCAAGGGGATAAGTTTCTCCATTTTGGCCGAATCTTGCTATGTTGTAGAGGTAGAGAAATGATTTGAATGACTAGTTTTAGAATTAGTTTAAATTTATGATTTATTGATGCCAAATAACATTGGATAATTTTGTTTATGCATGGAAATAAGTTGGAAGTTAAAAAGGATTTTAAAATGATGAAACATTTCAAGCATGAGATCTTAGTTATGCACCCCATTGAATTTAATAACTTTGTATCTTTGAAACTATTTTTTGTTTAATCATAAGACAACCATGCAGATGAAACTCTTTTTGTATCAATTAAAAAAATTAATTAATGCAATAAAAATTAGGGCAAAGGCGTTGGACTAAAAAATAAAGACTAATATTATATTTTTTCAAGCTAGATAAGCTATGATTTCATTAAAAAAAAAAGAGAGAGAGATTTCAATGGTATTCAATAAAGACTAACATTATTATTTCAATGGTATTCAATAAAGACTAACATTATTGTTGTTAATCTGTTTGAATTGATTGAAGTATAAATGCATGGATGTGGAGGGGAGTGGGGGGGGGGAGAGAGAGTTCGGCAAGTGTGTGGGCCTGCATGTCAAGCCTTTTAATATTTTTTTATATTAAATTATGGACAACACATTGTTCGATATTTTTTAAAAAAAAATTGCAAACATCATGTTATTTGTTGGCTTAGTTTTTGATGACCAAAAGGTCACTAGAAAATTAAACCATGATGACTTTATGCTTAAAAATTTTAACCAATTTTTTACCCAAAACACATAGAAAAGAAAAACTCCAGAGACCTTAATAAACAATTTTATGACATTAAATAACCCTAAAATCAGTCCAGAAACATAAAATTAACTCAAATTCAAAAAACTTCTCAAGTTCATATCTATCATCTCAAGGAAAAGGAATGTTAAAGAACATCTCAGTAAACATCTCATTATTAAATGGAACCCATTAAAACCAAGAACAACCCTTTGTAGATAAAATCAGTGTCAATGATGATTTTCTCTCTCTACAACCAGAATCTGATGACTACCTCTCTCTTTTCTCAGACTAGGGATTGGAAAATAAGAAAAGTAAAGTTTTGGAACAAAATATAAATTTCAAAAACAAAAAGGTCCGAAAACCAATCTTTTGGAAAGTATGAAGACCAAAGCAAACTTTACTTGTGAATTCTAAAATTGCCACATATTTTCCTCACCGTTTTCACTTTGGACCCTGACTTTTAATCTTGCCCTTTATTAAAAAAGACTATAAACAATTCACCATCAATTGGCCACAAAAGAACTAAATCAAAGAGAGAGAAAATATTGATAATTGAAAACCAAAAAATATAGATTATTGAAGTTCATAATGAATCAAGGCAATGCATATACACCGTGCAAAACCCTGTTGCCTTTTTTTTTCTTTTTATTTAATAATTCTACTTTATCCATTTGCTGAAAACAACTCCTAACACTATCAAAAGGATGTCATGTATTCCAAAAACATACATATATATAATGCATCTACGAGGAGGACAAGTGAGGGATGGATTTAAGTTAACCCAAAATGATCTAGTTAGGCAACGTCTTCAGCCAAGTCCCTCTAGACAGCTTTAAGGAGGAATGGATCATTTGATTTTATATCAGGGGTCTTAATATGTATACCAAGTACATGTAATATTATAAATGCATCAGTTTTCATTGGTTGTGTAATGTTTTTTTATTTTCAAAATAATCATTGCCTTTAAAACTAGGCTTTTTTTTTTTTTTTGCTTATTATCATTGTCATAACCCAATTTTTGAATAAAGAATAAAAAATGAATGAATAAAAATATATTTGAGAGTGGGGTTAAGACAACACAAAATTTAAAGTTTGAGGATGAAATTATTAAATTTGAGAGTCAATTGGTCAGAAATTGAAGAATTAATAAGTTTAGGAATTTTAATTAAAATTTGGATTGCTTTAATTAATAAAATTAAGAGCTTAATTGAAGAATTAATAAGTTTGAGGACTTAATTGAACTTTGATTTAATTAATTAAAGGAATCAGAGATTTAATTAAAGAAATACCAGAGTTGTGGGCTGATTAGAAGCAAAATTTCAGGAGATTAAAAGACTAAGGACTATAGTGAAATTGCAGGTTTACTTTAGGAATTTTAACTAATTTTTCCAGGGATAATTTTGAAAGAATTTAAAGTTGAAGATTTAATTAAGGACCAAATCGAACAATCCGAAAATTTAGGACTGTTTTGTAAACAGTGTTATAATTTAGGAATTTAGTTGAAATTAATCCAATGGAAAAATTAAAAGAAATTTTTAATCACTTAGATCCAATTGCTAAATTTCCAAAGATCAGAGGTCAAAATGAAAATGTCCATTTCTGCCGAAACGGCACCGTTGCTGGTGGAACAGCTGTGTTCGTTTTCTTCATCCCAATTCAACAAGGGACTTGAAAATCTGCAACAAATCCGATCCAATCGTGGACCACGTCTCTTGCCCACGATCTTGTTCGTGGGTTGAATAACAGTCCTGCAAAGGCATGATTAGTTGAAGGGCAAGCTGTAGGATTGCTCTATAAAAGGGATGGCAAAGAACCCAGTGGTGGACCAAAAACCAGAGAGCAAAAAAACAGAAGAGAACTAGAGCAAAAACAAAGCAAAAAAACCCAGAGAGAAATAATACACAGAGACAAGAAGAGGAAAGGAAACCAGCATACACAGATAATTGTCCTCGCCGTTGCCTTCATCTCTGTAGACACCCTAGCACAAAAAAAGAAAACACCCAAAACAAACTCACAGCAGGCCAGCATCATCTTCTTAGTATTAAAGGCTACTGAGAAAAAAAGGAAAACACAGACCAGCAAGCACAGAAGGAAGTCAAAAGGGAAACAGTAGGCGAGATTCATCATCAGCGCTGCACGCACCTTCAGTCTCCAGAAGCAAGTACGCCCATTTCTTCATCTCTTTTTGTATCTTTATTTCAAATTTAATTGTACAAGAACACTGTGCAAAGGTAATTTAATTACCTTCACACAGTGTTCATGCACGCGTGAAGTCAATTCACGCGTGCTTTTAGTTTTTTTACTCAGCCAGGTCACTGACTTAAGCCAGTGACCAGGCTAGACTAGTTGGGTCTAGCCCAACCCATGTGGGCTGAGCTGGGCCCAGCTCAGAAATTAAAAAAAATAAACAAATATAAACAAAATTTGTGTATAAGAATAAAACATAAATATGAATTTATTGTTTTTATTCATTGACACCAGAGTTAGAATAAAAACGTTGATTCAAATTTATTTCATCGCATTTTATTTAGCTACATAAAAATAAAAAAAATATGCATGCAAATAAAATAAAATAAAATAAATTTATTAGTTTATTCACTGACGCCAGAGTCAGGAATAAAAATACTAATGTAAATTTATTTTATTATATTATATTTTACTTTTATTTAGCTACATGACAAGTAAAAATTGTGTGGTTTATTCACTGACGCCTGAGTCAGGAATAAAAATACTAATGTAAATTTATTTTATTTTATTTTATTATATTTTACTTTTAATTAGCTACATAACAAATAAAAATTGTGTGGTTTATTCACTGACGCCAGAGTCAGAAATAAAAAAAATATTGATTTAAAATTATTTTATAGTTACGTAATATTTACCAACGCTAAAGTTGGAAGTATCCGTAGTTGAATATTCACTGGCGCCAGAGTCAGGAATATTAAACGCAAACCATCATAGTACAAACCAATAAAATGTTAGCAATTTATGACAAAAAAAAATCAGCAATGCAGCCTGCCTCAAGCAGGACGCTTAGGGGGTGATAATATCTTCCCTTTTGCGTAATCAATCTCGTACCATAAAATCTCTGTTGACCAGATATGGTTCCTAGTGACCATAATACTAGGTGGCAACTCCTTAAACAAGACCATTCACCATCAAAGAATAGGATGCCAGAAATCCATTCATTCAATGAAATATTATTTTTAAGGCTGCCGCGATGTCGAGTGCGACAATCATATTTTTTAAAAAATATTGGTGAAATAATATGGCATGAAAAAAGAATTGACAAAATAATACAGTTTGTACATGTTATGATTGAGAAACATAGCATTTATCGTTTGTTGTTATTTAGAATAATGACATTTACAAAAAGAAATTATGAAATAGGTAGGAGAGAGGAGAGATAACCAAAGAAAAAAGAAAAAGACCTGGGAGGCACACAGAAACTCTAATTACAACCTTATTGGTATCATAAAAAAAGATCTCTACTTGACAAACCTAATGACATCAAAGATGGTCACCAACGGTAAACCGAGTAGGCCACACTTACCGCCAAAAGAAAGTGATCAACCTGTCATCTTTGGGTAACAAGTGTGGCTTACTGAGGTCACTGTTGATAACGTTTCTTAGTGTCGTTAGATTCATCTTGTCAGGATATCTTTTATGGTACCAATAATGTTATAATCGAAGCTCTGGTGTGCCATTAAGGTCCTTTTCTTTTTCTTTTTCCTTTTCTTTTTCTTTCTCCCTCCCTCCTCTCTCCTATACATTTCAATTTTTTTTTTGTAAATGTTTCCATTCTAAAGAGCGACAAGCTATAAATATAACGTTTCTCAATCGCGGCATGTACAAACCATGTCATTTTGCTAATTCTTTTTTTACGTTATGCTATTCACCAATATTTTAAATTTACTATTCTAATATTTTTAAAAAGTCTCAAAACAAATTTAGCTAAGAGTTGATACTGATTAGATGTTCAATTACATGGTTGATTATATTCAAGAATAACATATTTGAAAAAATGTAAAATGTTTATAGAGTCAGATGACCCACTCATGTTATGGGTTTCACATCTTTTTTTTTTTTTTATCACTAGCAAGTGATATATCAAAATTTATCTTCAGTGTTCTTACTAGTCATGGACCCGTCCTACACTATGAGCCTAATTTTCTCTATGGAAAATAATGCTCATATGCCACAAATGTGTTTCAAAAGAGGAAGATAAATTTACAACTTGGATCATAAACCTGATTGAGTCAATAAGTTGATTTTATTTTAATTAAATGATAAAAAAGGCAACAATAACACATGAACCAAATTAAAAAAAAAATTGATCATAATAACCTATGATTTTTTTTTTTCAAATGGGAGAAAATGATGGAGTTCAATTCTCAGCCCATTAAATACAAAATGATAAAATTGGTAAAAAAAATTTGTCTAAGTCAATCCAAGATAACATGACAACTTTATAATCTTGATAATCAAGGTCGAGTCAACCCGGATTATCCCATTAAACACACAGCTCAAGTTATGAGACTAGGATAACATGATAGAATGAAAACAATGAAAATCACAAAACTTGTTTTTTTTAAAGAAGTTATTATCATCTCGCATTAACTTTTCAAACTCGTGATCGAGTTATTAAAGTGGAAGCACCCTATCTAGTAAAACAATGAAACCCAATTCTTAATCAATTAAATGTTGAAAGATAAAATTGAAAAAGAATTACAATTATACAAAAGGGTTAAAATTTAGAAATTAAAATAATTTCGATCAAAATTGAAATGCAAAATAAATCTGATCTTTGGTTGAAGGGTGAACTTAAAAAGAAAAATTTATTTAATAAAATGACTCAAAAACAAAATCAAAAGAATGAGGATCAAATTTGAAATCAAAAATATAAATTATTTTTTATTTGATGGTGAAATTTAAAAGAAAAATTAATTTAACAAAAAAAAAGTCAAATAAATGGGAATGAAATTGAAATATATATATATATATATATATATATATATATATATATATATATATATATATATATATATATTATGAATTGAGATTGAAAATAAAAATAAAAAAATAGATTAAAATTAAAATACCAAAAAAAAAGAGACCATGTTCTCCAATTAAACTATAACTAAAAGGGCTCATTCTTTTACTGTGGACTACACAGTGCATTCCACAGTAAAAGAATGAGCTTTTTTTTATTTATTTTTTTATGTTTTTAGAGTTTTTTTTAATAATTTTTTTGTTAGTGTTAAATTTTTTATTCAGTTATCCGACTTTCATGACATAGATCCCGGGTTTAATAGGTTAACATGGTTTAACGAGTTAACCCATAAATTTGTTTTTTGCTTTTTTTTTCTTTTTAATTAATTTTTTTTGTTTACTTTAGTTTGTTAATGTTAAATTTCTTTCCGTTTAGTAAAAGATGAGCTGGTTTCTTTTTTTACACTTTTAGAGTTTTTTTTTCTTTTAATAATTTTTTTGTTAATGTTAAAATTTTTTTATTCAGTTATCAAACTTTCATGACACAGATCCCGGGTTTAACAGGTTAACATGGTTTGACGAGTTAACCCAGAATTTTTTTTTTTTGCTTTTTTTCTTTTTAATTAAATTTTTTCGTTTACTTTAGTTTGTTAATGTTAAATTTATTTTTATTTAGTTATTAGACTTTCATGACACATATTTCAGGTTTCACGGGTTAACCTGGTTTCACGGGCTGTCAATTTTTTTTGTTTTTTATTTTAATAATTCTTTTATTTAATTTAGTTTGTTAATGTTAATTTTTTTATTTAGTAATCAAACTTTCATGACACGGATCCCGGGTTTAACGGGTTAACCTGGTTTGGCGAGTTAACCTGAATTTTTTTTTCTTTTTAATTAATTTTTTTCATTTAGTTTAGTTTGTTAATTGACAATAAACTAAATCTGCTCGGTGTTTCACTGTGCAAGTCCACAGTGAAACGATGAGTTGTCTTCTTCTTTTTTTTTCTCTTTTTTTTCGTTTTCTAGCCTTTATGGGTTTTTTTTTGTTTTTTTCTTTGTGTATTTTTCTTTTAATGAATTTTTTTTGTTAATATTAATTTTTTTATTTAGTTATTAGATTTTTATGACACGAATCTCGGGTTTGACGAGTTAACCTGAATTTTTTTTTTGCTTTTTTTCTTTTTAATTAATTGTAACATATACTAAAAGGGATTAGTGTTTTATTGTGGACTGCACAGTGCAATCCACAGTAAAACACTGATGCTTTATGTTTTTTTTAAGTTGTCTCATTTTTTAGCTTTTTTTATGCCTTTCAGGATTATATTTTTGCTTATTTCTTTGTTTTTTTCTTTTAACAAAATTTTTTGTTTAATTTAATTTATTTTATTAATATTAAAATTTTTTATTTAGTTATCAGACTTTCATGACACGTTTTCTGGATTTAACAGGTTAACCTGGTTTGACAAGTTAACCAAGAATTTTTTTTTTGCTTTTTAATTAATTTTGTTCATTTAATTTAGTTTGTTAATACTAATTTTTTTCTATTTAGTTATCAAACTTTCATGACATATATCCTGAGTTTCACGGGTTAACCTGGTTTCATGGGTAAACCCAGTTAATTATGGATTGACCGTCAATTTTGTTGTTTTTTTATTTTCATAAATTGTTTTTGTTTAATTTAGTTTGTTAATGTTAAATTTTTTTATTCAGTTATCAGACTTTCATGACACAAATCCTGGGTTTAACGGGTTAACATGGTTTGATGAGTTAACCCAGATTTTTTTCGTTTTAATTAATTTTTTTTTGTTTGGTTCAGTTTTTTAATTTTCACTTTTTTTTATTTAGTTACTAGACATTCATGACACGAATCCCAGGTTTAACGGATTAACCTAATTTGACGAGTTAACCTGTAATTTTTTTTTGCTTTTTTTCTTTTTAATTTATTTCGTTTAGTTTAGTTTGTTAATGTTAAATTTATTTCTATTTAGTTTTTTTTTCTTCTTAGAGTTTTTTTTCTTTTTAATTAATTTTATTTAATTAATTTAGTTTATTAATATTAAATTTTTTTTCTAAGTAGTTCTCGACTGATGCCTTTAGTTTTTATTTTTGTTTTTTTGTTGTTTTTATGCCTTTGACTGTGGACTGCACAGTGCAGTCCATAGTGAAAAGGCTTCTGCCTTTTGTTTTTTTCTTTTTAATTAATTTTTTTTGTTTAATTTAAATTGTTAATGTTAAATTTTTTTCTATTTAGTTATCAAATTTTCATGACACGAATTTTGAATTTGACAGGCTAACCTGGTTTGACAAGTTAACCCAGTTAATTCTGGGTTAACCCATTAATTTGTTTTTTCCTTTTTAATTATCAAACTTTAACGATACGAATTCAAGGTATGACGGGTTAACCTAATTTGAAGGGTTAACACAGTTAATTCGTATTTTTTTTCTTCATTAGTTTTTTTTCCTGTTGGTTTTTTTTCTTTATTTTTTTAACTAATATATTTAATTATTACATTTTTATGACACGACCTTGCAGTCAGACACACGTCCAATGCTATTAGGTCTGGTATTGCATTCTAGACACTTTTATGCTAAGGGTTAACCCAAGTTTAATGTTATTATTAATATTATAAATATTATTTTTGGGTCAAGCGTTGCAACCAAATCTAAAACTCTTGGGTATAACTTTGCATAAAAACCTAATATTTTTAAATCTTAATTTTTTTTAAAATATAAAAAATAATTAACCTGCAATATCACACGGGGTACGTAACTAGTTCCTTCCGTTCTTATTCATGTTTATGATCAAATATTGGCACGTCATAGACGTGGCTGACGAATAGTTATTTCCCCAACTCAAAAAGAATACTATATCGTAGAAAGCTCACGGGCTTGTTAATTAGAGCGTGTTTGGCAGTGTGGTTGCGGGTGCTTTTCAAATAGCTTTTCATGCCGAAATGCATGCCAATGATTTTTTTTTATTTTTTAAAAATCATTTTTGACATCAGCACATCAAAACGATCTAAAAAGTACAAACCGTACTTAATTTTAGCAAAAAAAAAAAAATTCAAATTTGAAGGAAACGCAAGGTACAAACGCAGTACCAAACGTTCCCTTAATCTATGAACAGGCCAGGCTGGACTTCTCAAAAATTTCAATTCTTAGCCACTCACTATGAGACGTGTCAGGCATTCATGAATTTCACATCCATGCAAAGCTGCCCAATCCCCAGACTAACGCCACGCCACGCCCCGCCACGCCACTATACACTCCATACGACCGACCACTTACCATCTCCACACCATCTTTAGACACCACCACACCATACCCTCTTGTACACTTCACGAGGTGATACACCTTCACTCCCCGCCACGTTCCTTGTCTCTCCCTCCCTATAATACCATAGCTCGTTCCATTTAAGAAGAAGGTTAAAAAAGAAGAAGCAACGCTTGCTCTTAGCCTTCCCAGTCATTAATTCTTGTGAGTGCGTGCCACGCAAGAAAGAACGCCATGTCTGATCAATCAAGGTCCATGTCGAGGTACGAGCAATCATCAGCACAACCAACTTCACGCAAGGCAGTACTGAAGTTTGTGACTGCAGGGACAATAGGTGCAGCACTGTTGGTGCTGTCCGGGTTGACACTCACTGGAACAGTTATAGCCTTGATCGTGGCTACACCAATTCTGGTGCTGTGTAGTCCGGTTTTGGTCCCAGCAGCCATGGTTGTTTTCTTGGTATCTTCTGGCTTCTTTTTCTCCGGTGGGTGTGGGTTGGCTGCTATAATGGTATTGCTGTGGACATATAGTTATGCGACTGGTAAGCATCCACCTGGTGCTGATAGGCTGGATTATGCTACACGGAAGATAGCAGAAAAGGCTAGAGAGTATGGTCAGTATGCGCAACAGAAGGCTCAAGAAGCTACTCAAACTTCTTAATTAATTAAACGACCGAGGTGGTGGGCTTGCTTGGGTTAATGGTATGGTGTGATTTGGCGTACGTGGCTTCTGCTTATGTCTTGTTAATTAGGCAGCGTGTTATGCTTTTTCTTGTCAATTTCCTCATTATGTAGTCTGTCTTTTGCTTTTGAAAAACAAGCTGCATTGTGTAGATCTTGCTTTTCTCTTCAAAAAACAAAAAAATGGTGTTCGAAAATGAAAAACCGCGTTGGATGATGGATGGCTAAAAGAAACAAGTTGCGTCTTTCTACCTTGCTATAGAATGATGCTTTTGCATCATACGCGGAACGTCACTCTATGGACATTTTGGGTTGGCGATGTTCCAAAGAAAGAAATGCACCAACTAGTTCTAGAGAACATGCCATTTCTCAAAAAAGAAAAGAAAAGAAACTTTTTTGAAACATGAAATTGAACTGCAAGTTGTAGGCATTTTGGTGGCTCTCGTCCAAATACAAAGTATACCATCAATAAAACACCGCAAGTAGTCTCAAGACATTGCACAATGCATAGCTCCGTCAATGGTGGCTCTCATTTTCTTTTTCATTGCTAAAATGTTGGTTTTCTTTTTCACATGAGTGAGTTTGCCTTTTGTAAAACTCGGCTAGGGCCCGGATAGGGTATATGGAATTTTAAAAAAATTAAATTGAAACCAGTTGATTTGGGTTTGATAAATTTACGTTTTTTTTTTTTTTTTAAAGGAGATATAAACATAAAATATTTTGAAATTTTATTTCAAAACTATTCATTAATTTCACGGGATTTATTTTTTATTATTGAATCTCTTTAAATAAATAATATCAAAATTATAAAATAAAAAATCATAAAAAAATAGATAAAAATATATGAACAAGAGAGAAGAGAAAGGAAGGAGAGAAAAATTTCAACTCCAGTACCATCATCAACTAGAATTCGTCATAATTCAAACATATTAAAATTTCAACATTTCACTTTTGAAATTGAATGATATTTGGATTTAAAGTTTTTATTTTAAATAAATGGAATTTTGTTTAAAATGGTTTTTAAAATTAATTTGGGTTTAGAAGAATAAAAGGAATATTTAGAAGTGTTTTCGAGTAAAAATATACTAAAAAAAAATGATATGGTGAGTCATTATTGGGCTTTGTTGAAATCTAACTAATCAGAATCCGATGTCCCCAAGATCGAAAAAATAAGGATGACATAATGACTTACTTCTTCTTTTTTACACGACTTCTTTTTTTCAAACTCTTGGGCGGAGTTATACACCCTTGGTTCATGGTCTAGACATGCTTGAGATATATTTGGGCATATATGAGCCAAATAAATTAATATACCCATGAGTCTTTGATATTGAGCCTGGATTTGAGCTATACATACTTGGTGCATGGCCTAGACATGCTTGTGATATATTTGAGCATGTATGAACCAAATAAATTTATACCTATAAGTCTTTGATGTTGCTCTTGATTCACAAATTTCTTAATTTTGGTAGGTGTCGTACCCTTAAATTGTAGGGGTGCGGCATCACAATGATTCTTTCTGAATAGGGTCTAGAAGGGTTTTTTGGTTAGTTAAAGAGTTGTCATTTAGTATTACGGTTATTAGAAATCTTTACTAGTTTTTTTTTAGATTCTAGTGAGGGGATTAGTGGCGTAAATGGAATATATCAGCACCCCTAGTACGCTTTACTTGAGGTAAGTTACATTGCTTTTTTCATTGTTTGTTATGGTATGATGATGTCCATTTCTATTGCTACTATAACGGGTTTACTATAATGAACTAACCCTGATTTTCTAGGTCAAGAACTCGGTTTAAGAAGGTAAAATATTCTTAATTATCATTTATGCTTCTTTCAGGGTAAAATTGTTGGAAAATAATTACATAGGTTGATGAGATAAATTTTTTGATGTTAGAAAATATTGAGAGATAATTGCATAGTTTGATGTTGGTAAATGATGAGAAATAATTGCATTGCTGATGTTAAAATTATTAGAAAATATTGGGAAATAATTACATAGGTTGATGTTGGTAAATGATGAGAAATAATTGCATTTTTTATGTTTCAATCTTTTTCATTAGTAAATTTTGGAAAAATATTGTTTATGTTGACGTAAACATTTTTATGTTGGAAAATATTGGAAAATAATTTCATAGGTTGGTTTTGATAAATGATGAGAAATAATTACATTGTTGATGTTAAAATTTTATGTTATTGGAAAATGTTGGGAAATAATTACATAGGTTAATATTGGTAAATGATGAGAAATAATTGTATTGTTGATGTTTTAATTTTTTTATCGGTGAATTTTGGGAAAATATTGCCTATGTTGACGTGAATATTTTTTAATGCTGGAAAATATTGAGAAATAATTGCATGGGTTGATGTTGATAAATGATGAGACATAATTGCATTGTTGATGTTGAAAAATATTTTTATTGGAAAATTTTGAAAAATAATTACATAGATTGATGTTGGTAAATGATAAGAAATAATTATATTGTTGATGTTAATTTTTTTTGTTGGAAAATGTTGCGAAAGAATTGCATAGGTTGATGATGGTAAATAATGAAAAATAATTGCATTGTTGATATTGAAAATTTTTTTTATTGAAAAATGTTGGGAAATAATTGCATAGATTGATGTTGGTAAATGATAAGAAATAATTGCATTATTGATGTTGAAATTTTTTTATCATAAAGTATTGAAAAATAATTGCACGGGTTGATGTTGGTAAATAATGAGAAATAATTCATTCTTGATATTGAAATAGGTTGTATGGAATCTTTATTCAGAAGATCATATGTTAGTTACTTCTATTATACATATACTGGCCATGGACTTATGGATAACAATGATCTCCCTCATATTTTTCGAGCTTGTTGAGATGCATTTCCCGAACCGTGTAATGCAATAATTTAGCTTTCAGCAACACATCCTGTATAATATAGATATGAGTGATAAGTTACATTCCATTAATCGTTCGGGTAGGCATGCCGATTACAAATGAATGATCCACCATCTCCAGTATTTATCGATGTGAGATGCATGCAAATATTTTTTTTTTAGGGAGGTGTATCCTATAATTTTTTAAGAGGAATACATGAGCTGGTATATGAGTATAACATGTCAAATCATTATACCAAAGCCAGCGCGAGTTCCTTCACGTGAGGAGATGGAGTATGAATCACATGCACATTAAATCATTATACTTCAAAATATTGTAAGTATTTATTACTTTCTATGGGCTTGGTCAAAACCATTGCATTTTATTTATGAATTAATAATTTGTATTTGCCTAATATTAGGTTGGACAATTATTACATGATGATCGACGTGTTGCTGCTGATCTTCGTGATCTTGATAATGATGATAGACTTGCTTGTTATTGTGTATCTTTTTAGTTCAAGACACGTTGTACTATATTTAACTTGTTAAGAGAGACATTGAATCTGAATGATGTTGTCTCTAAGGATGAGACCACATATAGACATGTAGAAGTCGTGCTATTGATGAAGTCGTCTCATTCACTCATTGTCGTAGAAGACATAAATAAAGTCAAATGTATTATTATATTGTGTATAATTATGTTATGTTATTTTTTTTAATGTTCTTATTATTATAATTACTTTTGTAATATTGTTTTGGCTAATTATTATGTTGATTTTAATATTGTTTTACATATTATAAATTTTATACTTATTTTAGATAAATATAATTTAAAATTGTTAATTTATAGGTGAACATGTTAACATCACGAACAAATTGAATAAAATTTCAAATCATACATTTACATGTTAAAAAAGTACATTGTTATGTTCCATTATCGCTATTATCAATTATCTTTATAATTAATAAATAAAAATAATATTTAAAAATTACACATATTAATTTGGAATTATAATTAATGAACAAAAATTACATTAAAATATCATACCCTAAATTATAGATTTGAATTTTGATACTTTATAATTTGATTTGAGGACAAATTCAAAGGGTTTTGTCATAACACAATTACTAGGGGTGTTCATGGTCCGGTTCGATCCGGTTTTAACTAAAAAATTCAACCGAACTGGAGAATGGTATTCCTTATTAATAGAACCCGAACCGAACCGAGAACCGGTTCAAATCGAACCGGTTTTGTTCGGTTCGGGTCGGTTTTTTAGCATAAAAACCAGAAAAACCGAACTAATCTTCATCACTGAGCTACTGAGATTTTCTCACATGAATTTCATTGTAATTCTATAAAAGCATCGTTCTCAAGGTGAGAAAATTTCATTGATGGCTACTGAATCCTTGACTCTGCTCAATCCAACATATAAAATACTC